>Ga0208904_1000879_pt1 | contig 22332 bp, 27 predicted proteins | sample AntAceMetag02UKB_FD_184774 | JGI IMG/M metagenome (GOLD analysis project Ga0208904, IMG submission 184774) | Saline lake microbial communities from Ace Lake, Antarctica - Antarctic Ace Lake Metagenome 02UKB (SPAdes) (version 2) | ecosystem: Environmental > Aquatic > Non-marine Saline and...
CATGCACCAAGTGCTCTCAACTTATCGAGTGTTCGCTTTTTCATGGTGTAATCCTTTCAAGGTTGGGGTACTGGGGGAAATACTTACGAATAACGTCAGCCTGGGCGACGGCACCGGCGGCGGCATGGGCGGCATGGGCGGCACGGGCGGCGGCATTGACGGCATAGGCGGCATCGGCGGCGGCATTGGCGGCGGCACGGGCGGCACAGGCGGCATTGGCGGCGGCGGCATCGGCATAGGCGGCATAGGCGGCATTGGTGGCGGCATAGGCGGCGGCATCCTTGATATCTTTTGGCGTTATGCCATCTTTGCCTGCTGCCCATGCCTCAGCGATTCTGATAGCCGCTAATGGCCGTCCCTCACCTTTTGTCACAAATGGTAGCGCTAGACGCGCAAAGTCACAAGCGCAGAGCACAAGCTTTCTATGATCGGCGAGAGACGGGGTAGTAAGCGTCTTACCTAACACCCAGAACATGTAGTCACCACGCTTGTTATGCTTCCAGAAATCATCCCACGAGTCAAACGTCGCCGCATATTCTACGCCTTCGCGGCATGCACCAAGTGCTCTCAACTTATCGAGTGTTCGCTTTTTCATGGTGTAATCCTTTCAAAGTTGGGGTACCAGCTTTCCCTTAATCCCGTGGATAATGGTGCATACATTTGAGGCGGTCATGTTATACATTGCAGCGATCTCTGCTTGTTTGAATCCCTCATAGCGCAATAAGGCGATAGCAGCTTCACGTCGAGTCAGGCCGAGAGACCGCCACTCGTCTATGAGTGCGTCGCCCGTGGCCTCATCATAACAGTGGGGCGTGAGTTCCAATCTTGCATTATCCTGGTAACTGACGCTGGTCATAGACTCCTGCATGATCTTGCAGGTAGCTTCGTGTATGTAGCTATGGAGATGGCCGCGAAGGTAGGGGGTAATGTTGTTGTCATATAGCCGCTGTGGCGCATGATTAATTGCTTGAACCATACGCTGCAAAGCTACACTGACCAGCTCGTCTCCATGTGTGGGGCACCTAGAGAGATACTGTCCGACAATAGCCAAAGCCAGTGGGATGTGGCTCACAGCTATCTTATGGGCGAGCTTGATGTCGCCCGTAGTGCGGTAGAGCGCGACGATTTCGGTAAGTTCTGGTTCGGGTAATCTGGTTACAGACCCAAACAACGGGTGCCTGTACGATTTGGATGGTGCATGTTTGCCCATCAGCATAATAAAGATTCCCTGTATCATAACATAGTGTACTGCTTCAGTGAATCGCCCGATGCTAAATGATTCTGATTCTTCTCGTCTGGCGACCCCCCTATATATAAGGTTACGCGGAAAATGGTTCTGATTCAACTTGGTTCCACCAGTTACTATATTATAGCATGGCCAGCAATGATTCACAAGGGAAAAATAAGATTTATTTTTGAATCATTATTAGCGTACTGATTCGTGAATCATTATATCGAGATTGATTCAGTTAATCACATACGCGCACGTTATACTAAATCCATGACACAATTGATCGAAGTGTTCCAGCCCCGATCCAGAGGGATCATAGACACGTTCTCCGTCCCAAGCTACCATATGCTTACCGTGCATTACGGTTCCGTAAATCATGGCAGGCTTACCTTTGATCAACCGCAAGAAACGGGCCTCGTGATCCGAGTATACGGGCCTAGGCGTGTGGCCTATGACGTTGAGTAACGGGTATCCATCCACCCGATAAAACGCCAGTCCACGTGATAAGAAACAGTCTAGTACCTCTTGGATATGGAAGCCGCGTTGATCGTGGGGCGGCGTTTCATCGCGCCAACAAATTGCCGAACCATCATGGCCAATCTCTTGAATCAGTATAGGGATCGTTACCCCTAGTACCATAGCTGCTGAGGCCAGCATACACTGGCCTGAGCCGGGGGACTGTTGGATGTAAGTTAGGCGTTTGGTTTTAGGCATAGTTTCAGTGACCCTCCAGTAACGACTCGGGTATCTCGAAGTATTCTCTAGCCGTAAGCTTCAGGTCTTTGCTAATTCCACAGGCCAAGATAATGACAACGATACCGCGAGCAGTACACCATTCTACTACCGGTGTCATGTCGCCATCAGCTGAGCCAAGGATAACGCGATCAATCTTATCTGCGAGCACATCTTCTATGATATTCACGGCCATGCCGACATCCCAATCAGCTTTACGCTTGAACTTATCAGCACTCTCATACTGCTTAGGTACTTTGTAGTGCGTCTCGAACCCGAGATCTTGTAGCCGAGCGATGAACACTTCAGCTTCTGTACCTATCTGTGCACCATAGGCCCGAGCCACAGTCAACTCGCCTAAGTGACCTTGAACGAACTCCAAGTACTTAGCATACGAGAGCTTACGGTTTTCAAATCGTTGGCCAATGCAGTAATACAGATTCGATAAATCAACGTATATACCTAATCGAGTCATGAGAGTAAGCTCCCTGCTTCCCGTAGGCTGGCTTCCATTATTTTCTCGCCTCCAGTAGACGTATTCTGCTCTCGAAATTGATAACACAGATTCTGAGTTTCAGTATATCCAGATGCTGTACACACTTTGTTGGCGGCTTCTTGTTCTGCAGCCTGGCTGTCAGCCCCTCTAGTCTCTTGATATAGACTTCCGCTGCACCAATACGGAGTTTCAGTGTACGAAGGCGATCATCGGCATCAAGCTTCTTGTAGCTTAATGCCAGCTTCTTGTGGCCTGTCTCCAATTGCCCGATACGGGCATCAAGATTCACGCTGGCTGTTGCCCTGTCCTTTTTAATCCGTGCCAGCACATGCCAGTAACCTAGACAGAAACTTATGCAGACTGCGAGTAACGCTGCAGCTAGCACACCCGTTACGAAAATATCTCGGTACCTCATCAGGAAGACTCCCAAGGTACTGGCTCTGTGTATGCAGAGAATCCGCAAATACTACATGCTCGCCACGAGCGCCAATATACTCGCTTGTTGGTAGCTTTGTCTGTGTACACATACTTATCTGCTTCTATGTATACCGTATCACAATGTGTGTCGAATGCTATTGTATCCTTGCGCCATTCCATTATGTGTGGGAATTCAGGCAAACAAGCATGTGCAATCCGATTCGGTACATCGGGCCGCATTAAGTATAGCCGTGGTGGCCTGCCGTCTTGTAGCTGGTCCATTGCATCATGTAATGCTGCAAAACACCCTTGTATAAGTACATCGCGGTATCCGTATCGGCTCGCGTCAATCACAGCACGGGCAACGGGCCTATTATACCCTGCATCTAGGTAACATTCATAATCATACATAGTACCGGGGACTTGTCGCCAGCCCGTGGCAGCGCATCCCCAGAAGGTAAAGGGACTGCCACCGTCGTCGGCATCCCCATCTGGGATATTCATGGTTGTACGCCCTTCTTCATCATAGGTAGATACTGGTACCAGTTTGGTTCCAGAAATAATTTCTTATACTCTGCTTCAGTTGCTGCTGTTAGTATCCAGATGCCCGCGCCGTGCGCCTCAAACTTCGGGAACTTATCTAACTGCGCGGGCGTGAACTTATAGCTGAACGGATTCTTTACTTCAATCCAGCGAGCCTTGAAGGCCGAGTGTGTAGCATACAAGTCCGGAAAACCCGCCTGATACATGTTACCGTGGGTAGGCATAACGAACCAACTCTTGTATCGTAACATCGCGATGATGGCCTCTTGTATCTTGGCCTCAGGACCGCGCTTGTTATTGACGGGTATCCGGGCTTGCATAGGCTATCAGCGCTTTGGCTGCCTCCCAGTGCCACGGTTCCCGGTGCCACCACCGGAACCATCCTTACGGCGTGTACCGCCACAGGCACCCGCTCCACGACCCTTCTTTGTGACTGCCTTCTTCGCCATCGTTACACCCTTTCTGTACTCAAAGCCAATCAATAGTGTATCCCGATTGATTTAGTCTTCCTCTGCGCACAATTCATCGGGCAGCAGCCATGCTGAATGGCGTGTGCCTTCACCCCACCACGCGACTTCATATGAGGACCCATCAATCTGTGTCATTAATCCTGTTACTAGCCCCCTCGTAGGCGTAATACAGTTCTCTTCGTTGCGATGCAGTAATACAATGTCATGTATTTTATATATATACTCCACTAAGACTGGCATTAGCTTCCACACTTCTTAGCCATCAGGGCACACACAATGTAGCGGGCAGCGTGTATCATGTGCATGACCCACTGTACGCTCTTGCCCGTAACTGCTTGCGCCTCACGCAAACAACGTATAGCTTCGATTGTATAGTATTCAGGGTTCGCACAGTCTGTGATGATAGAATACGGTAGCTTACGCGGGTCGAATTGTGTTTCCTTCAGGAGTCGACGAACCATCGTGAGGCTGGGGCGGGGTGTCTTTTTTGTCGAGTCTTTCGCGCTCATCATCAATTTCCTTGTTGGTTAGAGTGATGTCAACCTTCTGCATGATTAAGCTAATCAATACAACTTGCCGCTTAGAGACAGCCATCAGTGCCGCGAGGCCAGTGCTAAGCGCCTGCAATTTTATCCCGTTACTTGCCGTCTTCCGCTCAAGACTTTCAATCACGCTGGGCGGCATTTGAGATCTCCTTCTTTTCTGTGCGCCTTAAGGACCGTGGCAACATACTTTTTCTTTAGTAACAACGGCTTCGTACCATTATAAGCCTTACGCATCGGCAACAACCGCTCTTTCAACAGCTGCACTTCGCGGTGATTCTCGAAGTTGCCCAACACCAGATAGTTGGACCAGATAGCGGGTGACTGTAGTGAGTAGATCGCATTAGCACTCAGCCACAATGTATGAACATGCTGCATCCAAATTTTGGCATCCCGCAGATCTTTAATACTCATACACACTACGACTTCGTCATTCGGGAGCCAGATGCGGGCCTCTTTAACCCCGCCCATCAACAGCAGTACCTTCATCTCCTTTAGCGCCGCCTGAATCTGTAAGTATATTTGCTGCTTTGAGTCGCTCATGCTCATGCTCCTTGATTGCTCGAATCAGTTCTTCTTTAGTCGATCGGCTATAGTTCGGGATACGAAGTATACGCGCGCGGATTTTCAGTTGTCCTGACGATAGTTCTCCCACATCTAGACTGGGGTGTGTATCAAGCCAGTTGAGTAAAGCCATAAGATCACGCTCTTGTAGGATCGTGATAACAGACTCCTGCTGCACACCTGTTGACCGCTCCCAAAAAGTTTGGAATAACTGTGAGCCTACGATATACTCTATACGGCGTAGCCGTAAGATATCTGAATGTATTGTATCTTGGGTATTTTCAAGCTGCCGCATGTTCAACGCGGCCTTTGTCACTATTTGCTTGCCCATGATTCTAGATGGTCTCCCCAATCTATGCCGATTAAAGGTATATGTTTTTTATATTCATCTATCAGTGAAGTCACAATCCTGTTTGCTTCTGGTATACATTCCGGCAGCATTGGCGCCATGATTTCATCATGGATATTCATGGGTTGGATATGCCATTTAGTAATACCGGCAGGTTGCAGGGACCATAGACGGCACTGGAGTTCCTTATTAGTTTCGGCTCCCGTACATTGAATGATATGGTTACCGGCTGCTCGCATATTTGCACTCTGGACAGCAAAGGCGGCAGCGAATAGAGCAGATCTTGCAGCACCGCTAACCGTTTGGACGCGTTCTCTACGTACTGTTTTAATCTTAAGCCGTGTCCAGGCTTTAGGTGGATCTTCCGCAAGCTCGAATAGGACTCGGCATATTTGATTTTCTAAGGTGAAGTAACGGCGGAATCCAAAGATGGATTCAACAAAGTCTTCTGGCTCATGCCATTCTACCTTTGTACCTATACCTGCGGGCTGCTGCATCGAACAGAAGCGTTTCACTACGACCTTACGCTGTTCCGCGAAGTCTGGATATTCTTCGAGGATGGCCGCATAACCTGCGATAGCCTCAGCTTCGCCTAAGCCTACACGTGTCTGTAACGTGTATTCTGTGCCGAAGTATATCAATGCAAACACACCATTTTTACTCCGAGTATAATAGTCACGCCAAGGATCTTCTGCACCCTTAGACGCCATGATCTCATCATACGACAGCGTTGGGAAAAATTTCTGGCCCCAGATACCATGAATCTTTTTACCAGTCTTTAGCTGTGCGATCAGGTGTTTGTCGGGGTACACCGCAGCTGTGATGCCTACTTCAAAAGACTTGAAGTCACCGCCACATAATATTAGGTCGCCATCGGCTAACGGGAAGCTGGATCTAACTTCTTTGCCACGCTTGATACCCTGCGGATTAAGCTTATCTGCGCCAGCCATACGCGAACTCTTAGTCCCGATCACTACGAATGATGTATGGAATCGGTTTGCCGTCAGCAGCTTATCGAATAGTTCTACTTCTTTGGCGGCATGTCTGGCATTCAGGATGCCTCTTGCTCGCGTAGCAGCAAGGTGTGGATCTTCGGATTCAATTAAGCCGTCCTCGCACTTGCCGCAACCCATACCATTACAGTCTGTGCACACCGAGCTAGCAGTCCAGCCAGCCACGGACTCTAGTATCACAGCCTTAGTTGTGACCTTGCCATCGACAACTAATATTCCGGCCTCAGTGTCTGACATGGCATCTGTAACATACTTCCGGCACATCGCCGGCGAGTTGAAATTGAATCCAAGAGCATGTTGACGCTGTACAGCATCAGCCCGGAGTGCTTTTATCTTCTCGACATTAATACTGTAGCCACGCCACCGTACTGCGCCAACCATACAGGCCAGTATACTATCATTGTCACCGGCCGCGGGCTTCCCGAAGTATTCATATAACATACGGGTGTACGTGACGTCATCCTCAGCGTACTGTCGGGCCAGCTCGTTGTGTTCCCAGTGCTGGATGTGTGTACTAATCACATCTGGCCAAGCACCTTTCCAATTGGCCTCAGATCCTACCGCGGTAGCATACGGTGCATATCCATACTCTACTGGTGCCCGGTCCTTGTGGACCTCGACAGCGGCGAAACGTGTCACAGACTTCGTATCGATGCCTAATGCATCTTCGGCCAGGGCTTTTAGTGCAGATGATGGCGCGAAGCGTAACACAATATCCTTGAAGTCAGGTACCATGTCGCCCTTCTCGTTTTCGATATCCTCGACCTGCCAGCGTTTGCGGTAGTCTTTCTTCCTTGCGAAGTATACATCCTTGAGTTTGATGCGTTTTGTTAATTCATTTGCCAAAGCTTCGGCCAGTAATGTCGGCACCCGCTTAATTTTGATATCCGCACGATTCATTGTACTCTGATACGGGCCTTTACGGGCATGGAGCATGAGGTCCAAGGCCGTGACGGGCTTCATGCAATCACCGAAACGGGCATCGGCCTCGCAGTTAGCGTAAGCGTTGACACAGCTACCAAGGATTGTGTCTTTAGGGTTCCCATAGTGTACCAACGCCTGCAGCGTCGTGTACATCTGGCACACATGAAACCAGTCAAACACAAGATTGAATCCGCAGACACCGCCTTCGTGAGTACAGAACTCTAACAACAGTTCCATTGTCTCGCCGATGGGTACCATCCACGGATTATGCAGAATCACTGGCCCATCGTCGTAGGCATATTGTATAAGCACAATAGGCCCATGCAAGCCACAGGTTTCTGTGTCGAAGATTATCATGTTACTTCGTTGCCAGTATAAAGTAGACTACTACTGCGATTATGGCGGCGGTATCATTGGTGTAGCCACTTAGTTTGACTACCACACTTAAGAATAGAGCAGTACACACTACAGCAAACAATTTTGTCCAGCTATCCATCGGTATCTATAACCTCCAGATCGTGGTCTTCCCAGATGTGCTTAATCAAACCTGTGCACATACCGGCGCAAGTATTATGTTCACCCACAAAGTGCCCAAAAGTCTCGGATTCAGACCGTGTACGTATCTTTATCCCGGATATCACAAGGAAGTCCAGACGCCTGGACAATTCCTGGACTAGTTCCTCTGTGGTTTTCTCCGATAGGGATACGTCGCCACTCATTTATTTATCCCTCATCGCCGTGTGGGACGTATTTGATACCCTGGGCAGCCATGAGTTCCTTAATGTCCAGACAAATGTCACCTGTTGTAATCTCCCCGGCACACCAAGCTAAGGCCCGTGTCTGTATGCCCATACCTGTATTAGCCGCGAAGTGCTCGATCATGGCCATAATCTCGGGGCGCTTACGATTGCATTTAGATTTAAGTGGCTGCTTCTTCTTCACTACTGGGGGCAGAACCTCGCCTTTGATGCGGGCTTCCTTCATCTCTCGCGCTACCTTGAAACAGGCGTCTTCGCCGCGATCCGTCAGGATGGTAGACAGGTCGCGAATCTGTGTCTGCTTAATGAACCCGGCGGCACACTGGATTTGAATATCCTTAGGCAACCGTAGCAGCATGCCGCGAATCTGCACCCATCCACGGGATTTCCCAAGCGCCGTGGCACAAGCTTCTTCACCAATACCCAAGTTATACAGCGACTGGATAGCCAGTGCCTCTTGTAACACGTTGAGATCTTTACGCTGGATGTTCTCGGCCAGATTAAAGATACGGGCCTGTGTGTCATCCTGCATAGTATCATTAATGATTGCCAGAATGGTCGTGCGCTTCAATACTACGAATGTCGCAGCCGTTCTACGGAATCCTGCTACCAGCCTGTACTTATAGCCAGTACGTTCTTGTTCAGCGTCATCATAGGGTGAGACGGTGATCGGCTGAATCAGGCCGTGCAACTCGATGTCTTTGGCCAGTTCAACAACATCAATAGGTGCAATTTTTCCCCGACAATTGAATCCCGCATCGACGTGCAACTCAGACGCATTAATGGTTTTGAGAATCGGCTTAGCCACTAACCTGCTCCTTACTGTCCAGCACTATTTCGATTAAGCCCATGTCACTTAGACGAATAGTCTCGATGGTATCGTTGAGTATCTCAGTATCCTTAGTCTTATCATAAGCATTGAAGAACGCCTCGGTATCAGGGGCGCCGGCATCCAAGTAATTTTGCATTATCCTAATCATCTCGCTAAGTTTCATGCCGTCATCACCTCCTCAAGCTGCCCCATTGTAATATCCTGTAATCGTTTCTTCTTGCGCAAATTCTCTAACACAAGTCGATCCGTTGGCAGCATCTCTAAGTCAATGATAGTTGCTCCACGGTTCACATCCATACCCGCTCTATGTATACGGTCCTCAGATTGCATACGCGCGCCGCCGTCGAAGCAATTACTGTAGTATAGCGCTGTTGGACTAGACGTCAGTGTCAGCGCCATGCCACCAGCTTGTGGGTGGCCCACGAAACAAAGTTTCGGTATCTGTGCCAACAATCTGTCGTTATCGGGATGCGATAGATCCATCGCATCGAAGTATTCATTGACATCAGCCATTTCGCCTAATGGTGTCTGTGCCGCGAAGGCACGGCCATCGACACGCAGAGTGCACCAACCTTGCTGGTGCGCTAGTGCGATGAGCCTGTCAATTGTTCCAGTGAATCCGCCCCATACAACATAGCGGCCCGTATCTTCGTGCAGATCAAGTTGATCGATGAAGAACTTGTCTTTAGGACTACCAGTCTCAATGGCTGTTCTGATATACTTAGGCACCGACCCATCACCACCACAATAGTCGCAACAGGCATCTACCATAGTGAAGTTCTCAGCTTTAACTTCTTCAGGTACGGCACCCTCGGCTAGCTGTGGGATTTTAACCTGCCCCGTACCCAGACAATTCGGGCATTGATCTATACCATCTTGTTCTGATGTATACTGGAACCCGTCGGACAGCTCACGGATACGGGTCAAAGCCTCGATAGCCCTGTTAGCGGTTTGCTTAATCAGCTTAGCGGCTCGGAGTATCTCAGCAGTAGGCGTGATTCGTTCAACCACATACTGCTTATCGGGCAAGTCCAGACAGTCTTTCTTGAACTGTACTAAAACTAGGCCTGCCATGCGCTTATAAAGATACTCGACCTCATTTTTCGAGGGCTCAAAAGCATGCGGGCCTAATGACGGCTGCTCGGTGTTCGGCTTTGACGCCCTTGCTGGATCGTGTTTCGCGTGATCCGCATACTCGCCACAGGTATTACACTTCTTTGCGTCATCGAGCCATGTCACGATATGCGGGTACACACCGCCTGTAATCATGTTCTCGCGGGATTCAATGACACTTAACCGAGTACGAAACTTACCCTGCGAACCCTCTTTAATGAATCCAGGGCAAGCCACTTCACACTGCCACCACCAGTCAACAGGATTCTTTGGGGCGGGAGTGCCTGACATAAGAATAACGTAGCCCAGGTCACCATGCTCGGTACGCACAGCATCAGCTAGATGTTTGGCGGCTTGAGATCGTTGCGCGGTGGGATTCTTAATCTTCGAGGACTCATCAAAGATGACTATGCGTGGAGCCGGAGCATTACCTTCCCACTCTGCTACCCGCTTAGTCAAACGCTCATACGTCATGAGTTCAATAGGTACAGTACAGCGCCATTTACGGATTTCGCGTTCGACAGCAACGACACCTGAACGCGGGCCGACATACCAGACGGCATAGCCGCCCAGGTCTGCAGCCTCAATCACCTCAATTGCTGAGAGTGTTTTACCTGTACCCATCTCACATGCCCATATTACATAATGGTACGTGAGGCCTGTGGCTTTCATGATTAGCTGATGATCGTACAGTGGGCGCTTCGTAGAATCACGATCCAGTGCAAAATCTTCCTCATACCTGGAGTACGGATTCTTACCTTCAAGATACGCGATTTGAAAAGCGTTACGTGTCGAGTCCGCGATTGACCAGATCTTACGGGGTAGCTCGTCATGGCCATGCCACTTGTGCCCTTCCATCTGCTTGATTTCGCTAATCAGTATACGACTGAATGGGAACTGCACAAAGATGCGCTTACCTTGATAGATTAACTTGACTGGAATCTTATACTTACCGGCAACGAATTTTGTTTGCACCACTCTATCGCTCATGCCTCATCCTCTCAGTGTATATGTCCCATCTATGGCGTGTAGTTTCGTTCGTTGGCTTAAGATGCCACGAATCACTTTTGATTGTTCAAGGAAGTCCTGACACTGATTCATAGCTGCGCGGTAGCCAGATGTATGATAGTCGCGTAAGCCCAAGAAGGCTACGATCCATTTTTGCAGTGTGCCGTAAGCTACACAGCAACTATGCTGATCTGCTGATAGCAGCCTAACTGTAAGCTCCGACTCAGTTTGCAGTGTATAAAGTGCCCCGTAGCTAGCCTCAATCAAGAAGCCATAAGAAGTAAATCGTAAGGCCGGGCACCCAACTAGAGGTACCCGGCCCTGATTAAGTGGATCACCCATAGATTGCACAATTGCACCGGCATCCTTCAAGTCGATGCCAGATTCATCTAAGCATTTAGACGGACTGACGCCAGTGTATGTTTTAGCCGTTGTGATGAATGCTCCCCAATTGACTTGAGTAGCAAGGATGGGTGTGACTTGTGCCATAGGTGATCTTTTCTAGGCTTCAGTATTGCCCGGATTCTAACCAGATTCTTGGAGACTCAAGATTTCAGATCCGGGTACGCCAGGGTCTCGGCGTACCCTATAACGCTTTAAGGATCTAATACAAATGAGACTGGAAACTGGCACCAGGGATCATTACCCTAAGGTTGCTTGCCTGATGCCTGTCTCCAGTTGCCCTTACCTCGCGCGTCCGCCATCGTCACCAACTGCCTCGTCCACGGTCTCAATATCAGACTGCACGGGGTTGTTGAACTTCTCAACAGCCGCATCGAAGTCTGCCTGGGCAGGCAACTGAATCGGATTCGAACACTTCTTGGCCTGCGGCGCGAACCAAGTATACCTCGGGTTAACAATCTTCTGAGCAGCAATGGTCATGGCCTGCCCGAGATTCGTCAACACCGAACCTGATTCGTTACGTGCAGAAATGGAACCCATGAAGAAGGTGGCGAACTCCTTGGCTTCTGGTATCCATACCAAGAACTCCGGGCCATACATACAGCCAGAATTCGGCTTCGTTGAATCTCCTTCGATCCGCTTGAATTCAGGATGCTCTGTGTCGAAGTACACCAGCACCTGATCACCCATACGCATCGCTTTAGGCCGCCAGACGATAATTAATACATCCACTTCACCACCGAGATCCAGATGCTCTGAACCCTTGACAAGCGCGTAATGATTCGTTGTGAAGTCACCGCTCTTGCACTTCTCTGAGTTAGAGGTCATGAGCTGCAAGCGTGGCATGAACTGCGAACCTGCGATTTCATCGAAGGTTTCTTTACTGAACTTCTGAACTGCGCCACCCATGTCGAGGCCAGCGGCGACGTCTGTGTTCTCGTCTGCGGGGATAAGATCAGTCATGGTTATAGTCTCCGGTCAGTGATTTAGTTAATGATTCGGTGAATCATTGGTGGACGAGGTGGGATTCGAACCCACACGAGAATTAATCTCACAGAATTTTAAATCCTGTGCGTCTGCCTATTCCGCCACTCATCCGTGTGGCGGGTATCACCAAAACTCCGCGTACACTGCTCCGCGTACACTGCTTCGCGTACATTGCTTCGTGCCTGCTAGCAAGGAGGCAGCCGGGGGATCAGTTAGTAGCAATACCCGCCACAATGAATCTACTTCTTGGCGGGCGCTGGCGCTGGCGGGACCACCTTGAGCGGCTCCTCGCCCTCAAGGACGGCCTTGGCCTTAGCGGCAGCCGTGGCCTTAGCGGCAGCCATGGCGGCCTCATCAGCAACCTTCTTTGCCTTCTCAGCGGTCTTAGCAGCCTTCTTGGCGTCGCTCTCGACCTTCTTCGCGGCCTTCGCAGCTTCCTTCTCGTCCCACTTGGCTTGCTGAACCTTGACGCTCTCGGGATCGAGATGCAAGACCCATTGCAGAGCCAGCGCAAACGCGGCTTCGGTGTTACTGGGCTTAACGACGGCGATCAGATGTTTGGCGATCTCCAGATTCTCCAAATCATCCTTGATGGCCTTGGCGGACTGCATGTAAGCGACAGGAGCAAACGACTTGGGCGCGGCATCCTTGCCCTTACGCTTGGCCTCATTAAGCTCCTTCACACGGGCCTGCACCTTGGGCACAAACTCGTTAGGCGGCAGCGTCATGGCCTCATCAACGAAGTCAGCGCGCTCGTCCTCGGGCAAACGGGCCAAGGCGTAGGCATTGGACAGATTGATCTTGCCGGTGTTGATCAACTTAACGATCTCGGGATTCTGAATCTTATTGAGACCAAGACGCTGGGCAATCCAGGCCGGGCTCTTGCCCAACCGCTTCGCCAGTTCAGCCTCAGTCACCATCATGTTATTCGCCAGGATTCGACTAAGCTGCTGCGAATACTCCGCGGGCTTAGTCTCAACCTTATGCACATTCGCCATAAGCTGAGCTTCGAGAACTTCCACATCCGACATCGTGGCAATATCGATATTGATTTCCGCAAGCCCCGCGTCCTTCGCGGCATTGAGTCGATGAAGCCCATCGATCAGCTCATAAAACGTCTGGCCAGTCTCCTCATCTTTCTTCTTACGGACAGTGACGGCACCCAAAAAACCTTGCTGCTTCATTGAATCGACAAGACCGAGATAATCCTCGCGGGTACGGTCACAAGTACGCAACGCAATAGGATTATCCCGAACAAGACTAACAGCGACCTTCTTGACTTCGCCCATCTCTTGTTTCTCCGAATCATAAGTGGCGGTGTTACTGAATCATGAATCATATCACGATAATGATTCTGGTTCGCCAGTCAAACCGTATTAACGCATGGTTTCCTCCAGTAGACACGCGGTATTATAAATGACCGTGTACGTGCGCGACATACTATTATAAGGGAATAGCAACCCCAAAAGTAAATAAAAATAAAAATAATTTGCTGACGAAAATACCGCCCTACTCTCCCCTATATTTTTATACTTATATATAATAATATATAGGTAACATACATACCTATAGTCAGTCAGTCAGTGGAATTATTTTATTTTCATTTACTTTTAGGGTTGCTATCCCCTTATAATAGTATATCATTATATAGGCTGGCAAAAGGTATTTTGGTCAGTCAGTTATGATTCTGATTCAATATTTTGTCGGGAATGGAGAATCAGAATCATGCCGACTCGGACGCAAGCTATTGGCCAACTGTTGAATCATTTGACTCATGCTGATTTGTCGAACCTGTATAACAGTAACATGGAATGTCAAGTAAATGTGGGGCAAGATTCAGGGAATCGGGTCAACGGTGAATATAAGGGGCGCAAGTGGCACGGGTGGACAGATGGGCTAACCACTTGGAAATCTTTTCGTGTCCCATATTCTGCTAACAAGAACCCACACTATGATGATCCTGATATGAGTTTTGATCTCCAGGCTCATGCTGAGGGTATCGGCATGACTGGTTGGGATTGGAAACATCAGCTCAGTAGATGGGTGGCTTTTGACTTCGATGCTATCATAGGCCACGGAGATTCAGGTAATCAACTCTCGAAAACAGAACTCCAAGAACTCCAGGAAGTTGCACAAACGATTCCACATCTTACAATACGCCGGTCTACATCTGGTCACGGTATACATTTGTACGTGCATCTAGACCCGCCTGTACCTACAGAGAATCACACGGAACACGCTGCGCTCGCAAGGGCTATACTCGGTCAGCTAGCGGCATTGACGGGATATGACTTCTGTTCGCGTGTAGACGTGTGTGGCAGTAATATGTGGGTGTGGCATCGTAAAATGACGGGAACCAATGGCTTAGAGTTATTAAAACAGGGTGAGCCGTTGAATCAGCCACCAGTGAACTGGCGCGATCATCTAAAAGTTATTAAGCAGGGTAATCGTCCAGCGCGCATGCAGGACACAAATGACCCATTATCAGAACTTGCCGGGCAACGGGCCATGACAAAATTAGATGACACGCATAAGCAACTCATCAATTGGCTCCGTGAGAATAATGCTGTATGGTGGTGGGAACAAGATAAGCATATGCTGGTGACACATACATTTCATCTGGCACAAGCTCATGCTGATTTGAATCTAATTGGCTACTATAAAACGATGTCCGAGGGCAAAGAGGCGGGGATCGATCACAACTGTTTCCTGTTTCCTGTGCGTAATGGTGCGTGGTCCTTACGTAGATACTCGCGTGGCGTGACTGAGGATGCTTCATGGACCCAAGATGGCCAAGGTTGGACACATTGCTACTTCAATAGGCTCCCGGATTTAATGACAGCGTGTCGGGCCTATGGCGGGTTAGAGGATCAGAAGGGCGGATTCGTCTTCCGCGAGGCTGAGATGGCTATCGCCGCTGCACAACTTATGGGTATAAGTTTGCAGGTCGATCCCGCGTTCCAGTGTAGGCGGACGATGTTGAAGGAACATAAAGACGGTCGATTGATTATGGAAATCGACCGCGAGCCAAATGACTCACCGGATAAGATGATTGGTTGGCTCACAGATGGTAAGCAGCCGTGGTCGCGTATCTTCAATTGCAACACTGTTATAACCAAAGATCCCGATACCGCAAACTATGATGATTTAGTACGCCATCTTATCACAGCGAATCATGAGGATTCAGGATGGGTCATACATTCTGATGGTAACTGGCGTTATGAACCGATTACGCACATCAAACTGGGGCTAAAGGCCACGGGCCTGAACCTAAAAGATATTGATAATGTCTTAGGAGCATCAGTATTCCGGGCGTGGCGGTTAGTCAACAAGCCCTTCGAGTCAGAGTATCCTGGTGACAGAGAATGGAACAGACATGCGGCACAATTCCGCTATATGCCATCGGAGTCTATGGATAATCTAAAATATGGCACTTGGCTCAAGATTCTCGATCATTGTGGTAGCGGCCTCAATGATGCGGTTCAACGGAATACTTGGGCACAAGCTAACGGTATACTGACCGGGGCCGATTATCTTAAGTGTTGGATTGCTTCGTTGTTCCAAGAACCGACGGAGCCTTTGCCATATCTATTCTTCTATGGCAGCGAGAATAACGGTAAATCGATTTTCCACGAGGCCCTAAGTCTACTCGTCACACGTGGGTATCAACGTGCCGATTTAGCACTGACTACTCAGTCTGGATTCAACGGCGAGCTAGAAGGTGCCATCTTGTGTGTAGTTGAGGAAGTGGATTTAAGCAGCAATAAGCAAGCCTACAATCGTATCAAAGACTGGGTAACATCCCGGCAACTCAACGTCAGACATATGTACCGCGCGCCGTACCACATTCCTAATACGACACACTGGGTTCAATGTGCCAATAACAGCGAGTTTTGTCCAGTGTTCCCGGGTGACACACGTATAACACTGTGTTATGTCCCGGCACTAGATCCATTTGACATCATACCCAAGAAGGCGATGATCCCGTTGTTGGAGAAGGAAGCATCAGACTTCCTAGCAGCGATACTGGGATTAGAGTTGCCTGTATCCCCCGATAGATTAAATGTACCGGTGATTACAACCGTCGAGAAGGAACAAGCACAGCAGCATAATAAATCTGCATTGGTTACTTTTCTGGATGAGTTCTGTGATTACTCGGCAGGGGCTAAGATTAAAGTTGGAGACTTCCACACGCAGTTTCATACGTGGCTTGATCCAAACGATCGGCCCGATTGGTCGAAGCAGTCAATGGCTCGTCGCCTACCGCCGGAGTACCCAAAAGGCCGGCAGCATAAAGACGGGCAACATTACATCGGCAACATAGCTTGGAAGGGTGTAGCCCCCACAGATATAGCCGCCAATAAGTATGTTTTACGCGGCCTATACTTGGAGGCATTAGACTAATGTTACGTGAGCTACTCGACAAATTAACAGCCGAACAGCAGAAGCTGCTGCTGTACTCCTTAGAGGAAGGGGCATCACGTTATATACGTGTCGGTGAGAAACAATTCATCGGCGTTAATGTCACTGGTATCCCCAATTTAAGGATACTAGATACACGGAATCAGTGGGCAGGTGGAGAGATGATCGAATGAGTAAGGAAACACGAGATCGCGATACTGAAGATATACGCGTACAGCATCGTCGAGAAGAATTAGACCAGATTGAAGCCGATTTAGATTTTGATGAAATTGAATCACGAATGTACCGTGCAGACCGTGAACGAGGCCGCAAAGACGACAAAGATAAGACACGTTGGGATTTACTTAATCAAGAGGTGCTTCGTGGGGTGGCTAATGTCTTAACATTCGGTGCCAAGAAATATGATGATAACAACTGGATGCATGTAGAACATGCTGAGTCCAGATATTATGCAGCCATGATGCGACATCTCGACCGGCATCGACTAGGTGCGGAACGGGATCCCGAATCGGGCCGGCCGCATTGGGCACATTTCATGTGTAACGCGATGTTCTTGGCATGGTTCATGCAGAAGGATCTTGCTATGGGAACCATAGATACCAAGCCGCCATGTAATGATTGTGTGGCGGGCTTCTGGTGGCGAGATGGCAAGAAACTATTACCAGAAGGACTTCCTGACCCCGGCGCTATTGCTGTGTCGCCAACCATCTACCATGAATCCGAGACACCGCCGCCGGGTTCTTATATCCATGAGTATGCGTTTTGTCCCGAGTGTGGAGAGAGAATAGACTGATGAACCTACTCGACGCCTTCAATGATCTAAATAATCAGACAGCCCGCTCGGGTGACAAGAAAGTTCTTCGGGCGCCATTTGGTTATCCTGGTGGGAAATCACGATCAATTAAGCATATCTTGCCGCTACTGCCCTATCGAGATATCTATGTCGAACCTTTCGGTGGATCGGGCGCGGTACTGATTGCGCGGAATTCGTGTAAGCTGGAAGTGTTCAATGATCGCTACGCGGGTGTTATTGCTTTCTATCGATGCATCCGTGACGGCAACAAGTTAAATCAGCTCATTGATCGCCTTGAACTGTCTATGCATGCCCGCGAAGAATTCGTGTGGTGTAAAGCTACTTGGGAAGGGTGTGCTGATGATGTAGAACGTGCTGCTCGCTGGTACTGTATGATGCGGATATCTTTTGGTGCCAAGGGCCGCAACTGGGGACGGGCAACTGGCATCGAAGGCAGCTTAGTCGGTGCTATAACAGGCAAACTGCCACTGTTTCCGCGTATCCATGAACGTATGTGTAATGTACAAATTGAGAATCAGGATTGGGCAGACTGCATACAAGACTATGACGATGAGGATGCCGTCTTTTATCTTGATCCGCCGTACCTGAACTCAGATGGCAGTATGTATAAAAACAAAATGCTGCCAGATGATCATCGACGACTGCTAGATACCGTGATGGATATGTCAGCCTTCGTAGCGGTATCTGGTTTCCCGAATCCGCTTTACGATAGCTACAACTGGGATGGGGCGTTTGAGTGGCAAGTAACCTCAACGATTAAGGGTCTAAATACCGGCGATGGTAACAACAAGGGTCATCTGCGACACCTTGAGACCCGTGATAAGCAAACCGAACGTCTTTGGATTAAGGAGTAATATGCCGTGGCTAAGTGTATGCACCATTGGAACGGGAATCAGGTATGTGCTATTGATACAGAGACGACGGGCCTGGACCCCAGTAGACATGAGATTTGGCAAATCAGCATCCTGCCACTGGATTCAAACTTCCGGCCTCGTCAAGACGTGATGCCGTTTTACATCGAGATGCAGATTGAGAATCCTAATGGTATTGACCCTGATGCAATAAGAATGAATCGGGAGCAACTATCTAGAGCTATGGACCTCGGCCATGATCCTCTCAAAGCTATTGATATGCTGCGAGAATGGATCACAAAACTCAAGTTGCCCGTTACGAGATGGGGTAATCCACATAAGATCATTCCCCTGGGTCACAATTTTGCGTTTGATAGGGCATTCATGCAGCGGTGGCTTACTGTGGATACTTATGATGAGTTCTTCCACTATCATTATAAGGACTCCATGCTAACTGCCCAGTTCATGAATGACCGGGCAGCTATGCATGGAGCGAAAGTACCCTACTCGAAAGTAGGTCTACAATGGTTAGCCACAAAACTTAAGATTCAGACGGAACGGGCGCACGATTCTCTTCAGGACTGCATTGCGACTGCTGAGGTATATCGTCTACTCTGCTCACAGGGAGTTTGGGGGTGAGCCAAATAGTAGACATGCCCCCGAGTTCGGCATCAATTTTGGCCCGGTGCGCTAAGAATCTATTAGGCGAGCCGCCGTGATGATCAGGAGCATAGCCTATGCAACGTGCATAGGCTGTCTCTTGATTTACGCAGGCATCAAAACACAACATAGTAAATTGCTTGACGCCCAGTTTCTTAGCTATCCTGATAGCGCATAAGACTGTTAGCGAACTGGAACTCATCTCCAGATCTACCGGATGGAAGATGATTTTATCCTTGAAGTCCGAGTAGAAATGTCTTGACTGATAGGCCACAAACAACTTGCCTCTGGCAGGTCTACATGTACCCTGCAAACTAGTATCCTGTTGCGCGCCGTACACAGGATTTGGTAGATTCAAGCTTTCTACCTTGTGTATAGCATCATTCATCGCAATAACGGGCCACTTGCGATTAGAGAAATCCGCAGTAGATAGTTCATCTAAGCTTGGACCTTTCCCCACCAAGTAACAACCCCGCCTCTCAAAGTATTCCCTTTCGCTCCCAAACAGTTGCGATCCCTCGGAATTAGGGTACCATCTCAGCGTACCCGGCACCCTCGTGTACCGAAGATCCAAATACTCCGTGACTTGTTTGTTGCTTCGTGGAATCCAGATAGTACCATCTGCGGCTCTTCGAATCCGCATACCATATAATTCTGTGGGGACATCCTTGAAGGTATGTACGAACTTCTCTTCTGGCATATTCACGGTCTCCTTAAATCTGCGGCTGGCTTGATTATGTGTGATGATGGGTGTAGTATCACCTATACCCATATCTTTGTCAAAGATCTTACAATAGATGGCGGGAATATTCGCAATCGTAAGTTCCCCAATCATGAAATATTTAGCCAACACACCGGCTAAAATACGCTGATCCCATACCGTAGGGGAATTCTTCTGGGCTGCTACCCATAATCCCACTAATTGTCGCGCCCGTTCGGTATTTTTCAGAAAAATCGTGCCACTAAGTAGTTCTTTACCGTCTTTATAGTGGACGCCAATATCCGCTTCGAGTTCTCTGAAATAATCTAACGACCCGGTCACGGTAGCATCGGCGTCGATATACAGAATATTGTCTGTTGGGAACAACTTCAGCATGTCAGCCAGAAACTCGGGCTTAATCCCGCAGTTTGATACCCAATCTCCGCGTGACGGGTAGCCAGCTATATGATGCTTAACACCATTTTCTAGCAACGAGGCCCGTAATAGTTCTACTTCTTGCTGGTATGGCGTATCTATTGTATAGAAAGCTACGACACGTATGCTATTCACCAAACACCCCCTCGGTCAAGATGGTAAATGTGTTATCATGCTCGCTACAAGTATCTTCGGACAGGAGGTTATTGTATTTTTGCGCGATATCACTACCACCAAACCAGTGTAGACCTACTGTATCCTTGTGTAATTGGCCTAAATTATATCTACGCTCGAATACACAACGCATACGACTATACGGCCAGGGGTATACAGTATGCATCGGGATGTTATAGAAACTTAACTCCGGGTACGTTTCTTTTAAATCCTCCCAGGCAGATCTGTATGTTAGAGCCTTGCTGAATTCTGGGCCATACAGCATCCAATAAATCGAACGGCACCCGACACACTGATACTTCTCCGGGTTATAGCAACTGTATGCAAACTTAGCTACATCCCGGAAGAATGGATTATTGGGTGTCGAAAACATAAATCCAATCAACAGATTCGTGCCATCGGAACATACCCCAGTGTTATGGCTTCCAGCTACCATACTATCGTGTAATGCATCTAGGCTACGCAGAAACAGAATATCGAAATCTGCGTACCAGCCGCCTTCTTCCGCCAGGGTCATCCATTTGAAGAAATTACTCTTATGCGATGGCCCCATTGTATCAGGTAATCTGTCGTAGTAGGCCGGCGGCTCCCAATTCTCATCGATGGTTATGGGCAACTTACGGGCTTGGTCCATATAGTCTGGCCCGGTATACGCAAAGAAATCTTGAAAGTTGTCATTTTTCCACGGTTTCCCAGTAATTGCTGCTTGTGCCAGATGCAATGTAACTTGCCAGTTGGGATTCGTCTTACAGAAACTTTTGAGCGTAAGATACCGTAGCCAGGACAACGGGCTGCTACCCCAAAACAGATGCATGTGTCTCGGTATTTCCGACTGGGCAAGCGATTGACTGAGGATTGGCTGATGTACCAGCTTAAGTAAATCAGTATCGGGTGCGACTGACTGCCGTGGTTGCAGTGCTGGTGCTAAAGTTGGTAGTACCTTAGCGACTGTAGCCGTGAAAGTGTTCTTATATCCGCCATAATTACCGGCATTCATGGCGCTATTATACTTCTGTGACAGTGGGTCACCACCATACCAATGTATACCTACCGTTTCATCTGGCAACTCGTGGGTTTGCTCGAACACACAATCCAAACTATTGTAGAACCAGGGGTATATCTGCTGTGTCGGTATCCGGTATACCGTAAGATCGGGATATTTGTTCTCGACCTCGGTTAGGGCCGGACGCGTAGTCAGTATTCTGCGATAATCTTTACCATATAGCATGCGGTAGATAGCATGTATACCCGCGCACTGGTACTTCGTTGGCGTGTAACAGGTATAAGCCATCTGTGCCGCGTCCTTAAAGAACGCATTATCCGGCGTCGAACACATGAATCCAATCAGTAGATTCACGCCATCGAAACAGATGCCTGTATTAACAGACCGGTTCTCCATGACTTCCGCAAGCGGATTCAGACTTTTGACATACAGTATATCTAGATCCGAGTACCAGCCACCTTGTGTAGCTAGTGTAGTCCACTTGAAGAAATTACTCTGGTGGGAGGCACAGATATCCTTAGGAGTATTCTCAAATCCAGCGGGTGGCTGCCAGTTATCATCCAAAGTTAGCGGCAACTTATCCAATTGATTCGTATAATCCCTACCGCTGTATGCGAAGAAATCTTGAGTATTGTGTTCATCCCACGTTTTATCGGTGATGGCTGCGCTAGATCGATGCAGTGTAGCCTGCCAGTCAGGATTTGTTGCACAGAAACTTTGTAGCGTTAGATACCGCATCCAAGACAGCGGGCTGTCGCCCCAGAAGAAATGCATATGCTTGGGGATACGGGCCTCTGGTTTCGATTTACTGGGGGCTAGAGTGACGGGGGCTACGATCGTATCCGTTGTTGGCTTCTTATATCTACCTATATTCTCGCGGAACTGTTGAATC
>Ga0208904_1000881_pt1 | contig 22241 bp, 20 predicted proteins | sample AntAceMetag02UKB_FD_184774 | JGI IMG/M metagenome (GOLD analysis project Ga0208904, IMG submission 184774) | Saline lake microbial communities from Ace Lake, Antarctica - Antarctic Ace Lake Metagenome 02UKB (SPAdes) (version 2) | ecosystem: Environmental > Aquatic > Non-marine Saline and...
TCCCTATAAAACTCCGAATAATCTCTTTTCTTACTAGACATATGCGCCGCCAGCATCTCTTCCGGAGAGCTCTTGCCTTTCAAAACTCGATTGGTCAGAAACACTCCGAAGTACTTCCTCAAAAAAGCCCGAGCCTCCTTAACATCTTCCTTGCTCACGACAAGCGCCCGCTCAACAATTGAATCCGGCAATCCAGAAAATTCTTTTTTCTTCTTAACTTCGCAAATCAATTCTTTATCCATCTAACTCAACTCCAACCGGACAATGGTCCGAACCTTCGACCTCATTCAGAATAAAGGAATCCTTAACGCTAGAAAACATTTTATCGCAAGCAAAAACATAATCAATCCTCCATCCGACGTTGCGCTTCCTCAAATCAAAAACATAAGGCCACCAACTATACTTCACCTCATTAGGATACATCTCACGAAAACAATCTTTAAATCCGCACCCAATCACCTCTCCAATCTTCAACCTTTCTTTGTCGCTGAACATAATATTCTTCTTATTCTCCTTGGCCCTAGCTAAGTCGATATCAGCCCTTGCAATATTAAAATCTCCAACCAACAAAACCGGCGGCCCTTCCAAAAGAATCTCCTTAACATAATCAACCAGAAAATCGTAACTTTCCATCTTATAGCCCAAATTAGATTTATCCCTTCCTCCATGCGGCAAATAAAAATTAATTAAAACAAAATTCTCATATCTTAAAACCAACATCCTGCCCTCACTATCAAATCTACTAAATCCAATATCATATTCAACGCTCAAAGGCCTGAGTTTACTATAGACCGCAACCCCACTATAACCTTTCTTCTCAGCAGAATTAATATACAATTTATATCCTTCCAAATCAACCAACTCAGAAGGAAGCTGCTCCTTGTTCGCCTTTATTTCCTGCAAACACAAAACGTCCGGATCATGCTCTTTAACGAAATCCAAAAATCCCTTGCCATGAGCCGACCGAATCCCATTAACATTCCATGATACAATTTTCATTCTACCTCGATCTCCCGTCGCCAAGAATGCTCACCGCTCGAAGAATCCTCAAAAGATTTCACGACCAACTCCTTTTCAAACAGCGGACAATTTAAAACAAATGTCTCAAACTCACCACCCTCGCCAGCCGGATGGATCTTATATTTCTCCTTCAACAAAGCAACTTCTTCAATAAATTTCTCGTCGATCTTTCGGCCCAGCCACGAGCCATCCAGCGGATACGCAGCAACAGCAACAATCATAATGTCGAAATCATTCTCAATAAGCTCCTTCAGATAAGAAATCTCATCCTTATGCCAAAGCAGATTGATACACTCCAGACCAAGCTCATCGCAAATCTTCCCAATCCGAGACGCCTGATACTCCGAATGCAGCGCCCCCGTCACAATTCCCTCAACACCATATTTATCCCTAACCTTCTCTATAGAATCTTTCAAATCAACCAACTCTTCTTCCTCAATACCTTTCGTCTCGAAAGTCTCCAAAGGAACTCCCATAACTTCCGCCTGCTTCCGCGTCTTCTCAATCGACGGAGTATGGAACATATAACTGTCCTTATTCTCAGAAAGAATCGTAACCGCACAAGCCAACTCATGTCCCGCCTGCTTCGCTAAATACGCCGAATAAACCGAATCCTTCCCGCCAGAAAACAAAACAGCAACCTTCATAATTCAAAGAAAAAAACCCACTTTAAGAGCTTTTGCAATCATCCCTTCACGACGCCAACAGCCTTTTTCTTCCGCCATCTATTTTTAGGCCGGTGCAAAAACCCATGGATTAGATATGCTATGACGATCAGGCCGATGACCACCACCCCGAGGGCCGCATAAAACGCCCGGGTCCACTTCCCCTCTCCAAGCTCGCCAGCCGAAGACCCACCAGAAGAATCAGAACCATCTACAGGATTACTCGCATCTAATCCGTCACCGGATCCATCATCCATGCCTCCATCACCGAGATCATCTATTAAAGGATCGTCGTCTAGATCATCACCTAGGTCGTCTTCTAAAAATTCGTCATCGTCAAAATCATCGTCTACAGCGATGACAATCCCGCAAACTAACACTATCATAAAAACAAAAACCAACAGCCCCTTTTTCATATTCAAATAATCTCAAAGATATATATAAATGTTTAGCAGCCTCAAGCAAGAACCGCGTAAAGCCTGTCCTTTTCCTTGACAATATTAACCCTCGGCCTTATCTCTCCCCTCGTTTCCTTAAACCTATATCCCGCATTTCTAAATATTGTACCATTTTCTGTCTGCTGAGGGAGTAAGCTACCGTCCAACTCATGTAGCAATATGGGGAACCGTGAAGCATCTGCCGTTAGAACCTCGCCTCCTTTACGGACCGCATTCTCCGCAACGTTCAACTTCTTATAAACCCTACAACTATCACTCTTAGCTCCCGACATTCTACTCCATTCATAAAACTTCAATCGACTAGAGCCCCGAGAAGACTTCCCTATACCCTTGGCCGCAGCATGTAAAATACATATTTCCTTGGCGGAAGATTCAGAATATTCTTTACAACCTGCCCGGAAAACTTTTCTAATAGGATCATAATCCAGCCACGTTTCCACACTTATATCGACAGATGAACCCCCGGACGACAAAAGGCCCCCACCTAAACTTAGGGCAAGGGTAGCGCCCCCTGAAGCAAGTGCAGAAGACGCCATAGCACCCGAGCTGCCCCCCAGAGAAGAATAGCCAGAACCAGAAGATCCCTCAACAATAACTCTCGCTTCCGGAGTGACTGAATATCCTGGCAATCTACATGTTAACTTTTCTCCATCGATGAGCTTATACTCTGAAGCACTCACCGTCAAATCATAATTATACTCCACCTCCGCCTCGTCCAACAAATCATATTTTACATTATTAGTTAGATATCTTTCCTTAATCTTCCTGGAGTCCTTTCTCTTTTTTGTTTTGGCATACACTACTGCCTTGTATCCAATACTACCATAAGGCAACTCGCCAACCTTAATCTCGAAGCTTACCAGTTCCCCATCTTGCAAACCTAGAATCTCTGTAGACTTCCCGATAGCCTTTCCCCCAGGAATTGCCCGGACGACAACCGAGACCTTTTTGTTCTCTAAAGCATCTCTTCCTACATTTACAAATGCCGCAGTAGCCACTCCATCAGAAACAGAAAAGTTCGTCATTTCTAAATCATACCATTTTTCAGGAACCTTTACCTTCCGAACAATCGGCTTAGACCTAGACTCTCCACTTACACCAACCAATTCAAAAGTAAGAGTTTTCCCTCGGTAGTCAGCCGAAACATTCATTTTCATGGAAAGATCTTCTGGGGAAATATCCCTCACAAAAATAACTTCACTACCCCTTTTGGCAGTCATCTCATAATGATCAATTAGCTCATATGTCGTAAAGAAACATTCGGCAAAATCCATGTCCTGCTCGCAAAACAACCCAGGCTTAACCAATTTTTTTGTTTTCAATTTTCTAGGCTTAGTCCATTGCGATTCAAAAATTAGATCTGACTCATTAATAAACTCATCTATAACGTCTGGAATTTCGTGTATCGGAGCCCCGTTCACCTTAATGGAAATACTATACTCCTTTTCTGGGTTTAAGTCCTCGACAACATGCGTTTGAACATTTATACCCTCTACGTTTTCGACAGAAATCAGCTTGGTAGCGGATTCAGTCAAGTTAGAATCATCAACACCCAACTCTTCAACCGCAATAGAATAAGACTCTGCATATTTGTTCGTCCCCCAAGAAATAACCAAACTCCTGCTCGTTGCGGTATATCTTTTCACCCACTTCGGAGTAGCCAATCTCAAACACTTGTTAATATAGGTCTTACTGCTTTTTTCGATACTATTTTGCAACTTAACAAATTTTTTCCCAGTCTTATTGGCCTCCAACATCGCGGTCTCCTTGTCAATATTTTTGTATATCGAATTCTCAAGCCTTATACACCTCTTCTCGCTCAGAATAGTACTTCTAACAGCAAACCCCGTCAATCCATCGAAAATCCCAGCAAAAGCAAGCCCTCCAACAATTAACAAAACAACAACAACAATTAATCCCACCCCTATCTTCTTCATGTAAAAACCTAAACAATATACTTTATAAATATTTCGCAGATATTCGGCCCAATAAACCACGAAGGCTTCTTCAAAACCCTCTTTTCCATTTTATTTTTAATGGAACATGAAAGCTTCTTTAGAAACCTACCTTTCCATTAATTTCTTAAACTAATCTTCTTTAATAATCTTATGGCGTCGACAAACCAATCACCATTCTACCAAAAAGCTGAGGAAGAATTCCTTGCGGCAACAACCGACGAAGAAAGGATCGCGTGCCTAGAGGTGATGATGAAAGAATGCCCCAAGCACAAGTCTTCTGAAAATATGCGGAAAAACCTGACAAACCGTCTGAAAAAACTCCAGGCCGGAGTCGAAAAAAGGAAAAGAGCCGGAAAAGGAAACCAGCAGGGAATAAAAAAGGCCGATATGCAATGCGTTCTCGCAGGATTCCCAAACGTAGGCAAATCGACAATCTTCAAAACACTAACAAAGCTTAATCCAAAAATATCACCCCACCCCTTCACAACATCCAAAATTCAGCTTGGAACCTTCAAGTTCGAAGACGCACCCATCCAAATAATCGACGGACCTCCATTCCCCGATCACGATAAAAGTCTTGTAAACTCCACAGACACAATCCTCTTAATCATCGACAACCTCGAGCAAATCAAAAAAGCGAAGGACTTATTATATCGGTCAAAGGCAAAGGTCGTTCTCGTCTACAACAAAGCGGATCAGCTTTCCCAGCAAGACAAAAGAAAAGTGGAAGCACAACTCAAATCAAAGTTCAAAAAACACGACTACCTCTTCTTTTCAAGTGAGCCCTCAAAAACAGAGCTAGAAGAACTTCACAAAAAGGTCTTTGGGACCTTCCCCATCATCAGGACTTACACGAAGGAGCCCAAAAAAGAGAGGACGAAAGAGCCAATGATCCTGAAAATCGGGACCACTCTGGGAGAAGCCGCAGAAAAAATCCTAAAGGGAATGTCTAAGAAAATAAAACAAGCAAGAATCTGGGGACCATCTTCAAAATTCAGCGGACAGTCTGTCGGGATCGACCACGAGCTCAAAGACAAGGACACTATCGAGTTTCACATCAAATGAAAACAGAAAAAACCCTGCTACTGATCTCAATAATTTTAATCCTGACGCTCCTGTTCATATCACCCACACAATCTCTCAAATTTCAAGGAAAAGTAGTGGCGATTAAGTACCGGGAAAAGACGATCGAAATAAAACTAGATAATCACGAAGAAAACTTCACGATCATCGACGACGGCACTATGGCGATCAGAGAGGGCAACCTCATTCTAATTGAAGGAAAAACAGACAAATACAAAAATCATAATCAGATAATCATAGAAAGCATCTCGCGCATCACCATTTAGCAGACAAATCTTTCAATATTCTTAGAGTATATACCAGAACCAGCGGACCAATAATAAAGCCGAAGATTCCGAAAAGCGCAATTCCACCCAAGATCCCCACTAGCATTATAACCGGACTGACATCTGCCCGCTTGCCCAACGCCTTTGACCTAAAAATGGTGTCCACATATATACTCAAAATAAGTCCCGTTATCACGACACCTACAAACGGGGCCCAGGCACCGATAACACCGTAATAAATCGCAAGAGGTATCCAAACGACGGTCGGACCCAGTCCCGGGATAAACGCCATAAAGAAAATTAAGGCCGGCAAAAGCAAGAACAGCTGGACACCCGAAAGGTAAAAACCAACACCAGCAACGATGAACTGAACTATCGCGACCAGCAGAGTTCCATAAATAATCCCCCTCGTTACCTTGTCGATATCTTTCGCAACCGCGTTCTTGTCGTCAAAGGGAAGATAATTCTTCAGCTCCTCGGCCAGCTTGTCCCAATTAATAAGAATATAATAAATTCCGAAAAACAAAACAATCAAAGATAGCACAAACGACGGAATATATGAGGCCGCAGAAGACAAGAGCGACACCAGAAGCAACGCCCCACTCTGAGCAATATCACTCAGATCAAAACCAACCTGCTCGAAGAACGACCACGACGAAACCTCTTCGAAGAAAGAAGGCAGGTTGCCCGTGCTCACCAAATTATACGCCTGATTTCCGATACCACCAACGACGGCAGCAACCGGGATCAAGAACACCAGGAACAAAACAACTATACAGATAACCGCCGAGAAAGAGTTCCCAAGTTTTCCACGAAGTCGAGAATATATTGGCTTCACAAGATACGCTAGGATAAATGCCGAGATAAGTACGACAATATATGGTTGGATAATTCGATAAGAAAGATAAATCAATATCGCGATAAGAACAAACAGAAAATACTTACGGATATCTCTACCACCCTCTTTGGTTTTCATTAAATAACAAAACAGAAAATACTTATAAATTTATGGTAGAGAACGCTCCTTTGGATTTAAATTCACAGGGTGCGCGGGCGAAGCTAGCCCAGCGTTGGTTTAGGTAAGCTTCTCATCAAGCGCGTCCGCGACCCGGGAGCCGAGATTCTCATCAAGCGGTCACGCGAGACGAACGAGTTTCTTGCCAGCGCGCCCGCGATCAAAGAGCGTCGGCGCACAACTCGAAATAGGCGATCAAAGAGCCTATTGCCGAGAAACGAGCCGCGATCGCAATTCGAGATAAGCGACACGAAGTCGCCAAGTGGTGAGAGTCGAGAAGGCGCGCAACTAAAGATGGGCGCACGAGGAGCCTATTGCCAAGAGGCGAATCGAGTGGGGAATTCAACTTAATCAAACAAATACTAATAAATCTCAAATCCCACTAAACCCAATGATCCTCGGAATAACCATCGCAATCCTCCTCGGAATCGTAGCGGGAACAATCACCGGTGTCATCCCCGGAATCCACACGAACCTTATCGCCGCGACCCTTCTCTCGGTCATCCCATTCCTGCCAAAAACATCAATCACAGTCCTCATCACGTTCATCGCCAGCATGGCGATTACCCACACCTTTTTGGATTTTATTCCATCAATCTTCCTGGGGGCGCCCGACGAAGACACCGCGCTCGGAGTTTTGCCGGGGCATAAATTCCTGATGAAAGGGCTGGGCCACGAAGCGGTAAAACTAACCCTAATCGGCTCGACTATCGCCAGCATACTCCTAGTCATTATAATTCCCGCGTTCATATTCACCGTCCCAAAAATTTACCCATTCATACAAAGAATGATGGCATGGTTCCTAATATGGATTTCAATTCTTTTGATCCTCGACGAAAAGGAATCAACAGCAAGAGCTCTAATAATTTTCATACTCGCAGGATTTCTCGGCATCGCAACTTTCAATCTCAATATAGGACAACCCCTCTTCCCGCTATTGACCGGGCTATTCGGATCGTCCACCCTAGTCCACTCGCTTAGAACAAAAACAGAAATACCAAAACAGAAAATCACTGGGACTCTTGTCTCAAAAAAAGAACTAATCAAGCCCGCAATCGCAACGACCCTAGTTTCACCACTCTGCTCATTCTTCCCCGGGTTAGGAAGTAGCCAAGCCGCGATCATCGGATCAAAAATTACGGGGACGCTAAACCGGGAACAATTCCTAATTCTCCTAGGGTCAATCAACACCCTCGTCGTGGCAGTTTCATTCCTAACATTATTCCTAATCGACAAATCGCGAACCGGCGTCGCCAACGCCGTATCACAACTGACAACGCTAACTACAGGAAACCTAACAACAATATTCGCCGCAATCCTAGTCTCTACAATCATCGCAATCCCACTTACAATATTCATCTCAAAAATCTTCGCCCGGAATATCCATAAGATCAATTATTCTAAAATCTCACTAGTCGTACTTGCATTTCTCACAGCGCTAGTCTTCATCTTCTCTGGACTTCTTGGACTATTTGCATTCTTCGTTGCAACGATCCTCGGACTAACGTGCATCGAATTTGGAACACGGAGAAGTTTCTTGATGGGTGCGCTATTGATTCCAACTATTTTATTTTACTTGCCTTTCTAGAAAAGAGCGGGTAGCAAAAGATTCCAAAAATACACAGCAGACGGAGTAAGCTTGCCCCAACCAATATTCATTATAAATTAGTGAGGGCATTGCCAAATAGTGTGGGAAAAGATTTTGATTTCATTTAGGTGAGATTCTCGACAGGCGATCACGCGAGACGAACGAGCCGTGATCGCAATTAAAAATAAGCGCACGAAGCGCCAAATAATGAGAAACGAATTGGAGGAATCTCAGAAACAATTCTGAAAGCTACCTTACCTTACCAATCTTCTGGAAAATTCTTATATCGCTCCAATAATTAAGAATCTCTCGCAACAACTCCTTTGTTTCGGAATTAATATTGGCAGAGTCGAGAAACTTCCCAGCTTCTTTCCTCCTGGGCGAAAGAACAGTTTTTTCAATTTCATCATAAACCCAATCTGGCAACTCCTTCAACTTATAATCTTTAGTCAAAAGAACCGGCAACCTTTTTTTCTTCGACTCAATATCACAAAAAGGCTGCTTCCCGATAATATAATTCCCTTCTCCATCTTTAACATCACAATAGTCCAAAACATCGTCTCTCGCTTGAGCCATAGTCCCCATTCTAAATCCGAACTGATAAAGATTCTCTACTGTTTCGTCATCCAGCCCCGCCAAAACCGCGCCAATTTTCATATTCGTCCCGACATCAACACCCGTTGTCTCCTCAATAAGGGAAATATATTCCTCCATCGAAACATCGTCAATTTCTCTTTGCGACATTAACATATCAATTGCCTGACCACGGCTTGTAATATGCAGCCTATCGGAAAAATACCCCGCAAGTTTTTTCAATTTATCCGGAGAAGCCTTAAGCTTATCTACAACTTTGGCCATAGCAACTCCATACAAAACATTACTCGCATAAAGAGCAAACGTATCCCCGTGCTTCACCCTAGCAGATTCGGCCCCCTGCCTTTGAGTATTCCCGTCAGCCACATCGTCCAACCCCGCATCGGCCCAATAAAAAAGTTCGCTTGCCGCGGCAATTTCAAGATCTGGATCTGCGCCCTTGGCTCTTGATAAAATATAAACAAATGGCCCCCTGTGCCCACCATCTCTCGGGATCGCACTTTTGAGAATATTTCTCAACTCTTCATTCGTCTCACCGTGATCAAGCAAAGAATCTATTTCTGGCGCTATTTCTTTTCGTATCCGCGCCAACTTCTTAGCCAACGAAGCATATTCCGGGATATCTATTCCAGCGCCAATCGCATACTTTATTGGTGCATCCACTAACATTTGTGCCATTTTTTTTCTCCAGCTTCATCTATCATACATTTATTCTACAACAACTCCTTAAACAATTTATATCGGAATATTCCGATAACCCTTCGTAGAAATCAAACACCTTTGGCAGCAAACGGCATTAGTTTTGCCTCGGCCTTCGCAAGATGGAACTGACAAGTTGACAAAGAAATCTTCAAAATCTGCGCCATCTTCCCGATCGTAATCTTCCTCGGATATCCATAGTACCCCTCTCGAACAGCCAACAAAAAAACATCTTTTTGTTTCTCGGTCAAAGAAGGCAGCAAAGAATAAATCATCACATTCTCAATCTTTTGCTCCCTCAAATGAAAAAGTTTGCAACTGGTCTTGGCCATCTTCTCCGCCGAAGAAAGAAACGCACTCAGATCTTCTTTATGTATCGACGCAACCTCCCACTCCTCCCAACCATCATCAAAAATAACAACTGGCTTCAAAAAAATAATTCGAGGATTATACGCCACCCCTACCAGCCCCCCCCTTTCGCCCCTAGCAGATTCAAAATATTCAAAAATAAAAAAATCCTTATTAATCTCAAGGTGATCCAGCTTCTTATCTTTCCTCAAATCCCTAAAAAATTTCTTTTTATTCTTCTCGCCACCCTCTATATAACCAGAACCGGTAAAAAATATCTTACCGCCCTTCACATATTTATTATGAGAAACAAGATAAATATAAATCCCAAACTTCTTGGCCCACTCCTGAAACATATTCCCTTCCTCACGAAACCGCGCCTTAAGAGTCCACATAACACTATAGGAATATTCCGATATATAAAATTATCCAAAAGATTTTCTAAACATTTATTAATCCAAATTCACTATCCAAATCATGCCATTAGAAAATACGCTACTCGGTATCGCAGGAATACTTGTAGGCATCGCGATCTTCATTAAAACATCTGAGCTTTGGGGTGCACTTGTGCCTGTAGTTATCGGCATCGCACTGATCCTCTTCTCGAAGGGAGCAGGCAAAATCGAACAAAGGAAAGATATAAATAAATAGAAAACCAAAAAGTACTAATCGGATTCATAAAATAAGCGAAATTTTAATTTCGCCCACCACGGGTTTTGGGTGGGCGGGAAATCCGGAAACAACATATAATGAAACAACTAATAACCTCCACAACCGAAAACATCCCTGGCAAAAAAGTAACACAAATCCTAGGTGTCGTAAAAGGAAACACAATTCGAGCACGACATGTTGGCCGAGATATTATGGCCGGACTAAAAAACATCGTTGGTGGAGAAATCAAATCTTACACTGAAATGACGACGCAATCTCGAGAAGAGGCATTCAACAGAATGGTGAATGAGGCCATCGCCCTAAAGGCTGATGCAGTAATAAACATCAGATTCGCAACTTCTATGATAATGACCGGCGCAGCCGAAATGTTAGCTTATGGAACCGCCGTTAAATTAAAGTGAGGCCGTAGTCGTCTCGGAACATTTTCAATGTTACTTATGGAGCCGAAGTGAAGCTAAAATAATTATCCTTTAGGCCTAAATCTCCGAAAAGATCATGCGGCGCGACTCCGATCGACGGAGGAAGCGAATTTCTCGACAGCGCCACCGAGATGGAGGAGCCGAGACTCTCGACAAGCGATCACGCGAGACGAACGAGCCGCGATCGCAATTCGAGATAAGCGACACGAAGTCGCCAAATGTCGAGAATCGAGAAGGCGCGCAATAGAGATAGGCGAACGAAGAGCCAAATAAATTCTATTCTCTCTTAAAATAATTCAAGGCTATCTCTCGAACTTCTTTGACGCTGCGAACAGAACCAGGCACTCAAACAACATCGCCACAAGACTAAGGACAACCACCGCCTTGCTAGCAAAAGTAATAAAATCTGCCATCCCCGCGAGACTCAATCCGGCGCTAAAAAGTGCCATGAAAGAACCGGCAAGAAGCAATATCCAAAGATAAGCCACATAAACAAATACCACCGTGCCTATAACTGTCAAAACCAACTGCAACCAGCCCGCAGTACTTGAGAAACGAACCTTGTCACCTGTCTTTATCAGCCCAATAGAAAACATCCAGCCGAACACCATCAGAATCAAAAAGAATATGATGAACACGATAGACCACACATGAAAAGACGTCGGAAGACCAAATGAAGGGCCGCCAGCCGAAGTCCCATCAAGATCAATAACCGCATTTCCGGTCATAGTACTACTAAAAGTCGCGGGATCCAACGTCGTCATACTGGAAGACACCGTCAGACCAACAACCGTAACAATCAGCAAAATTATTATAATTATAATCCCCAGGCTAGAAACCCTCAGCGCCTTCGAACTCGCCATCTTACCAAGCCTAAAAAAACCAAACAAGAATAAACAAGTAACAACAACTAACAAGATAAGAAAAATTATAACTCCCGCATTTCCAATTCCCTGGAAAAATGAATTCGTACCAATGCCCGCAAGATCTAAGACGAAATTCGCAAAATTAATCAGCAACAAAACAACTCCCAGGATTCCTCCAATCTTCATCCACTTTATCCCAGTAGAAACTGGAACAACTTCTGGCGCTCGACCGACACCCTCGTTATCCAACGAAGCTATTGCATCATTAAAATCTCTCACAGTGTACCCTGAATCAATAATCTTTTTTCGGAGAGCCTCTATGGAATATCTCGCACGGTTCTCACGCAAATAAGAAAGAACAACCGGGCTCACCATTAACACACGAACAATCAATAATATATAAATGTTTCAATTACTTTTTCTCAGAAGACCATCTCGTCAAAATAACGAGTCCGACAACACAGAGGATCGTAACGATAACTGCCGACAAAAACTGGTACATCAATAATTCACCGCTAGTCCCAATTTTATCAACAAGAACCTTAACTCCATCCGAAAGCGGCTCTCTCCAAGACAGAGCAATCAAAAATCCAAGCGCCGCAGAAATAGCCGTCAAAGCTTGCTTCTTGAACTCGCCCCTAAATGCACCACCACCCCTCTTCGCTCTTTCGTAAAGCCGATGCCGGAGTCTCTTCTCGATGACCTTTTCCTCTTTGGCGCTCAACTTAACCTTTTTTTTCTTCACCATATTAACTACAAGACCTAATTATTTTTAAAACTACCCCTTCGGCTCACAAATACCAATCGTCTTCGCAATAAACGCGTCACCATACTTCTCATTCTCAGTAAACTTTCCAGAAATCTTGACGCCATCGCCCTCAGAAATACTCTGTTCAGACAAACACTCCCTAAAATCGCCCGGGAAAACCGTCACCTTCAGCGTACTCGTCCTTCCCTGAATATCAATAAACGCCATATCATCCCCCCGCTTCGTCACAATCTTACTATACCTCTTAACCAACCCAAAAACCTCCGCCTCCATATCATGCGTCAAATTCTCAAACTGCGTGAACTCCTTGCTCCGGGCCTCCAAAAACGCGTCGAGCGGATGACCGGACACAGTAACCCCCAAAAGCTCAGCCTCCAGAGCCAGCCGATCCTTCAATGCCATCGGCGGCAAGTCAGGATACTTAATCTCATCAGCAAAACCATCACCGAACAAAGTCTTCTGCTTCTCTTTGGAATTGCTCGCCTTCACAACACCCTCATAAACCTCCAACAAACTGGCCCGGTTAATCCCGAGCTCATCGAAACACCCAACAGAGATCAAGCTATGACAAACTCGCTTATTCACCTTCGACGTGTCAGCCTTGTTGATAAAATCCTGATAGCTTTCATACGGCCGGGCCGCCATAATTCTAGACATCGCCTCACCCCCAACATTCTTAACACCGCTCAATCCAACACGAATAACCCGCTCTCCATTAAGTTCCTCGACGCTAAAATCTTCCTTAGATGCATTAATATCCGGATGCAAAATCTGGATACCTTCACTTCTTGCCGACTCCAAATAAAACGCAAGCTTGTCTGGATCACGAACCGAAGATGAAATCGTGGCCGCATAAAACTCAACCGGATAATACTTCTTCAAATACGCCGTCCGATAGCTAATCAACGCATAGGCCGCCGCATGAGATTTATTAAAAGAATACTCCGCAAACTTCACAATGTCGTCCCACAACTTATTTACCTCCACGTTACTCATACCCGAATGCTTCTTGCACCCATCCTTAAACTGAACCTCCATCTTATGCATCAAGTCAATCTTCTTCTTCCCAATAGCCTTTCTCAAAACATCCGAATCTCCCGCGCTGAATCCGGCCAACGCCCTAGACAACTGCATAACCTGCTCCTGATAAACCATGATCCCGTAAGTCGCAGCCAAAACTTCCTCGGCCTTAGGGTGCGGATAAACAACCCTTTCCCTACCGTGCTTTCTGTCCCCATAGGTTTCCAAGTACTGCATCGGCCCCGGTCGATAAAGCGCGACAATCGCAATAATATCGTCAAAGCTCGTCGGCTGCACACTCTTCAGGGTCTTCCTCATCCCCTCGCTCTCAACTTGGAAAAGCCCAATCGTTCGGCCCTCCCTCAACATCTCGTAAACAGAATCATCATCCATCGGAATATTCTCCAGCCATTTACCATCTTTGCCAATCACATCCAGGACTTTCTTAATAATATTCAGGGTCTCCAACCCCAACATATCAAACTTAACCAGACCATAACTCTCGATATCGCCCATCTCGACCTGAGTAATCACATCACCCTTCTTGGCATAAGTCGGAACATAATTACTAATCCCCTCCTTGCCCCAGACAACACCACACGCATGGACACCCTTGTGTCGGACACAGCCCTCCAACCTCCGGGCAACATCAAAAATCTTCTCATGCTTGTCGGCAAAACTCTTCAGCTTCAACGCGTCCTCCGTGAGCTCATTATTAAGACCCTTCGCATTCAAACTCTTTTCGATCGTCTTCTCATTAACTAAATCAGTAATCGCATTCGCCTCGGCAAACGGAATCTTAAAGACCCGCATCACATCCTTCAGAACCGACTTCGCGGACATCGAACCGAACGTCCCGATCATCGCCACTTTGTCTTCGCCGTATTTGTTCCGCACATAATCCAAAACAACATCCTTGTCTCCGAAGTCAACATCAAAATCCGGAAGAGAAATTCTATCCGGGTTCAAAAACCTCTCAAACAATAATCCCAAACCAAGGGGCTCCAGTTGTGTAATCCCCAGAGAATACGCGACGATCGAACCGGCACCAGAACCCCGGCCCGGACCAACCTGACAAAACTTCTTGGCCTCTCGAATAAAATCGGCAACAATTAGAAAATAAGTTTCAAAACCCATCTTACTAATCACGCTCAACTCATACTCCATCCTGTCAACAGCATCAAGATAGTTGCCCTTGCCCTTATACCTTTCATCCAACCCCTCCTTGCAAAGCTTATACAAATAATCTTTATGCGTCATTCCTTCGGGCGCATCAAAATGTGGAAAAATAGGCTCCCCCATCTCGAGCTCAACATTACATCTATCCGCGATCTCCGCCGAGCAATCAATGAACTCCGGATTTTCCGGAAACAAATTCCGAACCTCCTCCTCGCTTTTCACCCAATAGCCCGAGCCATCAAACTTAAGACGATTGTCGTCAGACATATCCCCATTCGTCTGGATAGCAAGCATAACCTCGTGGGCATAAGCATCATCCTTTTTCAAAAAATGTGAATCAACCGTAGCCACGATATTCAAATCCATCTCCTTAGAAACCTTCTTGTAAAAACCAACAACCAACTTCTCCTCGGGAATGCCATGATCCTGAACCTCCAGATAAAAATTATCCTTTCCAAAAATATCAATATACTCCTCAATCAGCTTCCTGGCCTCATCTTCATCACCCCGCATAACCGCCTGCGCGACGTCATTGGCGATACACGCCGTCATACAGATCAGCCCCTTAGAATATTCCCTCAAAGTTTTCTTATCAAGTCGCGGTCGATAGTAAAAACCATCACCATTAGCAATCGAAACCAACTTGATTAAATTCTGATACCCTTCGTTATCTTTAGCCAACAAAATCAAATGAAAATTCTTGGCACGCTTGTCCCTAACCGTCATATCTTCCGTTACGTACGACTCAAAACCAAAAATCAGCTTAATCCCCGCCTTCTTCGCCAACTCATACTTCTTGATGACCGCGCCCATATTCCCATGCTCCGTAATCGCAACAGCATCCTGACCCATCGACTTAACGTGCTCAAACAACTCAGAAACCCTGGTTGCACCGTCGAGAAGAGAATATTCGCTGTGTAAATGTAGGTGAACAAAGGCCATACCCTGAAAAACAAAACTCCATTTAAAAAAATTTAGATACTCTAGAAAGGCATAACACTATGACACATTGCGGGACATTAGTTAGCAGCATACCTAGTTCCCCTCCCAACACCCGTGGGCCGAATAAAGCCCCTATCCGCAAGATCTTTTAAATCTTTTATTGTAATCTAAAAGGTAGTAACTTAACAACCTTAACAGTCTTACTACTCTCCATCCTGAGATTCGCGTTGCTTACATAAATTTAGGGATCTATTCATAAGAGCTCCTGGCGCTGTTCCCACAACCCATTTCCAAATAGGACTATTCGGAAGAACATCCCGTGCAGGACACCCTCTAGCTCTTTTACCTTCAATCTTAACAAAACCACGCCTAGAACTCTCTTCGCCTTCTGAACTGTGCGAATCCATCAGCTCGGACGCAATACAACGACTCCTGGTAAGATTACAATAGGGAACCAACACCTCCAACGTAGGTGGTTTTGCCCAAGCGTTCTCTAGGCGGCAATCCCTATGCCCCTCAACTTTAATATATAGATTAGTACAACAATTTCCAGCCATCGTGCCTGATTGTCTCTCATACCTGTTCATTAAGGGGGCCATTTAATAACAATCGCCCCAACTCTTTTAACATTATGTTGTCAGCAAGTAACAACATTTATATAAAATTAAATACTTATCTTAATATGATAAAAACAATATTAGAAGATTTCGGCCTCAACGAAAGAGAATCAAAGATATATTTACAACTCCTAAAGGAAAAAATCTCATCCGCGGCATATCTAGCCAAACTAACAGGCATCAATAGGACAACTGTATATTTGGAGTTAGAAAATCTGATCAAACTAGGTCTAGTCAGCTATATTGTTAAAAATTCAAAAAAACACTTTATGGCTGCGCCCCCTGAAAAACTATTAGAAATCTTAGAAATAAAAAAGGCTCGAATAAAAAAACACCTTCCACAACTTAAAAGTCTACACAAAACCACTGAAAAATTTAAAATAGAAACATATGAGGGCAAGGAGGGAATAAAAACTTTTTATCAAGAAGTCACAAACCAAAAAGAAGAAGTACTAGTTCTCGGAGGAACTGGGCGGGCCCTAGAGATATTAGAGTTTGAATACCCCCATTTTATGAAAAAGTTTGTAAAATTAAAATTAAAGCAGAGAATGATTGCGAATAAAGATTCAAGAAAAAGGATTAAAAAGTTCCATCCAAAATCAAATTTTAAAATTAAGTACTTTCCAGAAAAATATAAAGATAATGTAACAACAGTTATTTATTCCGATAAAGTCGCAATTCAATCCCTACAAAAAGATAATATCTATGTAATAATAATAACTGATCCGTTATTATCCGAAACCTACAAAAACCATTTTGAGATAATTTGGAAAATAATCAAATGACGTTCAACTAAAATCCCCGAGACTCGTTCCCTCGTCCTTAACGCCACTTTCTCCAAAGATACTGTCGATGTAATCCTTCGTCAACTCCAAGCTCTCCATCGTATATTCAGAAATCTTATAATCTCTGGCCAAGTCCATCGCCGGATTCAGGTACTTCTTTATCGACCCCTCGCTAATCGTAAAGATAATATTCCCGTTACATTTCGTGCAACTACCCTTCAGCGGCGGTCTCCTAAATTTCTCATTACACTTACTACATCTAAATCCCTGCCGGCCGAACTTCCTCAAATTTCCGCGAATATCTCGAATAAAATGCCTTTCCAAAATAAGCCGGGCAACATCGTCCTCATCGACCGCACGAATTTTCCCAACCAACTCCATTTGCTTCTCGACCTTTTCCTTCATCGTCGGCAAAATCTTATATGCCCCATTCAAAACACCTAAATTAATATCACTAGTATCGTGCGTGAACCCCATACAAGTCAGCGGACTAACGCCACTCAATAATCTATCAGACACCTTCTCTATATTGCACTCGCTCGAATGCCTGCCCTGCTCCGCCAACCGATAAACCTCAAGCGGATAATGGTCACACATTTCAAAAGTTAAAATCTGATCGTCCACTTCACCCGCGCGAATCCGAGCATTCAAAACAAGTGGCGCATCTTGGGTCCCACCCCGATGACTCGGTAAAAATTTCCTAGAAAAATTAATCAAAACATCCATCAGCAACATTACTGCAGCTTCATCACCATCACAATCTCGCCGCATCGCCGCATGCATATACGGGCTCGCGACCAAACCCTGCATTTTACTAAAACCAATAATCCGACCGACAACTCCTGCGCAATTATGTGGCGCCATACAAACAATCAACTGCCCAACAAGATCACCCTTGCTTTTTAAGTTAAAATACCGCGGCAATTTGTAAAATCTCTCCAGCTCCTCATCGATAAAATTAGCAATGTTGAAAAAAACATCGTCGGCCCTTTCGTCCTGCGTCTCCGGGCAAGATGGCAGAACAACATCATGTGGTCGCAGCTCCAAAACCTGATCCTCTCTTTCAAGCGACTCGCCAAAGATATCCTCAACATACCCTAACTCCTTCAATTTTTCAACACTCGTCCGAATCTCAAGCGGCTTAAAATGCGTCAGCGGAATTTCGGTCCCGTCATAACGAACGGTCCCGTCTTTATTCACCGTCAAATTAAACTTAGCCCTCAGAAACCCCTTGGCCAAATTCTCAAAATCGTGCTCATCGCTACTCATCCCACGAACACCTTTAATCAACGGAGGGATCTCGTGAACATCATACCCCAAAGTATCAACGGCCTTATCAAAATATTTCTTAACCTCAACCTTCCGATACTTATACCCCCCGCGAACGTCATGTTTTTCACACGGCTTACCTAAAAACCCCTGGCACTCTCGACAATAATATTGGCGCTTAGTCTTCTCGCCGCACTTCTCGCAAAGAGGATATATTGTCTCATTTCCACACTCACACTTGAACATCGGCCATCCAGAATTGACAAAACCGGTTCGTACCGCCTCCTGAACACTCCTAAGCCGACCTCCCTGATTCGAAACCGGAAACAATCCATTCGGACCACCCGGAAGCTTTCGCAGCTTAGCCTTCTCCGGCCGCCCCATCCTAGCTCCAATAAAATCCCCGGCCTTATCTTTGATCTCAAACTCACAAACCGAATTAATAATATCCAAAACGCTCTCTCCTTCAATTTTCTCACATATCTTGTCGGTAAAAATTTTCAAACTTCTGCCCCCCTCCAGGCCACCAATTCCCAGATTAACCAAAAGCGCATCAACATCTCCATCGATAACGACATTATCCAAAACAACCTGGTGCTCAACCCCCAATAATTCAAGCGCCCGTTTCCCACGAGAAAACTTTTCCATAACAGAAGAACTCCAAGGCAAAACAAGTTTACCCCGCCAAACAGAGTTCCCAATCCATTCCGTCAAAGCTCTAAAATCTTCAATGGAAATCTGGCTCCAATAGAAAATATATTTAGGATGCAACGGCAAAGAATATTTTTTGGACAACTCCGCAGCTTGGCTTAGTGTTACATTAAAACAATCCGCAACACTCCCCTCTTTTTCTCTTAACTCAAGCTCCCACCACTCCTCAACATAACCCGGCTTGGGCAAATCTGCATTCCGATCTATAATATCCCCCAGCGGAAACAAAATATCTCCAAGATAAAGAATCTCCTCGACCTCTTTGTAAATCTTTCGCGACTCATTAAAATCAGAAATCCTTTTCACCGACCCATCCTTCAACTTCACAATCGGGCCATCAATCCGGTCACACGAAGTAATGATGCACCCCTTTGTCGGCTTCTCCGTTTTCAATTGCGTTCCATGAGAAAGAAAACTATTTGTAATCCCCATCGTGGCAGGATGAACCGACACTCCAGAAAAACCCGCGGAACGGCCACGACCATATCTAAAACGGAAACTACCTGAAGCACTCGGATGCCCAAAAACAGGCCGACCCGCAACAATATCCTTAATGTAAGTCGCAACAACGTCCTCCTTGCCGCTCTCCCGCTTTTTATGAAGTTCAATATAATCCTCCAACCAATCAAAACCTGTACACTTCAGCCCGTTGTCTTTACAAGACTTTAATCGCCCCAGCGCCTTCCCCGCCTTCTGCGCCAAACCCTCTGAAAAAGTCAAACACATGCCCCCCCGAATCCTATTCGTCTCAATCCTTTCCAGATCTCTATAATTAGAAACCTCCAATTTTTCTGTCGGATCCCCGCTAATCTGGATCGGCAATCTCTCCGCCAAAAAAGTCATTTCTTCCTCCGTAGGAAAATACTGCAAGTTCGTTATCCTTTCCTGGTAATCTGTATTTTCAGTCACATATCTTTTCACTTCATCCTCCGTAGGATCATACTTTGCGTATTCGAAATGCTCCCGAAGATAATCGATCAACATCAAAGCAACGCAAGTCGCAGTCGTCCCGGCAGCTCGAATCGGACCACTAAAACTCGCAACAAAATAATCCTTTCCATCCTGCGTCTTCCCCAACTTCAAACCCGTATAGCCCTCAATCGGCGAAGCAACAACACCCAGTGTATTATATGCAAACCCAACACGGATCCCCGCATCAATCGCTTCAAGCTGATCCTTAAACTTACAAAACTTCTCCTCCGCAATCTCACGTGCAATCACAAAACTCACAGTCGTGTCCAATCGCCCATACTCCTTTTCCAACTCAAGCATCCGCTTAGTAATTTCCTGAACCGGCAAATCTGGATAAATTGTTGTGATTAAGCCGACCGACTTCTCCGCCATCGTTAACGCCAGTGGAATCTCGACCTTATCGACCGGATCAATACCTATTGCCCGCGCCGCATTTGCAACACTATACTCCTTATCAACCCCCGACTTCAACTCCTCAAAATATTTCTCCTCATCCCAGCCACATTTCTGCTTAACTTTCATCATTCACCTCCACGCCATCCCCAGAAAAATCCAAAATCTTCTTTTCACGAGTTTTCAGATTCAGCAACGGAACCTTGCACGGATCCGGAACATTTCCAACTTTCTCCTCAAACGGAGTCATCGACTGCCAACACGAACTCGTCACTAAAGTAATATTATTCTTCTCATTAAACTCCGCGCGATGCTGATCCGCCGTCGCAATAATATCCGGGACCGGACTAATAACCAACGGATCGCCCTTCTCGCACGGAATGTAATCCATCGCCCCATGCGTCGGAGCCAAATGCCGCCGCTTCACCATCTCCTTAACAACGCGACTCGGATTCAAATGCCCAAACTTCGTCCGAATCTCCGGCAGCTCATCAATCATCCTATTAATACTCGCCCCATGATACATTAAAACCTTAAAACCACCATCAATTTCGACCGTCGCAGGATTCGCAACCAAATGCAAGTTCTCCATCTCATACAAACCCGGCGCATACTTCTTCGGAATAACCGGCTGCGGCTCGCCAACCCAAACCGCGTCGTGCTGCCCGGGACACATAATAATCTGAACATCATCCCGAATCAACTTCAAAATATCACTAACCTTCTCGTACTGCCCCAATATCGTCTTCTCAAATAAGTGTTTCTCCTGTCCCAGATAATGCCCAACCCCGTCAACACTATCCCCCAAAAGAAAAAGATACCGAACCTTCATCGCCAAATTACGCTCTTCCTCGCTCCCCAAATTCCCATTCAACCATTTCACAAACCGCCGAAGATTCTCCTCCAAAAACATAGTAGACCCCGCGTGAAAATCCCCACTAAACGCAACATACTCCTCAAAATCACTCGATCGTTTCCCTTTTAATTTAGCCTCCGGAAAAATCAACTCATCCGCAAACAACATATCCTTGTTCCCAGAAACCCGAAACGCAACAATATCGTCCAACAACAACTCACTCGCCTTCTTAAAAAGCTTCGGCCGATTCTGATTAACCAAAACAACAGAATTCCCTGTCAGGTCCTCAACCTCTAAAAGCAAATTCTTATTCTTCGTAATCCTCTTGCCAACAACACTCACGATAACTGTATAATTCCCACGATCAAAACCAAGCTTCCGAAGCGAAGTTAAATCATCATATCCTCCCAGCTCCAAAACTCCCTTCAAAACTTCAAACCTCGAACGATAATGATTTACAAAATCCGAGACACCAATCTTCCTCGGAGTAAACGACTTAGAAGATATAATTTTTACCCGACCTTCCCTAGCCTCTTCAGCGACCTTAGGCTCGACATACCCCATCGCCCGGAAAAAACTCTTAACCTTATAGTCGCCCTCGTCCATCGTCAACAAATGCTTCAAATTCTCAAACTTCGCCATAAAAAGTTTCTTCGTCAAAATCCGCTCCTCAACTCCCAAATTCCCAAGCGCCTCAATAATTTTCCTCGCGCCCTCGCCCGTCAAACTCTCAAGTAAACCCAACATTTCCTTATCCAAAAGAAACCCCTTACTCATACAAAGCTTCAATATCTCACTAACCATTTTTCATTACCATCTTAAAAACGAGAGACTACGGTCCTTATGGGACTTGCTCTCAGTTTTACTGGAGCAATTCCCATCGACGAACCATCTCTGATGGTACTTTTGGACTTGCTCTCAGTGTTTTTTATTTACTTTATTCTAAATATCCAACGACTCTTCAAGAATCGCCCCAATCTTATCGAATAAATTTTGCGGAACCGACAACTTAATCTCCCGCGTCCGACCGTGCCGCCCCTTCGAAATAACCTTCGCATTAATCAAACCTAACATATC
>Ga0208904_1000883_pt1 | contig 22182 bp, 30 predicted proteins | sample AntAceMetag02UKB_FD_184774 | JGI IMG/M metagenome (GOLD analysis project Ga0208904, IMG submission 184774) | Saline lake microbial communities from Ace Lake, Antarctica - Antarctic Ace Lake Metagenome 02UKB (SPAdes) (version 2) | ecosystem: Environmental > Aquatic > Non-marine Saline and...
AAACTTGCAACGAAGTATAAAGCTTTTTGGAATATAGATAATGGCATTACTTTATGTAAAGAATGTCATAAAAGTAAACATCCAAGTTATAATTTAAGGAAAAATTGATATGTCTAATCCAGAATATATAGATGCTATTTTAACAGAGATAGAACCTTTTGAAGTTGAAATGGTAGAAAAGGAATTAATTTCTGTTAATTTTACTTCTATAGATACAATATTTACACCTGATGAAATAAGTATAGGTCTGTTTGTTTATAATGAATCTCCTACTAAAATGACTTCTATTAAATTTCAAACGGACAACGAATATAGACCTGGAAAAATTTCTGTATTTTTAAACGGATTAAAATTTTCGAAATCAGATGTTACCGAAAACTCTTCAAATACTTTTACTATATCAATACCTACAATATCAACAGACACTTTAGAAGTGAATTATATAAAAATAATTTAAGGGGTATACAATGTCTTATCAATTAACAGCTAATATCTATTTAAAATCAATGACAGCAATGAAAAAAACTCTCGACCTTGTTGCCTTTAAAATGGACCGCAGAACTAATGACTTCAAATATGCAAAAGAAGAAATAATGAATTTTGTATATGGTAATCTTTTAGATTTATTTAAACAGATGGAAAAAGAAGGTATTATAGAAAAATGTCAATGTAAAACCACTTTGAGACAAGGTTATAAAAATTGTATATGTAAAGGAAGTGGGTATAAGAATATTATAAAAGGGGATAAATGATTTTACACGTGAAAACTTGAAATAGTTTATATTGCTTACCGAGGGCTAAATCGGTAGAACCGCTTGAAAAATAGCTGAACTTGAATTGTGACCCTTGAAAATAAATTAAAGGAGAACAAACATATGTCACTTAATACTCGAATACGTGGTTTACAAATCAAAGATGCTGACATTACTGTAACACAGTTAGCTAATGATGCTGTAGAAACTGCTATAATTAAGGATTTAAATGTTACCCTTGCTAAACATGCAAATATGGGTTTAGAAGCTCATATATTGGTTGCCGATGCTGCTCTTAGACCTGTATCTGTAGCTGTAAGTGGTGATATTACTATTGATGCTACTGGTGCGGTTGCGATTGGTGCTACTAAAGTTACTGATGCTATGATGAATGATGATGTAGCTACTGGTTTGGCAGGCGTTGGTCTTTCTAATGCTGCTGGTGTTTTGGCAGTGGATTTAGACGAAGTTGCTGAAGTTGCTATAACTGTAGCTAATGATTATGTCGTATTTATGGATGCTGATGATAATGGCGATACCAAAAAAGAACAGTGGGCTGATATAGCTACTGCTATTGCTGGAACTGGTATTACTGCTGTCGCTGGTGTTCTAAATGCCGATGCTCTTGTTGATAATGTATTAGAATCTGATATACAGAAAGAAGATGAGTCTGCAAATTGCACAGGTTCACAAACAGACTTTACTCTATCTAATACCCCCCTTGCTAATTCTATTCAAGTTTATCTGAATGGTCTGTTACAGCAAGAAGGTTCAGCTGCTGATTATACAGTTTCTGGAACAACTATTAGTTTTATAACTGCTCCAGCTTCTGATGATTTATTGATTATACATTATATTATAGATAACGCTTAAATAATCAGCCCAAAAAAATGCATATAAACTATTAAAATAAAGGATAAAACAATGACTAAATTAAAAGGCAAATCTACAAAAGTTAAAAAAGCAAAAAAAACTCTTAAAATAATGAAAGAAAACAGAAAAAAAGATTCTATTCATTTAAGAACCATTATAGAAGCTAAACTAAAATGGGCAGAAAACGAAGAAAAAAACTCTTTAGAAAATATAGAAAAATTTAAACGTCATATTTTAAAAATACAAGGTGCGATACTTTTTATGAAAGATATTTTAGAACCTAAAAAAGAACAAAAAAAGGAATAATTTATTATGGGAACAGATAGAAACTCAGCGATAGATGCTAACCAAATAAAAAATAATACCTTAACTGATGACGAGCTCTCAACTACTAATGTAGCAGTGGATACTTATGTTCTTTCTTATGACGAGGCTACTGGCAAGTTTACTTGGGTAGAAAATACAGGGGGTTCTGGAGTTACCGCTTCAGAATGGGACCAGAATGGTTTCGAAAATTTAACTGATAGCACATTAACTTGGACAGATACCTTACCAGATAGAACATTATCAATTCAACCAGCAGTCACCTCATTTGACTATTGGATTGCTGGAGTTAAATATACATCAACAGGAGATACTGTTCAAATAACAGATGTAGAAGGCGTTCATTTTATTTATTATGATGGTGATACCTTAACTGTTATGGCTAATCCCACAAATACTCAAGTTTCCACTTTAATAAAAGATAAAGCTCTTGTTAGTGTTGTTTATTGGAACGCAACCACTAGCGAAGGTATTTATGTTGGTGAAGAACGTCATGGTAAGTCAATGTCTCCCTATACTCATGACTATTTACATTTTTCAGAAGGATTAAGGTATATTAGTGGACTCGGATTAAATACAATAGATGCAGACCAAGCAGGTGATGATAATGCTCACTCACAATTCGGAGTAGATTTAGGAATAGTTACTGACGAAGATTTATTTAATTCCATATCCGTTATAAATTCAACAACAGGTCTACCCATATATTATATGACAGGTGCAACACCAACTTGGAATAAAAATACTAATGCAGGATATAGTGTAATGAAAACTGGTGGTAGTGCAGAAGAACGTCTTGCATATAATCAATATACAGAAGGTGCATGGAAATTAACAGAAGTTTCAAATATAGATTTCGTTCTATGTCATATATTTGCTACTACAGAAAAAGATAAACCAATGATAGCTATTGTTGGTCAAGCAGTTTATACAACAAAAAGAGCAGCTCGAACTGGTGCAGGAACAGAAATACGAGAACTTATATTAAATGATATTCTTTTCCCTGAAATTAGACCAATAGCTACTGTTATTTTTCAAACAAGGGATAGCTATACTAATGCGATGAAAGCAAGAATAGTTACAACAGCAGATGGTGATGATTATATTGATTGGAGAAGTGAAGTTATTTCCAGAGTAGCAATAAGCACTACAGACCATAATTCTTTAACGGGATTACAAGGCGGAACTGCAGATGAATATTACCACCTTAATTCAGCTGATTATACAGAATTAACAGAGTGGTTAGATAACGTAACTTTAGGAAGTGATGGTAAATTAACTTTAGTAAGCGGAGAGGCTATAAATGAATTTTCTTCTGATGGAACTTTAGCAGGTGATAGCGATTTAGCGGTTCCTACAGAAAAAGCAGTTAAAACCTATATAGATGCTTTAGTTATAAATGATTTATTAGATGTAGATTTTGATTCGGGAACACCAGCAGACAATGATGTATTAACTTATGATAATGCATCTGGAAAATGGAAAGCGGAAGCTTCATCAGGTGGCACAGACGAAAAAGCAAAGGTTTCTTCTAATGATACAACATCAGGTTATCTGAATGGTAAATTGATTCAAGGAGCTGGTATTACTTTAACTGAAATAGACGATGCAGGAGATGAAACTTTATCCATTATAAACGCTGATAAAGGTTCCGATGCTGTAGGAACTCATGAAGGTAATTATACACATGCCGATATAGCAACAAATTCAGGAGCAAGGCATACTCAAAATACTGACACAGACTTAGATGCTACTTTCGAAGCTACTTTCGTAAAAAAAGTTGATACAGTAAATGTTTTATCTGATATAACTTCCGCAGGAGCAGATATAGAAGATGCAGTAACTAAAAAACACGCTTCAGGCTCTGATGCAGAAACAGCAAATTCTATAGGAACGTTAATAAATTCACTAGATGCAAAAAACACCCCAATTGATGCTGATATGGTTGGATTGATGGATTCAGCTAGTAGTAATACATGGAAAAAATTATCTTGGGCTTATATAAAAGCAACACTTAAAACTTATTTCGATACACTTTATGGTATATGGACATTAACTTCTAATCTTTTACACCCCTCAAATGCTGATAGAAATGTTTGTATAGGAGGTTCTACGGATGCAGGAACAAGTGGTAAAGGTGTTTTAGTAATAAAGAATAATGTAGCACCTACAACTTCCCCTGCAGATGTAACTCAGTTATATTCTGAAGACATTGCGGAAGATTCTACAAAATTGCTTTTACATTGCGATGGAACAGATGGTTCTACTACTTTTACAGATTCGTCTGGAAATGGTCATACTTTTACTGTAGTAGGAACTGCGGAACTAGATACCGCTTACAAAGAGTTCGGCACAGCATCTGCTTTATTTCTTTCGGGAACTAATAAAATATACACTGCTGACTCTCCTGATTGGGATTTTGGCACTGGTGATTTTACAATAGATTTTTGGTTTAGAAGTATTACAGGAGGCAGCAATAGGTGGTTCCTGTCAAGAAACCAAACTGCTGATTATGCTTTTTATTGGCAGAATGGAAATCTTTATTTTTCAATCAATAATGTAGATGTATTAACAAGGTCTTGGACTCCTACTACAGCTACTTGGTATCATATGGCGGTTGTTAGGGATTCTGGTAGTGTATCTATTTATGTTGACGGAATAAAACAGGGAGCAAGTGCAGCAGCCGCAACCAACTTAACATATTCCTCTGCTCTTTATCTTGGCGGATGGGTAACTTCTGATCCAGATGGAACATATTGGATGGATGAAATAAGAATATCAAATACAGCCCGCTGGACCGCTAATTTTACTCCCCCCACTTCAGCATATCTACCAGGTGCTGTTTCGGAGTTAAAAGTAAGAGACGAGATAGGCAATGTAACAACACTTTCTCCTCATAATTTCAAAAACATTCCCAAAGATAAAAGACAGCAGTTAAAAGAAGATTCTAACGATTTAGCATGGACTTATCATTCTGAGAAAGATGGTAAATCTATAACGGTGGATATGTATAATGCCTTTAAAGCATTAGAAAAATTAACAGGACAAAAATTCATATATACCAATGAACATTTAGAAAATAAAAATGAAGCAGATATAATAATAAATCAATTAAAAGAAAGATTAGATGCTTTAGAAAACCCACCTAAAATAGAGGACGTATAATGGATAAAATATTCAAAGAACTCTCGATTCCTATAAGAGTAACATTGGCAGTAGAAACTGAAATTGACCCATTCGAAAAAAATGTAGAGACTGTTAATTTATCTTCTATTCCTTTAATGGCTATTGTAAATGAAATTTCGCCAGCAAAAGCACAGTGGACAATGCCTGGGATTATTACTGAAAAAATAAAACAGGTTATCCTTAGAAAAATACATCGCCCTCTTATAGAAAGAAGTCAGAAAATAACTGTGAAAGGTGATAATTCTGAATATTATGGCTACAGGATTAACGGAAAACTAAGCATAGTAGAAGAGCAAGATTACATTAGAATTTACATCTATGTTAAGAAAGAACAATAAAATAAAGGGAATATAATGTCTGATAAAGAATGCAAAGAAGTTAATACAAAAGATTTCAAAATTTTTGACTGGTGGGTCGACTATTTCTCCAGAGAAACTTATTACTTCTGTGCAGTTGTTCAATTTGGAGAAGAAAAATTCTATATCGAAAGAGAGTTAAAAAATTCATAATGGGACTTAAAGTAAGAATGTCACCTATGTATAACAGTAAAGACTATTTTCATAAAACTTTCGGAAAAGATTGGTTCGAATTTCAACTACATGCCGAACAAACTGGAATGACTTTACAGAAATATATAAAAGGTTATATTACTTCTAATCATAAACGCTCAGGTGCAAAAGGAAAATTAGCCAAAGCTATAAATTTTGACATATTAAGCACAACAGGAAAAATACATTGGGGAATAGGACATATACCTACTTTAAATCAAAGAGTAAAAGGATGGGGAGGTCAACCATATTGGTATACAGTTAATTATGGTAAAATGACAAATGGTAAACCTTTTATTCCAGGTGGAGGAAAATATCGTCCTGTAGAATTTGCAGATGGTAGCAGACCTAATCCAGGATTACGTGGAAAAGGAACTTCAAGAGTAACTAAATGGGCAAAGATTAAAGGTGGACAAAAACCTACTGTAATTAGACCAATGAATTTTATAGAAGCAGGTTATAAAATGCTTCATATACATGTGATTAAATTATTAGCAAGATATCATAAATAAAAAGGAGAAAATGACATGTCAACTTATAGGCAAACTCGAAATATCGAGGCGTCAGTAGTAGATGCTCTTACAGCTAATTTCAATACAGATTGGTCCAATATAAACGTAGAGAAAACTTTTGCTAGAATATATGGTATATCTCTTCCTTCTATATGCGTAAGAGTAGGAGCCACTGTTCATATACCCGTTGAAATCGGCAGTAATGCTACTTGGAGAAAACCTCAATTATTAATAGACGTTTTCGCAACTTCAGATGGACAAAAAGAGGATTTAGCAGATTATATAGTATCTAAAATAAAAAACGGTTTCGTTTACTATGATTATACAATTACTAGCGGTGCTGTTTCTGCTAAAGTAGCTAATGGACGAATTAGAGTTATTAGCATAGATGTAACTCCTGTTGATTTCGATGATGATAAAAGCAATCTCGATGTTCATGATAAATACAGAGCTCTAATAACATGTGAAATTTCTTTAGGAAAGGTGGAGAACTAAAATGAATTGGACAATCTCAATAGGAATAGTTGTAGCATTTACAGGGTTAATTTGGAGCATAGTTAATACTCTTATAGGACGTTACGTTGCTACAAAAATAACAACAAACGATTTAGTGCACCTAGATGCTGATGTAAAAGAATTAAAAGAGGATGAAAAAGATTTTAAGAAAGAAATTAAAACTGAGCTTCATCAAGTTAATCTATCTATGAATAGAATAGAAAAAAGATTGACAAAACGAGAAGCTTTATGTGAAGAAAGGCACAGTTTAAAATAAAAAAGATAAAAAGATAGGTATGGCAGAATAAAAACAAGTAAGATAAATACTAGCTTAAAATGGTGAAAGTTCGGTATTTAAAAATAATTTAATTCTAGGAGGAATTAAAATGATAAATGCTTCATATTTAAGACCTTGGGTAATCCCCGTAAAAGGCACAGGCGATAATGCTGAGATAGACAGGGCTCAATCCATTGACCCATCTGTTTCTCTTAATCGTGAAAAGGTAGAAGAAATCGGTAGAGACGGAGTTGTAGGATATCTAAAGAAAAGTCCAACTATTGGGTATAGATTGTCTCAATATGAGTATGGCAATGTAGAGTTTTATCAGAAGATAGTAAATAATGAGGATATAGGTGGAGTTTCAGATGGCACAGGTATTGTTTTGAATGATTTCAAATCATCTTATTTCGATATGGCTGCATTTTTGACTGATGATGACGGGACTTTTAAAGGAACTGTTTATTATCCTTCATTAAGAACTGCTGGATTTTCTATTTCTATTGGAGACCCACAGGCGATAATTGAGAGAAGCTTTGACTTTGTAGGAGAATCTGCAAAAATACTTCAAGGCGATAACAAATATCTCATTTATCAAAAACACACAGCTGGTTCAGGTGGAGACGAAGAAATTACACTTGATAATACAGCGGTTGTTAATCCTGACGTAGCTTTACAGTATATGCTAAGAGTTGTAAGAATAACTGCATTAGGAGTTGTTACTGAACTTAGCAAAGCTGATGGAGATTATACAGAAGATGCCACTACAGTTACAATAGCATCAATTACTACTGGCGATACCATTAAATTATGGTATACTTCTTCTACAGCACCATCTTCAAGTTTTACTCTAAACGATTCAGATAAACCTGCTATAATTGGTGACAGTGTAGATATATATTTATATATTCCTGGTTCAGGCAAACCATCGTCTTCAGATTATATTTATAGATTACAGAGCGTTACGCTTGGTGTAACCTTTGATAGAGAAGATTTAAGAGAAATAGGAAACAAGAATGTTGTTCAGCGTGGTGTAAAGAACTCCACTGTTTCTGTTGCTCTTGGTCGGATTCTTGAAAACTTTACTATTGAAGAAGTTTTAAGAGGCGAATCTGCTAATTATGGTATAATTGATGTAGAAAAATTAACCGATTCAGCTACATTGATAGTTAAAGTATATGATGATAATGATAAAACATCTTTCAAATATGGATTCAAAGCAACTGGTTTATCACCTATGGACATCGGTGGAGCCACTGCGGTAAACGAATACGTTAAGAAAGATACATCGTTAGAAGGTGAAGATTTAACAATCTCAGCCAATGCTTCAGTTATAGGCGTATAAGTTAGTTAATTAAGAAGAGGGAGAAGAACTTTCTCCCTCTTCTATAAGTTTCAAATAAAGGGGTTATTTACTTGACTCACCATAGATAGATGTGGTATAATAGAAGTATAGGGATAGGTATATTCAAAAGTAAGGAGTGTAAGGGATATGGAACTAAAAAAGTTAAATGAATTTATAGACAATTCTTCAAGAACTCTTGTTGGCACTTTGTTAAAACGTATAGAATTGCTTGAAAAAGAAAACGCACTTAATCCTAATATTTATAAAGCATTAGTTAAAGAGCTCATATACGAAAATGCCAGAAATTTAAAGAAATTGTTGGAAGTTTATACAACCATAGGAACAGTAAAATTTATAAAAAATAAACCAGAAAAGTAGTTTATCTACTAATCTGGTTTTTTTATTATTTATAAGGGACAATTTTACGAAGACCAAAACCTGTTCAAAATGTAAACAAGAGAAACTTATTAGATTGCTCGATTGCTTTTTTAAAAATTCATCTTGAAAACCAGTTTCTCCCAGGAATGAATTGGGATAATCATAGTTGAAAAGGTTGGCATATAGACCATATAAGACCTTGTTGCAGTTTTGATTTATCCAAAACATCTGAACAACACAAATGCTTTCATTATAGTAATTTACAACCATTGTGGGCTAAAGAGAATTTAAAAAAAGGAAGTAAATATTTAACGTAAGAAAAAACGTAAGGGAGAAAAGTCATGGAAGAGAAAAAAAAGGATTTACAGAAAGAAAAGTTGGCAGAAGAATTTGTTAAAACGCTTGGCAATTTAGAAAAGATGGATGAAGTTGAAAAGATGATAAAAGATAATACCATCAGTTTTTCTATTGGGGATAAAAAATATAAAGTAAGAAAATTGACTTTTGAAGAAAATGGTCTTCTTGAGAAACACAGACGAACAAAATATGTAGAGTTTATTAATGACGATTCTATGTTATTCCAGAAACAATGGATAGAAAAATATAAATCCAAGGGAATAGATATAGATGCAATGGAAGACAAGATAAGAGAGAATATAGCCAAAGAAAATCAAATAATGATTGAACTCGCTCAAACAGCAGAAGAAACTACTGTTATGGGTTATAAAGAACAGATAATAGAGTTAAGAAAAGAATCAGCTTTACTTAATATAGAACGCACAGACCTACTCGCTTTTTCAATTGAAGACCAGCTAATGGTAGAAGTAAATTCTTATTACACCTATTTAGCATTGGAAGAATCAATAGAAAATGTTTGGGCAAACGTATACGATTGTTATGAAGAGTTTTCGAAATCTCAAAATAATGAATTAACAACAAAAGCATTTCAATACACTAATGCTTTGATTTATCATGACGGGTTTTAATCATGGAAGACACTCTTCGCAAACTTGCAAGGTCAATTTATTGGCAAAATTTATATATTAATGCTAAAGAAATAGGTTCATTTTCTTTATTCGATAATAATACTTCTTTAAGCAAAATACAAGTATTGTTTTTGCATTGGTTGTCTGTTTATAATAGCGTTTATCAAGATTTATCAAACGAAGATGATTATATAAGCGAAGAGGTTATAAAGGATGACATTAGAACGGATGCTTATTTGTTATGGAGAAAGAAATCAAAAGGCAAAAAAACTAAAAAAGATACAGAAGAAAACCCACTTGGTTTACCCAAGATAAAATTTAAAACTAAACGAAAGAAGAACTAATATAATGGCTGATAATAAACGATATTTAATAGAGTTTCTTGCTACTGTGAAAGGCGATAAAGCGGTTACAAAATCTTTAAAGTCTATGGAAAAAGGGCAAAAGAAACTTAAAAAGGCAACTGATAGAGGAACCAAATCTGCTGGCAGGTGGGATAAAAGTATGCTTAAAGTAGCTAAAAGAGCAATGATGGTTGCTCCTATGTGGTTATTGTTAAGAAGTTCTATGATGTTAGTTGTTAGCACTATAAGAGAAGTCATTTCCGCTAATATGGATTTCCAAGTCCAAATGGCTCGTATTAAAACAGTAGTATCTGCCTCATCCACTTCTATAGACTCTGATATGGCAAAAATACGTTCAACTATTTTAGAAACCGCTGGTTCTTCCACAGCTTCTTTGAAAGATTTAGCAGAAGCTTTTTATTTTCTAAGAACGTCTAATTTATCTACAGAAGAAGCTATGGCAGCTTTTCGACCATCAGTAGATTTGGCAATAGGAACTTTAAACAAATTAGGAGAAACCGCAAGAACAGTTGCTGGTATTTATGCTACTCTAAAAAATAAAATGGGCGAGAACATGTCAGTTACTGAGAAATTTAATAAAATAGCAGATGGTCTTGCCTATACTTACGCCACTCAAGAAGTGCAAATGAGTGAATTGTTACAATCTTATATTAAAATAGCTCCATATATAGGTGGTTTAAAAGAAAGCTGGACTGAGATAATAACTGTGTTAGGTTATTTGAATACTAAGCAGTTAAAAGCAGGCAGAACTGGTAGACTACTTGGTAGGTCTATAATACAGTTAATGAAAAATTCTAAACAATTGGCACATATTTTTGGTATAACTTATAGCAAAGATGCTCCTTTGTCATTTTTAAAGATTCTAAGAGAAATAAATAAAGCACAAGCAGGTGGAGCAGCAACAGCAGGTCAACGAGAAAAATTATTTAAAATTTTTGCAACAAGAGGACAGGTGGCTCCAAGTTTGCTTTTGGAAGACATGAAAGGATTGGACGAAGCTCTTGCAAATGCAGAAGAAAGTATGGATGGATTTACTTCTAAAATGGCAGAAATAATGAAAAAAACTGTTCCCGCCCAAATGCAAAGAACCAAAAACTTATTAGCTGTTCTTGCTAATGAATTCTTTAGTGCAGCTTCGGGCGGAGGAGACTTCGTTGGGGTTTTGGTTAAAATAAATAATAGTTTAGACGATATGAGAGAACCTGTTAAAGAAGTCGGTCTACTTATAGGTTGGCTAACTGATAACATGTTACAATTTAGCAAGGTTTTTAATATGGATGCAAATCAAAAAAGATGGGGAAAAAATTTATTAAAATTTAGTCCTCAGATGGCAGGGTTGCTTACTACCTTAGAAGGGTTACAGAAACTAAACTTCATGCCTTTTGATTTACAAACTTATGCAGGTTATGTAGACTCTCAAAAAGAAGGAGCTACTGAAATTGACGAAAGAACAGATACTCAGTCAAACTTTAAATCTTTAAATACCGAAACCTCTAAAGCTTTAATGAACAATAAGAAAGCCGAACAAGTAATACAAAAAAATATTGTTAAGTTGATGAAAAGTCGAGGAGCAACAGAAGTAGAAATAGCAGAATATAAAATTAAGAGTTTTCGAGAAATCAGTATGTGGATGGACGAAGAAGAAAACTACTCTAAAAGACTAGCTCTAATTAACGACAAAATAAATGCAGAATATACTGAAAGAATTAAAGCAACTAAATCATTAGTATCTCATCATCAGAAATTACACCAAATATTTGGAGCAGATAGTGTAGAAGCTGCAAAATTAAATTACGAAATACAAAGAATTCTTTTTGGAGAGAACGATGTAACTCGCACATTAAAAGCCAAATTGAATTTAGAAAAAGAAATACTCGCTGCAAAAAGAGGACAATATCAATATACCTCTGATGAAGCTAAGGTAATGGAAGTATATAAAAAACATGGCGAAGACATTGCAAGAACTATGGCTAATGTTTTAACAGGACAGGTGGCTCCAAAGAATCTTGATAAAAAAGAGCTTATAGCTTTTAAAGCCTTCTTCCCTCAAAGACAAAAAGCCGAAGAAGTTAGAAAGTTTTATGAAGAAGATGAAGGTATATCTTTAAAGTCTATTTTTGATAGAGATAAGAGAAGGCAAAGGTCTTCAGCCTTACGAGATGCTAAGAAATTAAGAAAAACATACGACACACCCGCTATATCCAAAGAACAGATAAATATGGAAATTTCAAAGATAACACTCCCTCAACCTATGGATGTAAATGTTAAAGCAGAAGTTACAGTTGATGTCAATAGAGAAAACTTAGAAGCAGATGTTACTAGAATAGTAAACGATGCTATCCGTTCTGCTAAAAATAAAAAATATATCCAAAAGCAAGTATTCGATGCTGATGAATAAGGAGAAAAATAATGAGCGATTATAAGAATAAGCATTTAAATTTTTCGAAAGAGTTTCTTCTTAAAAAATATATTACAAAATCACGAAATGCTTATGAAATTGCTCAAGAATTAAATTGTAGCTCTACTATAATATATTATTATTTAAAAAAACATAATATAAAAAGAAGAACTCTTTCTCAAGCCTCAAAAGGAATTAGTAAGAATGTTGGTAAAAACAATCCCATGTTTGGTAAGCACTGTAACAGCAATCATTATAAGTCCTGTTCAGGAGAAAATGCTTTTAATTATAACGAGGAAAGACACAAAGAGCATCATTGTATAGGATTAAATTGTAATATCGAGATTTGTTATGATACCTATTTTAGAGGTAGAGGCATGTGTTCTTCTTGTGCTAAAAAAAGAGATTGGAATGATAAAGATTATATTCGTAAGCAAATGGCAGCAAGAAGTGTTATTATAAATAAAACTGAACAGTTATTAGAAAGCCTACTCACTAAATTGCTACCAAATATATATAAATTTGTTGGTTCTGGAGAAATTATATTAGATAAATTTTGTCCTGATTTTATAAATATTAATGGACAAAAGAAAATAATAGAATTATTCGGTGATTATTGGCATAGAGATACTCAACAAAGAGATAAAGTTCGTATAGAAACCTATAAGAAACATGGTTATAAAACTTTAATAATATGGGAATATGAATTAAAAAATAGAAAAAATTTAGAATCAAAAATTCTTAATTTTAATAGGAGGTAATGACAAATGGCATCTCGATTTAAACTGTATAACTCTGATAATATAACTCTCGAATATGTTTTTCAACTTGTCCAATCAACAAATGCTCCACAATCTCCGCTAAGACATATATCAATTGAAGGTGTTAGAGGAATGGGTTCGCTTATTATTCCAGCAGGAACTCCGCCTTGGACATTAGAGATGGAAGGTGTATTATATATTGATACAGCAACAGAAGATTATGACGATTTAATGACTAAGATAGAAGAATTAGAGACAACAGTCGCATTAAACACCGCTTATTATCTTAGGATTTATAAAACAGCTTTAACTTACTATAATTATAAAGTTAAGAGAGTTGAAGTAATTGATTACGAACAATCTTTAAGAACAGATTCTCAGAAATATAGAATCTCTCTTTTAGTAAATAGTTGGTAAAAATAACAAAGAAAGGAGAAAATAAATATGGCAACTACACTCGTTGTAAAAGTAAACACTACAGCTAATGATGCTGTTGATGCAGGTAACTTTGTTACTATGGATTTAACTAATGATAAGTTTATATGGTCTGATGGCTCCACAGCAGTGGCAGATGGTCAACCATCTCCATCAACCGCAGAGTTAAATGAAGCAGCCCCACTTGTTCCTTCAGTGGCAGTTTATGAAATTCCCTATCTTTTCTTGTTAGATTTTTCAGCAACAGGACAGGAATTAAAGCTTATGGATTTAGCTGGTTCTGCTAATAATCGTTACGTTCTTAGATTTGAATTCGATGCAACAACAGCTACTGAACCTACTCTTGAAGCTTGGGATGATAATAATCATGATAGTAATGATTTAAATTGTTTAGGTGCAGGAACAGGTGCAGATTCTTATATTAGCGTTGTTAGAACTACAGATGGTGCTCCTGGTTCAGCTTGGACAGGAACTCCTATATCAGGTGGGTCTAATAAATCTAATATGAATGGCGGTTCTGGTGCATTAGGTAGCGGTTCACATACTATCTATTATAACATTAAAACAGTTGTTCCTGTTGGTGCAACACCAGCAGCTGAAGCTCCAGTATTAACGTGTAGGTATACGTGGAATTAAAAAACAAGTTTAAGGCGATATAAAAATCAAGCCATACTTGTTTTAACGTAAGGAGATAATAAATGTTGTATAAAATTTTGTTTTCAGATGGTAGTTGTTATTTAGGAGGAGAAAGTTATAAAGAGACTTTATGGAATAATATACCAGATAAACAAATAAAACAAATAGCCTTCTCATTACCAGATGGTAATATGTTTGTATTAAAAGGCTATGATGAATTTAATCACATTGTAGAGGCAACACAAGATGTATATAACTCCAATAAATTTACACTTCGTTATCAATATCTTATGGGCAGATTAGGGGATAAAGTAATTTCTTATAGAATAACATTGTTCGAAGGCAAAAATAATAGATATAGCATAGGCGATGTTACTCGTAGAGAGTATACATGGGGAAAAGAATATTCAAATAAACCTACTAAAGGTTGGAAAAAAGGGATTATAAAATAAATGTCAGTTTTAGACCAATCACAAATAGCTGCTGTTAATACATCATATTCAACCGCACCCACCTATTCTTTATGGTATGCCCAAACGTTTAAGTCGGGATATAATGGTAGTTTAGATAAAGTAGTTTTATATGCAAGAGCTTTAACAGGATTTAGCACTGAGCCTGATATGGTTGTAGAAATAAGAGAAACTTCAGGAGGTAATCCTACTTCAACTATTTTAGCAACTGAAACTATTTTATGGGCAAATATTCCTGTAGCTGCTGGTGGAGCAGCTTTTGATATAGAATTTTCGAATCCCGCTTATTTAGATGAAGGAGTTACTTACGCAATTGTAGTTTATCCATCTCCAATGGGAACAGGAGTAGATATAGTCAATTCTATTCAATTTAGAGGTGCAAGTGGTAATCTTTATGTCTATGGAACAAAACAATCATCTACTGATGATAGTTCTTGGTCGGAAACAGCATTAGAAGATTTTTATTTTCAGACCTATATGACTGAATGGAATAACACTTTATGGTATGATATGAATACAGATTTAAGAGTATTATCTGAATATAAATATGATATAAATTGTGATATAAGAGTAGTAAATACAAAAGTAGTTTTAAGAGATATTAATTCTATTATTTATACAGCAGGTGGAGAACTAAAAGATATAAATTGTGATATAAGAGTATTAGAAGAATATGATAAATTATATGACATAAATTGTGATATAAGAGTATCTTCTGGTATAGATTTTAATGATATAACTTGTGATATAAGAGTCAATAGTGCAGGAGGAGTTCCTAATGATTTAACAGATATAGATTGCGATATAAGAGTATTAAGTAGAAATATTTACGATATTAACTGTGACATAAGAGTCCAAGAAGATAATGATAAAGTTTATGATATGAATTCAGATATAAGAGTTAGAGCAATTGGTGATACAGAACCTACTCCTGTTGGATTAGAGGGTTTTAGAGTTTATCTTGACGGAAATGATGTTACGGATGTAAATAGAGATTCTCTTAATTATGAATGGACTATGAATGAATCTCCCTCATCAGCAACTTTTAGAATAGCAAGAAAGAGCGATGATTACAACGAAACAATTGCAGCTGTGGCACAAGCAGTAAATACCAACTTGCCTATTGAAATAAAATTTAATGGCAAACTTAGATGGTATGGTTATGTTATGAGTATAGAAGTGCAGCAGTCAGGAGAATCAGTAGTTGTTAATTGTTTAGATAGAAAACATAAAATACAAGAAAAATTGTATGACATTTCTTATGGTCGCAAATGGGAAAGTCTTGATTCTGGAGACCATTCAGTTATTACTGGAGACTACGCTACAACAGGAGAAGCTATAACAGGAGTTCTGAATGAATTAGTAACAGATGGTATTATATCTTCCTATTCAGGAGTTCCTACAGGCATAATAACAGAATATAATGAAACAGCGGGAGCACCATCGGGGACTTTGATAACAGAACTGCTAGATGTTTCTGGAAATTTTTATTGGAATGTTACCCCTTCTGGAGTATTAAAAATATATGAATCTTCCAATGGAACGCAAAAATCTTTACCTTTACAAACAGAAGGTAATCATATACATTTATATGATATATTAAATTACAATTTAAAATTAAATGATAGGTCTAATCTTGTTACTGAATTAGAAGTCAATATGGGAACAGAATCAGAAGACGTTAAAGCTTCTTATAAATTAGTTAAGGCAGGGGGTTTACAACCTGCTTGGAATAGAGATTATGATAATTTATTTAATGATTTTTATGGAGATTCCGAAACTATAAATGATTATAGAAAGTCTGGAAAACTTCCTTATATTACAACAGGAGATGCTTGGTTAGAGGCGAGGGATGCGAAACCCGAAGTAGGAAGAAAATATACTATCTCAAATTGGACAGAAGGGTCATTTATAGATGATAATTTTGACCCTTTGGTAAGAGGATATAATAACAATAAAATAAATGGTTGGTCATGGGGCGGAGAAACCTTAACATTGTCTCAACCACTGCTTGAAATTAAGAAAACTATTAAATTTTCTACTGGAATGTTGTATAATGATGGATACATAGTTACTTATCAATTTAAACAGCCTAACTTAATAGGAAAATTTTATAGAAAAGAGGATGTAACAGTAGCTACCGAGTCTACTGTATTTGATGTGACTTGGGATGGCATCGCAGGAACAGGTGCAAAAAGAAAAGCTACTTTTTCTCAATTGGGTATTAGAGAGTCTATCGGATGGTCTGTTTATGAAGATGGTCAATTAGTATATAAATCTGAACCTGGATATAACGATACAGCATATGCAACAGACAGAGCTAATTTAATGCTTTCCAGAATGAACGACCCTATTACAGAAGGCAATATAGATTTGACATTTGATGCTTTTGAATATTATGGTCTTGATATAGGCGATAGAGCAAACATTTTACAAACAAACGAGACCGATATATATAACGGAAATAACGGGTTTCCATTAGATATACATTCTATTAGATTCGATGCCAAAGAATATAAAGTATCATTAGGTATTAAACATAATAGAAATTTCAAAGCAAGTGTAAATTATAGATAAGGAGTGCAAAGGTATGTCAATTAATAAAGATAACGCAACAATACGATATTATAGAGGTTTGATACGTGATTTAGATGCACAATTAAAAGATGCATTGGCTCGTATTAAAAACTTAGAACGTAAAATTAAAAAAATCCCCCTGAGTTCTCCATCGTCTCCAGGGGATATGCAAATATTTTCAGCTGATGATATAAATAGAGGAGTATTACCTGAAGGTTCAACAGCTTCTTCTGGCGGAGGATTCACAGAAGACGAAATAAAAGCAATGATTATAGCTTGGATAAACGATGGAACTCTACCCATCCAAATGCATGACCATACAGACGATAATAAAGGCGGAGATTCTTATTCGAATAAGGGAGCAGCATTACAGTAAGGAGTAATATATAATGTCATTTACATGGACTTATCCAGACCCACTAAATCCAAATCAACCATCTTTAATAGGTAATCATTTAAGAAATGTTATACCTACTCTTGCTATTTATATACAAGAACTATGCGATGCTATAGATACTTTAAGAGAGAACATAGGACAAACCCCCTATAACTGGACTATATATAGACCTTCAGTAGGGGATACTTTATTATATGAGCATTATAGACAGCTTCAGTTGAGACTAGATGAATTAATTGGGAGTCTTGGATATACATCAGTAATAGATATCTTAGGGAGAACGTGGTCAGATTATCAAGAGACTATAAATTCTAAAGATTACGCTAAGTGGCAGATTATTCAGGATTTCAGAGATGTCTGTGATGTTTTATCGACTCCTTTAATAGAAAAATGGAGAAGTGTATTAACTCCTATAAATTATAACGAAATATATTTTCCAGCTAATCAGTTTCAAAAAAACTCTATTTCTGAAGATTATAATTTCGCTGGAGATATAGGATTTTGGCATACTTCTGAAAGTGCTTTTAATGCATGGGTAAATACCAAAGGGTTTACCTCTATTTGGAATGGTGTAGAAAATGGACCATTTCATTCTGATTGCGAAGTAGTTGATGAACAACTTAAATTACACGCAGATGGAGGACAGGATTCAGGAATTTTAACTAGAGCACAGGTTTTAACTCGTATTAATATTAATCTAAAAGAAAATGATAAATTTGTTTTTAAAATAGCAAAACAAGCTTATAGTTATAGTCCAATAGTTGGTGAATTTAACTATTCCAATTATCCTCATTTTGATATCCATATAGAACTTAAAGGTAAGTCAGGAGCCCCTTATAATTATAGATGGTTTGAATGGATATTTACTAATGATACTAGCAGGTGGGGGATTTTCACTGAAATTATTAATACAACAGTTTTAAGAACCCAAATAATAGGAGCTTTACCACAATCTGGAGATTATGAATCTTATAGTTTTGATTTAACTTCTTATATAACTAACTATCCTTCATTAGGTTTTATTAGATTATGGAACTGGAGTGGCAGGGGGGTTTTAACTACACTTATAGATGATATAGGTATAAATAGAATTAATAATTAAATTTTAGTATTTTAATAAAATTAATGAAATCTTTGACAGGCTGAATCTTGCTCTGTCTATTTTTATTATAAATACATTTGATAGGAACATTTATAATCTTTTTCTTAGCTCTCCCAGCTTTAATAATCATTTCAGATTCTAAATCAAAACGCTCACCCTTTAAATCCAACTCAAATATATCTTTATGTATAGCACGAAATCCACATTGACTATCGGCTATATAAGTATCAGCAGCGTTGGAAATAAAATAACTCATTATATAGTTAGTAATTTTTCTTATAAAGGGCATAGTCTTTGGATTATGTAATCTATTTCCTAATATAAGCCTAGCTTCTTCATAGCAAGGCATATTTAAGGTAGTCCTGAATTGTTGAATATCATCTATACTCATCTGACCATCGCTATCCATAATTAATATCCATTCATATCCTATACAAAAAGCATATTTCGCTCCTAATTTAACAGCATAACCCTTTCCTTGGTTTTCAGAATACCCTATACAATAATTTACTTCCTTAAATATAGCATCTAAAGTATTATCAGTAGACCCATCATTCACTACCATAAAATCATAATCTGTCTCTTTAAGTTGTTTTAGAACTTTAGAGATGGATTTTTCTTCATTATATGTAGGTATAATTATTAGGAATTTATTCTTCATTTTATTCCTCCATTTTATCTATACTTAAATTACAATACATTTTGTGCAGATTTTTGTGTTCATAATAATCTCTTAAAAAGCTCTTTACCAGTTACGTTCTTTGTCTTCCCGCTCCCAGCTATATCTGCTGGTGTAATCATACTTGGATGTTTATCTTTTCTAAAATAAAAATCTACACTTGCAAACGCTTCTGCAATAAGCCCTGAACAAGTTCTTCTTGGTAATTCATAAGAGGTATTAAAGAAGGCTAAAATACAAGACCATACCCATTTGAAATATCCCTTTTCAGTTATATCTATCATATAATCTATAGCCTTTTTTATCTGTCCAGGTTTTAAGCCTCTTACAGTTACTATTTTACAATCGAAATTCTTATTAAAGGCATATCTATTCAATGGACTCAAAGTAATTCTTTTCCCTCTCACCTCTAAAATATGCTTCTGGTCTACAAATATACCTACATGATTCCAGTAAGACTTAGTAAACAGCCTTATAAGCCATGATACCGCATCATAACGTCCATGAACAAGTATTAAATCTCCCTTCTTCATATTGTTATTCCTGGTATAGATTGATAACCTAAGTTAATAACTATATATAAACCCGCTATAAGAGTGGCTAAACATAAGGTTATTACTATTAGACCTAAAGTAAACTTGATATCGTCCCATATTTTATTCATAACATCTCCTTTAATCTTTTATATAAGGCTCTTAGAGTGGCTCTGAGCCTCTTTAAACTGGCTTTATACCCAGCTACTCTCTTATCATATATGGCTACATCGCAAAGATACTCCTTTACCCTATGCTCTACAATGTGTATATCGTCTCTTATTACCTTCTCTTCTCTCTTCATTCAAATACCCCAAACACATACCAATTAACCCAAAGAGCTATCAATGCAGAAACCCCCGCAATTAAGGTTAAAGAAACTACTTCTATAACTATACTTTTTAATTTACTCATATCATTCCTTTTAACAGTTTAACTTCTTCCTAATACTCTTTCTAATCTCCCCCATATTATGGCTACACTCTCCGTCACATGCTGATTCCAGCTTTTCGAAAAACTTAGAATACTCTATCTTTTCGAAAATATCGCTTGGTATACGACTCGTTGGGCTCACGTTATATATCTTTATCTTCTCGTTATTCGTCTTATCTTTGATAAAAGGCATAAACTTGTCTCTCGGACGTTTCTTAGCATTGTAATAACTCGTTTTCGAGATACCCCTATGATTGATTTCGCCTTGGTAGAAGTGCGTTATTGGACGTTTACGGGGGTCTAAGGCGAGTATGTTCTTCGTTTCTATAGTAAGGGGTTCATCTTCGATATTAGACGTGTGGTAGCCACCAAAGTCATAGCCTAGGAGGTATATAGTTCCTGTATCTATGAGATGTATACCCAAGGATAAGGCAAATATACCAGTAAGGTCGGGTGAATATGTTCCTCCTGAGAGGTTTCGAAAGTATCTAGTAGCTGTAGGGAGGTCTATTGTGTTACCCCTTGCATTATAAGCACCTGATTTACCTATTATAAGGGGTAATTTAGCTAGGTTAGATTGCTCGTCTTTATAAAATTTATCATCTACAAAACAGTGATATGTGCAATCGAAGTAGTTAAAGGCGTAATTTAGACCGCAAGTAAAGCGACCTTTGAGCTTATTATGTAAACCCAAAGAAAGACCTTTCTTTATTGAGGCTCCCCCGCCTATAATTATTAGTTCATTTGGTATCATTTAAAAAACTTTCTTTTAAACTAAGATTATTACCTATTTGCATTAAAATATATAATTTATACCTTTTGAAGTATAAGTATCTTTTAACCAATAGTCCAATATTTTAACATTTATAGTTATATTCAATTTTTACCATCTCGTAATTCTATTTTTATTTATATATCTCTCATCTAAGTATACAATTGTTCTAATAAATAACAATCCAATAAAAACATATCCTATTATTATCGCTATTATATTTACAATGTTCATATTACTTTCTCCATTTCTTTTTCATCTATAAGTTTAGGTATACGAATACGCTCTCCCATCAACCCTCTAATTTTTAGAATAGTCCCCATATCCAGTTCTCTATAATGCTTATGCCCACAATCAGGACATATAATAACTTGACATTCTGTTACATCATCAAACACAAAATCTACATAGCTTCTACAGTTATGGCAATATTCGTGTTGGGTTAATTTCATCGTAATCTCCTATGTATTAAATGTCTTAATATAGTTTGATTATATTCTTTTTCGTCTAACCTTTCGTAAAATTCAGAATAGCTTATTCTAGGAAAACATTTTATATTACTATCTACCGAAACATTAAAAATAGGCACATAGTTATCTGTGCTTTGATTAAAGAAACTACAGCTTTTTGAGCGGTCATAATAAGAATGACTCCCAATACCTCTATGTTCCTCATTTCCTTGATAAAAATGTGTCTGAGAACGCCCCTGCTGGTCTTTTATTTCATTTATGACCCCATAGTCATACCCTAAAAGGTATATTTCATCGCCTTTATCTAATATACGTGTAGCAATATCCAAAGCAAGTAGACCAGACAAAGCAGGTCTGCCAGCTATAGAAGAGCCCGATTTTGCAAGAACAGTATTCTTTTCCCATATACTAGGATGGACCCTATCACAAGTTATTATAAGAGGTAATTCTTTTAATTCTTTTCTATTCGTATCGTAAAA
>Ga0208904_1000885_pt1 | contig 22136 bp, 23 predicted proteins | sample AntAceMetag02UKB_FD_184774 | JGI IMG/M metagenome (GOLD analysis project Ga0208904, IMG submission 184774) | Saline lake microbial communities from Ace Lake, Antarctica - Antarctic Ace Lake Metagenome 02UKB (SPAdes) (version 2) | ecosystem: Environmental > Aquatic > Non-marine Saline and...
AAATTACCAGTATCATTTGTAATATACACAGCAGGCAATACATTGACTCTTAATAAAAGTAGCAACAAGCATTTTGTTATTATAAACGGAGATAATAGAGAAGTATTGGATTTAAAGATGTCTAATATACTGTATGAAGATTTATCAGAAGAAGAAAGAGAAGAAAAAATATTATTTTTAGGAAAAGTAATTTCTGAATTAATTAAAAGTGAATTATAATAAATATGATGGAGATAGAAAAACAACTAATAGAGAATGCTACTACTCCTCTTGTATTTCCCCCTAGATTTTATCAAAGAAACTATTGGTGGATAGATTGGATAATGATAGCTTTAAGTTTTGGTATAGTAGGATTTATTATTTGGTTGTGTGTTTAATTTTTAATGCAAGTAAACATATGGATTTTGAAACAACTATGGCGTTTACATTAGCATCAGTAGTAGTAGTTGTGTTTATAATTGCTTTTATTGATAGCTTAGATTAACGTTTTACAGGACCTTTAGATTTTTTAGTTTCCCCTATGCCATATCTTCTATATGCTTGACCTGCCTGACCTGCACCACTAATACCAACTATGTTCAAGAAGGACTCTATCACTTTAGATAGTCCTTTTTTCTTTGCTTCATCTGTTTTAGCATATATAGCACTTTTAGCACCAGCTATACCAGTAAGCCATATATCTAATAATGGTACACCAGTTCTGCTATATTTAACTTGACCATATACATTATTTAAGAATGGTACTTTTGTAATTAGAGAATCAAACATTCTATTTGTTATCTTCTTTTCTCTTTCTTCCTTAGCATATTTATCGCTACTCCATATCTGAGCCATACCACTTGTTACATAATCTTCAGCTATACCTGCTGTCATAACAGCTCCTATGATACCTAATGCTTTACCTACATTCTTTTTTTTCCTTAAAGCTACTCCTATCGCATCGTGTGGAATAAGATAACTTTCGTTTAATACGAATGATTGGAATTGTAGAATTGCTTTAAATACATCTTTCTTTTGACCTGTAAGCATAGAAGCTAAATCTTTTACCTCACCAGAACCTTGTGTCCTACGAGTAATATAATCAGCATATTCTAGGGCTTCCTTGTTAGACTTACCAGCTTTAAATTCATCTAATGAGAATTTAAGTTTGTTATCCTTATAATATTTTCTATAAGCTCCGTACCAAACACTATCAGCTGTATAAGCATCAACCCATTTAATACCAGAGTAACCAACCTCTTGCCACTTAGCTAGTTTTTTATTCTTAGCTAGTTCTACAAATGCAGGGTCATCGAAAGTTCTAAATTTTTGTTGTTTAGAAATATTCTTAACATACTGTCCTAAGTTCTTACTAAAAAATTCTGGGTCATATTTAAAAGCAGATGGACCTAATAATGATGCTGATGTTATCTTAGCTATAGGCTGTTTAGCAATAGGTGATAATCTATAACCTAGTATACCACCACCAATATTCCGTAATATCCTACCACCAACAGACGGAGTGTATCCTGCTGGTATACCTTTACGAGCCATTAAGTCAATCCAATTATTAACCCATTTCTGACCTTGTGTTCCAACAGCTTTTGTATATTTATCATCTCTTGCTATCTTTCCTAATCCATTAAGTAATTCTTCTGAGTGTATGAAGTATGTAGCATCGTTTGTATGCTTTAAGAATACATCTTCAGCGTTGAGTTTCAATATTTGTTTACCAACAATACTTCTTTCTTTTGTAAATCCTTGTGAAGTTCTTGATGTTTTAAAATCATTTGATAGACGAGAAAATACTTCATCTGAATTATTAAAATCAGTCTGCCAACTAAAATAGTTATCTACTTTACCAAGTTTTTCTCCGTGTACTTTCCTTAATGTGCTATCTATATGAGGATGTAACTGGTCAAATGTACCTCTCATATTATTGTATAACTGCATTTCTGAAATTGACAATCTAGTTCCATCTACTATTTCAGGACTCATTCCACTCTTAATAAGTTTTGCTCTTCCACCTTCTTGCATTTTTGTAGCATAAATCATTATTCGTTCTTGGTTTTGTTGTTTAAACTTACCATACTTCTTTTCTAATCCTTTTTTAAAATCAAAGTAATTATTAACTATCTTAGCATTAGTCTCTTTATAGTTCCAAAATGCATCATCAAATGGTTTCTTGAATGTTTTATAATTAACACCATTTCTAACTCCATTATCTAATACCTCAAACCCTACATCAGCAGATACATAATTCATATATCCTTTTTGCATCATTTCAGCAGCTTGGTATTTTTTGTTTACGAGTTTTTCTTTAGAAGATAAACCTCTACCGATAGTAGGAGGTACACCCTTATCAATATCATAAGAACCTTTTTGTAACTCATCTAATTTTATTTCAGTTTTTAGTCTTTTAGTTTCCTCAGTTACTTTGTTAGCAACCTTACCTTCTTCTTTTAATCTAGTTATTTTTTTATCGAGTGCCATTATATCTCTTAAAGGCATTTCTTTTAGTTGATTCTTTTCTGATAAGGGGAGTTTACGTAAATTTTTAATTGTTTTTTTACCAAACATAAACTTAGCTTCTGGTTGTTTATTAAGAAAATCTTGTAGTTTGTTGAGTTTATCTACTGTCTTTTCACTTATTCCTTTAAAAGATATATCACCAATTTCTTCCATTATTTTATCTTGGTAGTGAATAGGTAGATTATCTATATCTTTAACTATTTTTTCTAGGTTCTTTGTTGCATCTACTTTTGCAATAGTTTCTCTTGTCTTCATTATCATACGAAAGGCACGAGATAAATCACTTCTAGTTTTGGCACTAGCAATAGAAGCATTTAGTTTACCTTGCTTAGCAGGTGGTAAAGCTCTCTTTGTAAATTGATAAATACTTTTTTTAATCTCTGCTGTATTTATTGCTCTATTTTTAAGGTTAGATATAACCTTATCCTTTGCAGAACGAATTGTAATACCAATTTTAAGAGTTTTTAGTTGTTCTTTTCTTACTGCCTTGCCAAGTTTAATCTTTCCAATCTCCTCTGCTTTTGTTTTGATACCTTTTCTTACGAGACCTTCTTTGTATTTTTTAACTTTAGTAACCATTTTCTTTTCTACCTGCTCACCTATATCTTTGTAGGTTTTTTTAATCATTTCTGTTTTTTTTGTAATACCAGTTTGTATATCTTTATTCAAGGTTTTTAAACTAACCTTTTGTTCAGGTGTAAGTTTTTTTATCTTATACTCCTCTACTAGCCTTTTAACAGCTAAATCTTTTTCTGTTTTGCTGAGAGGTTTCTTTGGTACATCTTGTGTCTTATCCTTAGCTGCTTTTGCGAAAGAACTTGTATATATTTCATCTGCTTGTTTTTCAAAAGTTCTTAGAGCTTGACCTTCTAGTTTTTCACCGACTTCTTTTTCTACCATTTCTTGCATTGATTTTCTAAATAGTTTTTGTCCGCCTTTACCAGCTCCTAAAAAGAAAGGATTTTCAATCACTGCACCAACAAACATAGCAGCAAATAAAGCTGGTTTCTTAGCAAATTCTTCTGGCACTCCTGCTTTCTCTAAAGTATCTTGTGTTAAGCCATAAGTAAGACTTTGTTCTGAAAGTTTACGGATAGGTTCTTCTCCTATTAAAAGTTCTTGAGTTCTATTTCTTGGTGTAAATTCTAAATCAGCACCTGTTTTTTCAAGTGCATACTGCGTAGTTAATCTAGCTAAACTACCAGCTGTCCATCTAATAGGGATAGTAAGACTTTCTTCTACCTTTTCTTTAGTTGTTTTACCAGCGAATTTAGTTCTACCTTCTTGTCGTGCTTTTGTTAGTTGATTCTGTATATTTTGATGTGATAAAGCAGAAGGACTTAGTCTTTCTTTTTCAGTCAAACTAAATTTTACCTGTTCTTTCTTTGGTAATGCAGCTAATTTTTTTGTAGGACCTGGTCTTAAAACAGTAGTATCTTTCTTTAAGCCTTCACCAATCTTAAAAACCTGTTGAGTCTTTTTCTTAACAGGTGTCGGAGTTTTAATTTCTCTTTTCAAAGCAAGGAGTTTTTGATATTCCCCTCGTTCTCTTAATCGTCTAGCTAAGTCTGGGTCTACTCCTGATTGTTGAGGAAAGCCCAGGAATTTTCCAAGTAAAGACATAACTATAATTTTAATTCTTTAATAATCTCTTTTGGTGAATACCCAACTTCTTCTAAAGATTGTACTTCACCCATTACCCAATCTAAATAATTTTGTTTTCCTGTTTCTCCTACACCACGACCAAATTTATCATCAAAGCCTGAATCGTTTGCTAAACTTTCTATATTATCTCCTAGTTTCTTTCTTAACCAATCTTCTGTTATCTTAATTTCTGGTTCTTCATCTCCTAATACACCTTCCGAAGCTGACTTGCCTCTAAGATATTCAGATGATGAAAGACTAATAGAATCTTCAGGTTTACCTTTCTGACCAAAGAAAAATTCAACAACACCATCTTCATTAGGTTTAGTATAATAAGTATCTTTTGCAGTTGTGTCAGTTCCTGTAGGTTTATAAGCCTGACCCTGGTTTATTCGTTGTGTTCTTACAAACTCACCATTTTTCTTAACATATAAGTCATTGAATTTAGTATTACCTGAAATTGAAGTAACCCATTTCTCATCAGGACTTTTTGTACCAGTAACAATAACACCAGGAGCTAGTTCTACTTGTTGCCCTTCTTCAATCTTAGCACCTATATTAATTAGTTTTTCTGAAAAAGCTATTTGGTTTTCTCTATCCTCTTGTGCATAAGCATTCACAGTACCTGTTAGCAAATTAGGGTCAATACCATATTCCTCAGCAGCATCTTGAATTATAGCAGAGTTTTTAATTGGGTCATCGCCAAGTACAGAATAAAGACTTGAAGCAATATTTTCAGCACTAGCTTCCATTTCCTCTCTGTCGAATTGAGCTTTCTCTCTACCCCATTTATCAATATTAACTGATAATTGTAAAGCATCTTTAGCAGCATCAATTCTATCAGCTTGTATATCTCTTATAGTAGCTAGATGTTGTGATAGTGCTTGATAATCAGCTCTAGCACCTGATTTAGCAGCTGTCTTAGCCAAAGAAATCTCTTTATTCATATCAGCAGTTAAAGCAGACACACGTCCTTGTGCAGCAGTTTCAGCAGCACCCATATTACCCTCTGCTATTTTACTAGCATATCTTGCTCTACCAGATACTAGATTAGCAGTAAATGTATTACCTTTAATTCCTTTATTAACTAAGTTTAGATTATCAAATCTTTGTTTATACTGACCAGTTATTTCTTGGGTAATCTTATTAAACTCATCATCCATATCTTGCATATTAGCATAGGCAGTTTCTAAAGTTTTAGTATGTGAATTACCAAGAGTAGCACCAGCATCTGTTTCATCTATAATATTTTGTTCTTCATCATCTAAATCACCAGCAACATCTCCTGTATCTGTAGTAACACCTGTTTCATCTTCAGGAGGTAGAGTTTGGTCTACACCAACATACTTACCATCTTTCCAATACTTAGGGTCGCTAGCTTCTTCTATTGTAAGACCTGATGAATTAGTAACTGAAGCTGGAGTAAACGCAGGTCTATCTTTGGTTATTTCTTTCATCTTAGTATAGGCATCGTCAGGAGAAAATCCACCACCAATGTATTTGTTTAGTAGCATTTTTTCTTCACCCTTTTCCATTGGCAATGGAGCTAACTCTGGTTTTGGTATTTGTTCCACCATATTATTCTAGGTTAAAAATCTCGCCAGTTAATTCTGACAATTTTTGTAAATTATTCTCTGTTTCTTCTTCAGCAATTTTACTAGATATGATACTGGCTTTAAATTCCTCTTGTGGAAGTTTGTCCTCTTCTATGAAAATAGGCATATATTTTATATTAATAATTTATTCCTCTCAACTTACATTAAATTGAGAGAGTAAATTATTTAGTTCAGGGTTAGTAAGATTTGGATTTTAATTGTCTATATTTATATATAATTCTGTTGTTGAAATTGCTCTACCTACTAATTTTGTTCCTGAATCAGCTACAGCACCATTCGCAGATACATAATAAGAAGTACCTTTTACAAGTCCAGTAAAACCACTCATAACACCGCTTGTAACTAATTCTAAACTATTACCATCAGTAGAACTTGCAGTAGCAACACCTATAACTTCTGATTCTAGCAATGTTTCATTATCTGATTGAACAAATAATCCTATAGCACCATATGTTACATTACTTAAACTAGATGCACCATAAATACTTTCAGTTTCCCACCCTGTACCACCTGCTGTAAATTTAACTGCTGTTTTAACAAGTGGGTCAGATTGAACACTATTACCTCTTAATTGCCAAGAACCGTCATCTCCTGTTTTTTCTACAACTATTGCATAATCATCTCCAACGGTTACTGCCAAACCTAAACTACCAGCAGATGTTAAACCATCATCCGAAGCATCATTTTCAAAAGAAGTATTAAAATTATGTATTTTAGAACCATCTGGATAACCAGTTCCAGTATCTATTTTTTGCAAAGAAACATTACAGTTTATACCCATAGTACCGCCACTTGTTTCTCTCACAGTAACAGAATATTGATTTATTTCAGATACATTTTCAGGTATGGTAAAGACTGTAGAACGCCTATCTCCATTAGTATTTGTTGCCGAAGTACCTTCTCCAGAAGCCTGACCAACTAAACCAGTTTTTGTAGTTGGAGCAGAAAGTAAAGTAACAAGGTCATTTGCACTTATAGTTTCATCAGCTGTAGTTGTAAATTTAATCTGGCTTTTTAAATTATCACTAATCCAATCATCATCTATTTTACCACTCCCATCAGCAATAGGTATTTTATCAGCTGTTGGGGTTGAGGTTGCATTAGCAGGATTTTCTACTACTAGAGTATTTGAATCAAGAGTTGCTAAAGAGTTTGCAGAACCACCCCAAGAACTATCTAAATAAGCATTAGTAAGAGAGCTAACAGGGATTGTACCAGTAGCCGAAGTTGAACTTACATAACTATTCCATACAACTAGATTAGCACTTGTTCCACCAGTTGCAGTTCCTGCCACCATTTCAGCTTGAGTAGCTAATTCTGAAATACCTTTAACTGTTAAAGTTGCATCAGGAGCACCAGACAAAGCTGTGTCATCAACATATTTCTTACTAGCAACTTGGTCATCAGTAGTTGGTGCAGTAGTAATTACAGTTGGTAGGTAAGTTGAAAAATCCCAAGTACCATCTATAATTTCATCATTTTCTTTATTAGCTAGGTCATTATAAAATCCTGCTGTATTTGTAAATCTAACTATTGAGCCTATTGCGTGAGAACGAACAAGACCAGATGTTTCTGTGTAAGGATACTTAGCCAAAGCAGTTTTAACTCCTGTAAGAGTAAAAGTACCATCACTATTAGCTGTCATTCCTGTAAAAGTACCAGCTTCTGAAATATTATCTCCATTCGGATTAATACGAAAGTATCCTTTATCTCCAAAATAATCCATTGATAAATCATTATTATAAATATCAACTGCATTATCTAGTGTGATAGTTGTATCACCTATAATAGCACCACCATATAAAGTTATATCAGGAGCTTCAACATACATTCTGTTAGCACTTGAAGTTGGTGTTGGTGTAGCACCAAGCATTGTATCGTAGTGTCCTGTCATACATTCCTCTAAGGCTATATTTTGGGCTTCTGTACCACTATAGTTAGTAATGTTACACATTGTAGCATCTTCTACCCTTTCTGCCACAGAGGGCAAATTTAAGCCTTGCTCATTATAGTAATTATAAAGTGTAGCAGAAGCAGTACCTGCTATCATTAACCCAAAGGCTACGAGGAATGTGAAAAGTTTTTTCTTCATATTTTCTAATTTATTAATAAATTATTATTTTGTCCGTTTATTATTCTAATGTTTTGTCCGTAAGAGTTTACTTCCCATCTATAATCTACACCAGTTGAAGCAAAAGCAGTTTGCATTTCATAGAAAGGTCTTTCTGGTAGTTTTATAAATCCCCTAAATCTTTTTAAACCAGTTGCAGCTAAAGTTTCAGAACTACCACCTAAGTTACGAGTACCTAGTGAGTAGTATCCAAGACCACCACCATCAGGAGAAAGAACTACATCATCTTTTGTACCAAGTAAGCTAAACTTTAGTATCTCACTTCCAAAGTCATAGTTTATTGCAATTTCTAATTTAGTACCAGCTCTGATATATCCTTCTACCCACATTGTATCAAATACCTTTTGATTGTGTGGTTTACCATAATCAAGATGAGCAGAGAACCATTTAGCAGCGATAGGAGCACCTGCAACAGCAGTACCTCCAGCAGCATCTTTTTGCCAACCATCTGAATATCCATCTAATAATTGGTAAGTGTTTGTAGTAGCAGGGTCTAGTGAATATAGTTTACCACCTGCTTCATAGATAACAGATGCAGGTAAAGTCCAAGGAGTTTCCCAACTTCCTTGTGAGAAGTTTCTAGTAAGTATTCTGTTATTAACACCATCATCAGTATCTTCTTTTAAAGCAGTGTATTGATTGTTTTTATAATAAAATGTCATAGCACTAGCAACACCAGCACTATCCATATAGTTCTTAATAGGGTCTGAGAAGGCAGTAGATTGCTCTGTGTCTATACTTTCAACTCTACCTAAAGTATCTATCGTAGGTTCTCCACTAACAGTTACTACATTATTCTTAGCATTAGTAGTAGCAAGCGAATTAGTAGCACCCTCTAAAGGACTTGTTTTAAGAGGTTCAATAGTAATAGCTTCCTTTGTAAGGTCAGCACTAGCTGTAAATGTAAATTGATACCATTGATTTTTTGTTGAAATATAAAGAGATGACCCATCTGGTTGCAGTGCAAAGGCAGTTGGTACTTCATCAAGGTTAAAGTCAGCTGCTTCACCTGGTAATCGTGGACTTGTAGGAGAAGTAAAGTCTGTAAAGTCTGTATTCTTACTCATCTCAACTACCATATTCTCTTCATCAAATACAAATAAGTAGTTCTTGTAGACTGCTACAAAGTCATTAGCTAATCCATCAGCAGGTTTGTTATCATTCTCTGTTAGAGATTGAATACACTTTGCACCAGCAGTTAAACTTAAAGCAGTAGGGTCTGGAGTTACACCTGTTAAAGTTGTAGTTCCTTCTCCACCTGTATAAGTAAACTCTTGCCATACATCACTATCATCTTTGATTCTAACTTTACGAGTACCTGCTACTAGAAATCTACTCTCAGCCCAAGTAGTAGTTCCTTGTTTTGTTAGTGTGTTAGATGTATCAGATAAGTAAGTTGTATTAGCACCACTCCAAGACCATATTTTATCTTGACCATTTACAAGAATGAGTAAGTCTTTAGTTTCTGTAGCACTCCACCAGATAGCACTTCTAAACTTTCCATAAGTTAGACTGTCAATTACTGTTTCATAAGCACCACCTATATAGGCTTGTATGTTTCCATCAGTTGTATCACTTAGAAAAGACCTCCACTCTATTTCAGTATTAGAAGATGTTTTCCAATTACCACCACCTTGTATTCCATATCTATCAGTAGAACGTGTTCCTCTATAACTAAAACCAGGGCGAACACCAATCTTTTCACCATCTACTGTAATAATGTTTTGACTTCCTGATACAGCTACACCTTTTCCTTCTTTAACAACATCTTTCTTATCTTTAAAACCTGCAGAAAAGTTATCTACTATATAGAAATTTTTTAAATCTTTTTCTTGCATATTACCAATTTAATCTTAATTTTTTACGACTACTAGGATACTTGTGTTTGTATTCTTTCTTAGCTGTGTAATAATCTTTTTCAAATATTATTAGGTCTGAATCACTCATTGGTACTGCCTTTGCTAAATCCCAAGATACTCTAGCTAGTAGCACAGCATATTCTTCTGATTGAGCATTTAATGTATCAGCTACTACAGTTGAGTTCTCTATCCAAGTACCAGCACTGTTCCTCCAAGGATACTTTGAGTAGTAATTTATCTCATAAGGTTCACCTTTACTAGCTGTAATGTTATCAAATATAAACCCTGTTCTTGTAGAAGGAGTTGAACTAAATGTAATGTAAGGTTTAACATAATCCACATTCTCCATATCAGGACTACCAGTTGCTGTACCTGTGTCAAAGCCAATTAAGTTCCAACCTTGTTGTAGGCTATCTACATTAAAAGGAGTAGTAGTCGTTGTTGTGTTATAAGCACTAGCAGAAGAACCATATAATAACCCTAGAGCTGTTATATTGCTTGTTGTAGGTAGATAAACCCAGTAGAACAGTTTAGTCACATTGTCTAAATCTACTGCTGTAAGAGTAGAATTTTCTATTGCAAGTGTAGTTCCACCACTAGCTAAATCAACTTCAATAGAATAACTACCTGATACATAATTAGTATCATTTAAAGAAATGTTTTCTCCATTATCACTAGCTGTCCAAGTACCATTATCAGTTAAACTCTCCATTGTGTTGATAGGTACAGAAGAATTAGCATTAGATAGATTAGCTTTAAGCCAAGACAAACCATCTGAATAATCAAAGGCTAAAGTATCACTACCAAAATTGGAGTTAAATACTCTGATATTAACTTTACGAGGATTAACATTACTTCCTTGTGTGTAGTTCTTATACTTAACAATATCAATCAATGCTTCTTTTTTCATATCAGAAGGGAGTGCATAACGATAAATATCATCGTGCAAAGAACGTTCTGTTTTTGTTGCTCTTTTTGTAGAAGAATAATCAAAAGAAGATAATTCTCTACGGATACTTGAATTAATTAAAGTTTTTGTATTCGTAATACTACCCCAGCTGTTACGAAGGTTACCCTTTAAATCATTTTCTAAATCACTATATGTAAAACTCATATTTTTTTAATTATATTTATCCTAGGATACTCTCCCCAGAATATCCTAAGGAAATAAACTATTTATCGTTTACACTGTCGTGAGAAATTAGTCGGAAAATAATCATTAAGATACCATTTGCACCTAAGATTACTTCGTGTAAGTTTTGCTCTCCTGTAAAGTAAAGCGAAAGACCTGTTAGAACTTGGATTACACCCATCCATATAGTCTTCGAGCGAATTAGTTTCTTTAAATATTCCATATATTTTAAATTAAGATTTAGTTGTTGTTATTTCGTATTTAATAGGGTGTTGCCATTCTTCTACATAAGTTCGTGGTACTGCTTTAAATTCTACTCCATAGATTGATTTAAAGAGTTTGCCACCTTCTAAAACACCACTTGCAAAAGCAAGGTAAGCATCTTCTCCTTCTACCTTTACACAGATAGTAGCATTTTCGTGTATCTTATAAGTCATATATTTAGAGATTTTTTGTATCTCTTTTAACTTTTCTTTTTTAACTCCTATGTGGCAACCAATAGGATAAGCCCATTTAGTACAGTCTGAATATGTTTTTAGTTCTGTACCTTTGTAAGAATTGAAAGTGTGATGTCCCATTACTTTATAAGCCATTTCACAATGAGTATTATTTAATACTACTACTTGTAATGGGCTTCTTTTCATTGCATCTTTTAAAACTGCATCTGCTGAATAAGGGAAACTACCACCAAACTTGTGCATTCTTTCAATATGTTCCCAGTTAATATCTAAATAAGTAAGTATCTCTTTTGCTTTTTGTTCCATTTCAGGGGTTATTTTGCTTTTATCATTATACATTGATTGAGTTGTGAGGTCATTAAAATCAAACTGTTCTCCAATAACTCCATCTTTTCTTAGACTTTCCCAAACATTTCTTTGGTTATTCCCTCTCCAAGGGATAGTTCCACTCATTAAAACTGTAAACCAATCATCAAAATTAGGTCTGCCTTCATCATCTATACAATCAAACTTTCTTAACACTGTTTCTAAATCTACATCTCCATTTACTATTTTGAAATAAGCCATTGTTTCTAGTGCATTTTGTGCAGAATGACTTACACATCCATAATCATCATACTTCCTATGCTTCTGGTATTCTCTTGTAGGCAAATAAGGAGTCCAATCGCCACTAGGATTAATTACACTAGCTCCGATATGCTTTCTCTGTATTACACTAAGTATAATATTTAGTAGTCTTTTTACTTTACTACCAAATACCCAATCTTGTTTTAGTTTACTATCTTTTATATACATATTAACATTGGTTATTTTCTAATTTAATATTTATACTTTCAATTAGTTCCCAAGTAACACCATTCTCTGCCTTTACTCCTTGCCAGCAACCCTCTTGAACTGATACATCCAACCAATTATTTATTTCTATTTTATAATTTTGAGCATTTGGTGATTCTGTTGCTCCTAATAAATCTGATTTAAAAAACTTTTTAATATCTTTTGTAGCTTTAGCTTTCTTCTCATTCCATTTTTTTACTGATAGAGTTTTACCATTCTCTACTCTTGTTTTTTGAAACTTTACTTTTTCTACTTTCTCAACTTTTCCTAAATTCTCAATAGCTTGAGAGTTAGATTGAGATAATTTAAACAAAACTATACCTAATAAACTAGATACAATTAATCCTCCAATAATTATAAATGTTAATTCTTTTTTCATATTATTTTTTTACTACTATAACTATTAAACCTGTTAATAATGTTATTAAAATACCTATACTAGAAGTAATTAAAAACCATTGTATTTTTTTTATCCAGCTTGTATCTGTTTTTAAAATACTAACATCAGTCTGTAATGTATTAATATCTTTTTCTATATGAAATAGATGGTTGCCTTTTATGTCTTTTATATCACTAGCAATACCACCAAACTTTTCTTTGTCGTATATGATATGGTCTTTTAATTTTTGTTCTAGTTGGTCTTGCATATTTTTTTAAAAATTAATTATGTTTGTCTTGAAAGTTAGCAGTTTTAAAGATAGGTACTGCTAAACCTTAGGTGGGGTATTTGGTAGGTATTCGGCTAGATTTTTTGTGATATTTCTTGCCACCAATCCTCCCATTCTTCTTGGGTTGGTCTGATGTCAAGTTCTGTACCACATATTTCACATTTGATTGTGAGCGACTTGAAGGGCAACAGTCTTACTGTCTTGTAATCTGTAATCACTTTGCAGTAAGGGCATTTTACACTCCAATCTATCGGTATGTTCATCTTATTACCTCCAGCAAAAGCATTTCTTCAAAGAATATTCCTATCCTTTTGAATTTTATCAACCACATCTTATTTTCTCCCTCAATCTTGCGAGTTCTTGACTCGTCCAAGCCATATTCGGCTTTGTGATTAGGTCTATGAACTCGTGTATCTCGTCCATTGTGAGATTGTTGAATAGCTCGTGCCAATGTCTATGGAATAGCATATCCCAAGTAACAATGTTGTTGTCGTTTTCTCCTCCACGACTTCTAGGTAGTAGATGATGGCGACTTGCCATATTCTTGTATCGTTTTACCTTTTTCTTTTTCAATTTATACCACCTTTTCAAAGAACGATTAATCCCCCAATTTCTATCAACCAATTTGATTGATAGAGTTGATTGATTAAATTACTAATGCGGCTGTATTATTACCAGTAGCATTATCATCTAAATTTGTTGCAACATTGTAACAAACACCAAAGATAGAATTATAATTACTACCAGCATCTAGCTCTATTCCTTTTTCAGCAGCAGTTGCATTAACAACATCTTCTACTAATACATTAAATACATTATATATTGAATTTGTTTGAAATCTTATTCCGTTTAATTGACCTGATGTACTTATATTTATATTTTTAACAGTAAAGTTGCCTTTTGTTCTAGTAACTTCAAGCGGCCATATCATAATTACTGGACCAGTACCAGCTAAAGTAATATCTCTAACTATAATATGTCCGACATCATTATTTGAACCACTGATACGAACTGGTAATGTACTGTTTGTACCTGCACTTTCTAAAACAATTTGCGTTGTTAAACTACTATAATCATTACCACTACCTGCTGAATACCATAATTGAGCATTGCTCGTCCCACCATCTCCTTGTAATATTAAATTACCATTTATTGTTGTATTATTTGCTGTAGAAGCATCAAAGTAAGCACTGTTTGTACTAAAATCTATGGTTGCTTGTTCAAAATGGATAGAGGATGTACTTGGTACTACTACATTGACAGTTTCGCTATAAGTTCCTTTAGAAACCCAATAACTACTAGGAGTTGTGCTATTTGAATTAAAAGCTGTATAAATTGAAGTATAATCACAACCACTCGCACAAACTGTAAAATCATAAAGTGTTTGACCTCCACTACTTGCATCAGACCATTCTACTCCACCAGCTTTTGCAGTTAAAACTTGGTCTACTGTCCCAGTAGCAGAATTTGAATCTGCAATAAATCTAGTTACTGCTAAATCTTGTGGTATCGTAATTTCATTTGTATTTCCTGCTCCACCCTCTGTTATTGCTTTAACTATATTATTGCCTAAAATTATTAAACCTAAAGCACCAACAATTAATATAGAAAGTGAGAGTGTTTTTTTTGTGAATATTTTTTTTATAAACATATTTTTTTATTAATTATGAATTATCATTCCTACCATAAACTTCTACCCATAAATCTTCACCACTATCATACATAAGAGAAATTGTATCATTTGCACCCATTGTAAAGCTCACGCCTCCATTGAGTGATAAACCAGTACCATCATCTAGTTTTACAGTGTTGGTGTCGTTTGTGCCTTGTATGGTAACAATTTGACCATCTGCTCCATCAGCAATTTGAGGGTCAGCAGTAATATCAATCGCTCCACCATTACCAGCAACTCTTTGAACTGCTTTAGTAATTGTAATTCCTCCAGCTGCTGTTATTGCTGTGTCTGTAGATGGTACATAACCTAAAGTTCCATCAAGATGTAAAGTTGTTGAAGGACTAATTGTTCCTATACCTACATTACCATCTCTTAAAACCATTGTGTTCTCGTACTCAACTCCATTTGTTGTTAATATTTTTAAAGCATTAATATCATTGTCCCATCTCAACTCACCTATATGTCCAGTTGGTCCTCCATCTTCTCCAAGCCATAGTCTTGTTTCGTGGTTGGGATTTTGTAAGAATAAACCATCTACAACATCCGTCATATAAATATGAGTTTTTACCATAGGTGTTGATGTTCCAATACCTACTTTACCATCACTCGCAATAGTTATTCTATTATTTACATTATTTGTTCTAATTCCAAAACTATCAGTAGCGTGATTATAAGATAAACCACCAATATCAGAGTCATTTGTATCACCAAAGTTAAATATACCTTCTCCATTCGCACCAGATAACAAATTCATTCTTGAATTATCATAGGAGTCTGTATTATTCTGTAATAGGAATTGTACTCCACCGAAAAGAGTAGGTACTACTCCTGCCCCATCTACAAAATGCAAAGGTACTTGTGGGTTGCTTGTACCAATACCCATATAACCTAAATTGTTAATAAAGATATTAGCTGTACTTGAAGTTATTATTGCGATTTCGTCTGTTCCTATACAAAAACCAGTATCAGTATCTAATCCTGTAAAGTTAGGAGAAGATGTACTACAAGCACCAGCAATAACTGTTGAAGAAACTGTAATTACTCCAAAATCAGATGAGCCATTTACTACTAAATCTTGTACAGTAGTCGTATTAGAAATATATGCGTCACCATCTACTGTTAAGGCATAATCTCCATTGTATTGAGTTGAAGTGTTTACTGTTAGATAATCACTTACTTCTCCTGCTACGGTTACATTGAGAGTTCCGATAGTACCAGTAGTTGCAGTAAATTCACCTACTGATAAAGAAGCATTGTTTAAATCAACGACTTCTATATCGTCTTGTGCTTGAGATGTAATTACTCCTGCTATGTCTTTCTTTTTAAAGCCAGAGTTTTCTGTTGCTCTTCCGACATCATCTGGGTTTGTATCACAACCTGCTCCCATTATTAGAATGAGAACGAAGACTGATAATAATGAGAGTATTTTTTTCATATATTATATTTATATTTTAAACTATTGGTTATTGTATGGACGCATATAGACTGATGATGTACCAGATGTTCTAGTCCACATAGCAGTACAATAATAAGCACCATCTATGTTGGCTCTAAAACTACGAACCTCTGAATTATTCGTTGCTACCCAACCTGTATCACCGTCAAAAGAAGAACCATCTTCTCTATTGATTGTTTCTATGTAATCCCACCTATTCGTAGCAGAAGCTGCTGTAGCAAAATCTACGTCTTCTTGGTCTGAACAAGCAAATTTATGTGTTCCACTTGCAGAAGTATTAGATACTGTAAAAATTACAGTTGTATAATCATTAGTTAAAAATTCTGTACCAACTGTTGTAGTTGCTACTTCATTCATAACTGTTCTTTCGCCAGTGTAAACACCAGCACCAATCATATTGGTTGCTTGATAACCCCCAGCTAGGGCTATAAGTAATCCTGCTATCCCTAACAATAATTTCTTCATATATTATTAATTAAATAAATAATCTTGTTGAGAGTGAGAAAATTAATTCTCACTCATCAAAAACTATTTAGCTATTATAATTATCTATTTGCATAAGATAAGTTGTAGCACTATCACGAATGATAGTTACCTTAGCTGATTTGTCAGCTGTAATTGTTGCTGTAGCATCTAAGTCAAGATTACCTCCACCACCTACCGCAAGGATAGTTGATGTAGTAATTGTTTTGACATTAAATAAAAGCGAATCTCCATTTGTAGTTAAACAATCTGCAAATAAAGTCGTTGTTGCAGGAAGTGTAATTGTTGGAGTGCCAGCCACAGGAGTAACAGTCCATAAAGGATTATCACACACATTAGCTGCAGTTGCAGTTGATGTAGTTGTAAAAGTAGCAATAGCACCTGTTTGAACAAGACTATCAATACGAGCATCACCAGATGATGTTAAATCACCATCTAACTGAATAGCACCAGTATTATACTGTGTACCAGCTATTTCAATATCACCATACTCATAAAGAGAATTAACATTTTGATAATCATCTGAATAAGTTAAGTAAGTGGGTTCTGCAGTTAAACTTCCACCAATCATACCTATAGGTTCTACAGGTGTATTAAAATATACATTATTTGCATTTTCAACAACACCACCAGCAGTTCCACTGTAAGCCATAACTCCAGTTACTAATCCACCGATACACAATAAACCAACTAGACTAAATAGTATTCTATTTTTCATTACGAGTTTTTTCTTAGTAATCATAAATTTTTAGAATAAATTAATTAGTTATCAAGTTGTTCCATTTGAACCGTATGTTCCAACATAATCAGGACATCCGATGATTTCTCTAAATTCACCTTTATAGATGTAAACATTGTTGCGTTGGAATTTGTAATCAACCAAATCAGTTTCAACTGATTGACGTACATAACGTGTCATTCCGTGGTTGTTTGCTAATAGATACCAGTAAGCATCTGCACCAGATACACCAGAGTCAGTTGCACCTAGATAAGGAGAAGTTGCAACTTGCAAGTTATACTTAGCAGAGAACATATTTGGCTCATTGTTAGCAGTGTTTGGTCTAAGCATTGCTTCTGTTAATTCAACAGCGTTCTTATAGTTAGTCAAAGGAACTAACAATGTTTTTGCGATTGAACCTCTAACAAAACCAGCTTGGTTCTTTTGTTCACCTAAAGCTACGATTGCAGCATTAAGAGAAGTTGGAACTAAAGCAGCTGTTGCTAGATTATCAACTGTTGCACCACTTAAAGTAGTGTGGTCATTAGCAAAGATGTAAGAACTATCAGCAGTTGTGTTTGTTGCAAATCCATCTACATAGAAGTTCATTGCAAAACTATCACGAGTAACACCAGCCATATCAGCAAATTCTTTGATAGCACTTGAATATGCTCCGTGCATATTATCATCAAAGAAATTCTTTGGAATATCTACGCTATCAGCAAAATTCTTAATGCTGTAAGTTACCTTGTTATCAAAACGAGGAGTTGAAGATTGAACATCTTGCTCTTCTTGTCTGTTACCCCATTTGCCTGTTCCTTTCATAATTTCCATTTGAACAGCAGCATTAGTAGCTGTATCTTGTTTAAAGATAGACGGAGTTGCAGCATTAGCATAGTCGTTCATATCTTGTCCGTTGTATTCTTGTACGAATATATCGTCCAGGTCAGTTTTACACATTGTTACTATAAACTCAATTTGACTTTGTTTTATTGTGGCATTTTTTACATAATGTTCTACCATTATCTAAATCCCACAGTTCATCACATAATATAGCTTCTTGGTAATTTTTAATTTTATTATCAGAAATAATTTTATAAAACATTTTAGGATAATGGTCTACTTCTAAATCTCCACCTCTTTTCTTGCAACATTTGCAAGTCCAGTCATCTCTTTTGAATATAGTCCTTACCCAGTTTTTATATTCTATGCAATGTCTTATTTGTTGGTTGAGAGAAGTAATACCACCTTTCCATCTTGGATTTTTTTCTCCTCTTATCGCATAATAAGGTTTACCTTTATTCCAAGGAACATATCCTTTTTTATTACCGCCTTTACGGAGTTTAATACCACTTTGCTTTATTTTGTTTGTTATATAACTTCTGCTAACGTTAAATCTATCAGCTATCTCATAAGAAGTTAAGCCACTTTCATATAATTCACAAAATTCCTGTATGTGATTAACAGCATCAGGGTTGTTCATTTTTATTAAACTCAATTTTTGTTTAATTTTTTCACTATGTTTATACATAGTATGATTATACCCCAATGTCGTGTTTTAGTCAAATTGTAATGAGCTTACGACTAGGACATTTCTGCCTAGTTCTCTATGTTCCCATAGAGGTCGGACTATCGCTTCTCCTTCAGCATTATCTGTTAAGGGTCTCTCACTTAGTCTCTGCGGCTGCAATAACTATTTCTAGTTAGCTTGCCTCGGATTGCCCGTTCTGGGTGTTCCCGTAAATCAGAGAGAATTTATCATAGCTATTTCTAGCTAAGGTGGCCAATTTTACAGAACCACGTTTGGATTTAATCCACTATTTAAAGACATAAAATTTTATTTATATTTAAGCGGCAATGTCACTACCTGTCAAAGTTGCAGCACTACGTACAGCCAGATATACACGACTATTTTCTGGTTCACCTTGTCCTGTGGCTCTTAAACCACTTGCGATTGCGTGTCCAGCAGAAACATCTACAGTCCACACTTCACTTGTTAAGTCCATCAATAAGAAATCATTTTCGATTGCTAAGATTTCAGCAGCAGTATCAGCATTAGCTGCAACTTTTGCTTTCATTGATATAATTTCTCCACCTTGCAATACATAAACATCTACCACACCAGCGGCTGCTGTTGTATCAGTAGAATTTGTAGTAGCAATACCGATTAAATAATCAGTACCAACACTTGGAGTTGCATCAGCAGCTAAAGCTACAGTAGCAGTACCAGGAGTACAAACTACAGGTTCTCCAGCTTTGATAGTGCCATCAGCACCAGCAGCTACTTGAAATTGCTTAGTTGAAAGGACTTTTGGTTCTATAATTTCTATATCACCTTTAGACATAATTTTTCAATTAAAGTTAATTATTCACCGTGTTCTTCAACATATTTCTCCCATAAGCCACGAGATTTTAAGTGATTAATATCACGTTCTGATAACCCTGAAACAGTTTTTTGTTTTTCTGTTTTATGGCTAGAACTTTCTCCTGTGCTTACATTTGATTTTTGTTGTACGGCGTTTGCAAGTTCTTTGTTAGTTTCGATAAGTCTACTTTCATTGGCGATAGCCTTAGCTCGACGCACATCGGCTTCTAAATCACCTGAAAGTTTAATAGAGTTATCTAAATGAAACTGTATTAACTTGCTTTCTGCTTCACTTGAAGCATATTTATCGATTACATCTTTAGAAGAACCTTTAGTAAGAGTAGTTAGAACTGTATCCAACTTATTCTCTAATTGAGAAAAGCGGTCATCTTCTTCTTCCTCTTCTTCCTCAAAGTCATCGTCTTTTTTGTCTTTCTTCATTTTGACGATTTTCTTTTCGGCTTTGCTTAAACTCTCCTGAGCAATCCGTAATTGCTCTTCGTAATCAACACCTGATTTTTCTTTAGGTTTCTCCTCAGATACCTCTGGTTTTTTAGAGTCGTCTTCCTCGACCTTTGAATTATCAGAGTTTTTTTCCTCAGCGGAGCTTTTCTGAGTGGAAGTTTCTTCTTCCTTCTTAGACTCCTGTTTGGTTTCTTCAACCATATATTTCGCATTTAAGGTCATTGGCAGACCATTAATTAATTTTCTACCTATTAGAGCAGAGTTGTACTTATAAAGTAGGAAAGGGATAGCAAACCTATTTCATAAGCACATTTCTGCACTATAGGAATTTTCTCATTAATTTTTTAATCTTATTATCTCGTATAGGTAATTTACTTATAGACATCTTTTTAATATCTCCGTGCATCTTATCAATAATATCTAATGCACCTTTACCCCATTTAATATCATCAGGATTACCAGTATACATTTTCCTTTCAGCAAATAATTCAAGGTCTTCCATTAACCATTTAAAGTATTCAAACCCTATAATAGCTTGAGCATCAGATTTAAAACCTTGTTGCTCTACCTCGTTCATTTGGTCTAGTAATTTATGTTCAAACATATCCCTTTGGTTAATAATTATTTCTTCTTCCTTTTTAAGACTTTCTTAATCCTCTTAGTAGTTTTAGATACCTTTATTTCTTTAGATTTGGGCTTCTTAGCTACTTCTTTAACCTTTTTAGGTTTAGACACCTTCTTAACTTTCTTCTCTTTTGCAGGTCCAAATTCTTCTTCAGGAATTTTAAAGTATTCTTTAGCACTAAGTGGCTCTGGTGGATTTCCAACAGCAGTCACTCCATACTTAGAAATCAGTTGTTCCTTTTTTGCGAGAGATAATTCTCCCCATTTTTCCATATATGACATATTTTTTAAGTTATACTAGCCTCTGTATCTGTGACAGATGGCTGTTTTGATTTATTAAGTTCCTGTGTGACAGGTTCTTGTTTTTTATTAATGAATTTATCTTCTTTACCAGGTACTAACTCTTTAAGCATAGTTTCTTTTACTAGAGTTTCTTGGTTAATGATTGGGTTACTAATTCCTCTGTCGTATAAAGCCATTCTTCTAGCAAACATAGAACTATTGCTAATAAATTCAGGGCTAACTTTTACTAGGTATTTCATTCTTCTAAATGATTCAGGTCTAACTTTCATTATAGACATACCAAGTTTTTGTTCTAGTGCTTTGTTTTTGAAACTTTCTTCTCTAACTTTTTCATCCAACCCTTCTTGAGTATCAGATGTAGGCATATCAGTAGTAAATTCTATCTTTCTACTTTTTTGCTTACCATTTACTTCTCTATTTTCTAAGAACAGTCTAGGGAAAGTAAGTCTTACTTCTCCGTCAGTTGTTTCTCCAACTTCAGCTACTGGCATATTTTGAACGATTGAACCAACTACAAGGTTTCCATAATCTCTTACAAGACCAGCAACCATCTTACCTGTTCTACCAAGGATAGTTTGAGCATTGCTTTCAAGTCTTTGTACTTCATATTTAGTTTGTTCACCTGGAGTTTGTAGCCCTGCACCACGAGGGTCTTGAGAACTTTCACTAGCACTTGATTCAACTTTGTTCAAGGCTACAAGTCCTGTACCAACATCACTACCCATCTTCATTGATTCTACTTTTGTATCAGGGTCATCAAATACATTTATTTCGCGAGGAGCAAAGTTAGAACCATCTACATCTTCAACACCATAAACATTTATAGGTGGAGCTAGGTTTAAGTAAGCACCATCTATTACATAATTATAAAGTGTGTTGATTACATTTTGGTCTGGTTCAATCTTTTGAACAAGAGCCATATAATAGAAGAACCTAGAGTTATAAGTTTCATATCCTGATTTAGCAAAAGGATAGTTCTTATCATCACGTCTCATAGCATCTTCTGGGTCTGATACCATTACACCATTTATTACTACAAGTTCTAAGTCTAGCCCTTTTATATAAATAGTAAGTTTTTCAACTAATCTATCTTGTTGGCTATTGTCATATTGTCTATAGAAAGTATTTGTACTATCCATATAAAATACTCGTAGACCAGCTTCAATATATTTAAAATCTTTGTGGTCTCCGTAT
>Ga0208904_1000887_pt1 | contig 22129 bp, 6 predicted proteins | sample AntAceMetag02UKB_FD_184774 | JGI IMG/M metagenome (GOLD analysis project Ga0208904, IMG submission 184774) | Saline lake microbial communities from Ace Lake, Antarctica - Antarctic Ace Lake Metagenome 02UKB (SPAdes) (version 2) | ecosystem: Environmental > Aquatic > Non-marine Saline and Alkaline...
ATAATGAAGCCGGTGATGTATTATCTTATGAATCAAGGACATATAATGCGGATGGAACCTTCAAAAAAGGCGAAACAGTTACGAATGAATATGAGAATGGTAAGTTATCCAAGCAGACTATTCAAAATTACGATGATGAGAAGTTTACAAAGAAAGGCGAGAGGGAAGAGAATTCAGGTTTTATATATGATGCTAACGGCAACGTAAAATACTATGAGTCAAGAACTTATAATGCGGATGGAACCTTTAAAGAAGGCCATAGTGTCTCGTATGATTACAACAATAGGGGGCAGGTTGAGAGACAGGTTACGCAGAATTACACGGATAAAGAATTTACAGAAGCGAATGAAGGCGAAGAAGAGGTAAGAACGAATTTTAAATATAATGAAGCCGGTGATGTATTATCTTATGAATCAAGGACATATAATGCGGATGGAACCTTCAAAAAAGGCGAAACAGTTACGAATGAATATGAGAATGGTAAGTTATCCAAGCAGACTATTCAAAAGTATGAAGCCGCAGAGTTTACAGACGCGAACAAGGGTAAAAAAGAAGAAAGAAGCAAGTTTGTATATGACGTTAATGGCAATGTATTATCCTATGAATCAAGGACCTATGATAAAGAAGGTGAGTTCTGTAAAGGCCAGAGGGTTACATATACATACAATGACGATGGCAGCGTAAAGAGCCAGACGATAGAAGATTTTGAAGATAGTGATTTTGTAACTTGCACAGGTAGAGAGGTCAATACGGACTTTAAATACGATGCTGATGGCAATGTTCTTTTCTATACCTCTAATATTTATGATGAGAACGGGTTGCTTGTAAGCAAGGATATTGAGACAGAGTATGATAATGACGGTAATGTAATAAGACAGACTGTAACAACATATGAAGATGCTGAGCATACAAAGAAGATAAAGACTGAGGTAAAAGACGGGATGGAGTATGACGAGCGTGGGAATCTCGTATCCTTTACCCTAACGACTACAGATGCTGATGGCAAGACGTCTCAAAAGCAGGTTGATACAAAATATGATGAGAATAACAGAATAATTGAGCAGACCGTAAAGAGTTATACAAATGGCACTCTGGTGGGCATATCAATAAGAAAAGATATTGTCTATGACTCAAAAGGAAGAATAGTCAGCCAGACAGTAATAAATCTTGGCGATGGCGTTACTCCTCTATTACTTACTTACACACCGCCTCAGGGAGAGTATCTTAGCGGGGGCAGTGAATATCTCGGAGATAATAGTCGTGACCTTGATCCCAATAATGAAGATGATTGGCAGTATATGGGGAACTGGACAAAGGATAAAGAAACCTATACATACAACGATGACGGTACTGTAACAAAGCATATAAGCAGAACAGGCAAAAGTGATATATTGGGCAATATTGGTGAGGGTGAATGTGAAATCACCTATGAAATACCTGCTAGCGCTCTTGATGAAGATGGCAATATTATCTATGATGCATATACAGGTGAACCTATAGAGTTTGTTAAGACAGAGCATATTACTGCCGGTAATAATGATTTTACAAGAACGACAACAAGGACAAATGCGAAGACAAAGACAATAAACGGGCAGATATACCTGATTAGTTATGATGAGACAGTTACTGTAACGGGTCAGGTATGGAATTCGTATCAATGGAGAAACAATACGGTAGATAGTTATCATGAATATACTCATGAGAGAGAGTTTGATTATGATGGCAACTGTACATATGATAACAGCACAGACACCTTTGTAGATGCATATGGAGTAGAAGTAACTCATACAACAACTATTACAAGAGAGTATGAAGCAGGCAAGCTAATAAAGCAGGTTACAGAGAGTACGAATCCTGATCACAGGCAGTATATTGATGATGATTTGTGGGCACTATACTATTCAGATACAGAGATAGGTGCTGCTTTAAGAGCGAATTTCGATGAGAAAGGAAGAGGTAGAGAGGGAACATACTGGGAAGGTAGTACACTTGTTGATTGGGCTGCGACTAATTGGAATAACGCGGAATATAATAGTTTAGTCTTTAAAGATATAAATGGCAGGGCTTATACCGGTCTGGCACAATATGGACCTCATGGGGATACAGTAACCACAACAAATACACAGACAGATTTCAGTACAGGCGGCTATGTATGGGTAGCTGGAGGTGGTGGGTATATGAGCATGGGGTATGTATGGGATCCAAGTTTAATAAACTATACTGAAACATCTTGTACGCTTGGCCCTAACGGTGAAATTATATCACGCAGTGTAACAGAAGTGCGCAATGAGAAGCGCAATTCTCTAGGTGCTCCTATATCAAGGCAGACAAGATCATCTGGAGTTGATATAACAGGAAAATTTACATCAAGTTCTATGTGGATGGATGAGGCATTTACCTATAATGCACTGGGCTGGCTTGTATTTAAGAGAACCTGGGGCGATGTTGAAGGCTCAGAGGGTACACAGGGTACAAATACAGACTTTACTTATGACGCCCAGGGCAATGTTATAAGTACTCATGTAGAACAGTGGCAGAATAATGGCTGCGGTAGTAATGTCTATAAAGACAACAAGACATACGATGCCAATGGTGGGCTCGTTTCTCACGGAACATACAAATATGATGTAGAAGGCAGCTTCTGGAACTCTACAATAGGAAAGATTGTAGGTATTGTTATTAAGGTTATAGTCGCTGTTGTGGCTGCGGTTATGATAATTGCAAGCTATGGTGGCGCTACATATGCTGCCGCAGCATTGTTTGCTTTGGTATGTGCAGCATTTAATACAATCTTTGATGCAGTTGTTCAGTATATTACATATGGACAGGTAGATTGGGGCTCTGCAGCTCTTGGATTTGCTATATCGTATATTACAAGCTTCTTTACGTTTCTTATAACTGCACCTATTAACGCAGCGATTAGTGCAGGTATGAAAGATAGTATATTGGGTTCTGTCATACTGTCAATACGAAGCGCGCTAGATGCTGTAAAGGATTTTATAGTCAACACAATATGGGGGGCAATTAAGGGTGCGCTAGAAGGCATATGGAAATATATTACTGATTTCGTAGTCGGCACAATATGGGGTGGCATCAAAGAGTTCCTTGGTAAAGCATGGAGTAATGTTGTAACCCTTATAAAAGATATTCAGACTGCGATAGCAAATTTTTATAAAACAGTAACCAACTTTATATATGATTTGCTCGCGCCTGCTACTGTTACAGGTGCACAAAATGAGGCCATGCATCAGTTTATTAGCATGCAGTTGCATTCTATGATATTCCAGATTGTAAATGAGGTCTTCTCTAATGATCTTTATGATTTCTGCAGATCTCTGGGCTTAAGTGATAATTTGGCAAGTATTTTATCCGACATAGCTACGTCAATTATAGCGACTATATTTACAGGTAGTTGGGAAGACCCTGCGGAGAAAGCTCAAAATGCATTAGCAAGTGCTTCGTGGGTGCAGGCATTCCAACTATTGAGTTTAGATTTTGTTGGTTTGGTATCTGCTGTAGGTGCCCTTTCATTTATGTTAAGCACGGCAAAGAACTTTATATGGGATAAGATTCAGCAATGGCTTGGGGTTGTTGTTTGGGATGAAGCTCAGGAAAAGTGGGTAAGTAATCCTGACAGGGATGGCTGGGCATGGCAGACATGGTTAACATCAATTGTTCCGCAACTTGGCGATTGGGCAAGTAAGTTAGAGCAGGCATTCAGGATACGAGATGCTGTTCGTATCTTGACTAAAAATGGCATTAACATTAACGATCTGGATAAAGAAAATGCTAAGAAGATATACGATTATTTACAGCAGATAGGGCAGGGGCTGCTTTTGGTCGAAGAGATAGTAAAAGATGGAAAAATAGTAGCTGTTCGTTTCGCGCTTTGCAAGGAAACCATAGAAATTAAAGTTGATAAAGAAGGTACGGCGCTAACTGTAGAAAGAACAGCAAACTATGCCTCAGATCCAGGGATCCCTGGTCTTGAAACATTTGCTGGTTATACATATACAATAGGTGGTTTAAGCGATACTGAACAGGAAAAGCTGGTGGCCGCAGGCTGTATTGTTAGAGACGGCAAATTGGTATTTATTCCCTCCAAGCTTAAGCCGAACCAAACCGTTGCTATAAATTCAGTGCTTGATGAAGGCATTACTATGGATGGGAAGCTATATACATTAATGTCATACAGGTTACAGAGAGATGGCCAAACTTATGATACAGCTGCGTTTGTACAAGAAGCAAGCAATGATAGCAATAACATTACAATCGGCGATAAAGGTTCAGGGGTTTTACCATCCGGGAAATTGTATGTTACGCTTGATGGACAGCAGATCTTTGTATTTGCTGATAAAGTAGACCATGTTGTAGAGATAGATGGTTTTGGGCAAGTATCATTTGGTGAAGCTGATATTATGATAGTCGATGGCAAAGTCGTAAATGCGCTTATAAAGGTAAATAATACTGACTTCTATTTAATAGGAGCAGATGGTACGTTGCACGCGGAGAGATCTGTGGGTGATTTTGTTTACATACTTTCAGGTATCGATCAAAACGGAAGAGACGTTTACAAGAAGTTAAATGTTAAGACTAACGAAATAAGCAATATAATTTATGCAGATGATGAATTTAGTGAATATGCTTTTCAAGAGATAGAGGGCGCCTGGGTAAAAGAAGGCATATTTGCTGCAGAGGGTGAGAAAGTTATTGTTAATGTTAATGGGGTTGATTTGGTATTTGAGTACAAAGGTAAGAACAAAGGCTTTTCTATATCACAAATTAATAGTGATGGAACAGTGAAGCCTTTAACTGACAAATCTTCTAGAGGCATATTAACACGAAATGAAAAAATCATTCATTCTAAGATTTCAATCGCGATGATGGCTGGTTTGCAATCCGCTATTGAAAACATAGGAAATATTGATTTTGATGAACAGTCTGCTGCGTTATTGATTGCAAAAATGGCTCCTGATATTATTAAACTTTTAGAGTCAGGGGTTCTTCTAAGCGAAAATGTTTCAGCATTTATCGAGAATATGGTCCAGGGCGCTTTAAAAGGTAGCGGTGTAGGCACTATGGCAGAGGCAGTTAAGATATTAAGTAGTATGTCAGGGCTTATCATGACAGCTACGAGATATAAACTGATTAATAAGGACAATGTATCTCAATTTACAGAATCCATAGTAAGAAGTGTTATGAGCGCAAGAGTTGTAAATGATGTTGATGCCGCAGTGATGCTTCTTAATCAATTATCTCCTATTATAGAGCAACTAATTGAGTCTAGGGCAGATTTAAGTATGGAAAATATTGCTGCATATACAGATGCAATTGTAGGCGCCGTTATGGATATAGAGGCTGTGACAACAGTAGCACAAGCAGCGGATATGCTAAACGCAATATCAGGGGTTATCGTTACAGCTGTCAGGCTTGGCCTGGTAAATGAATCTGAGATTGGATTATTAACAAAGTCGATAATAGAAAGTGTTATGGATGTAAAGGGTGTTGGTAAAGATATTGAATTTACAGCCCGGCTTGTAAGGGCTATGTCGCCAATGTTAGAACAGTTGATAGAAGATAGGGCGAATCTGGGCTTAACAATAGATGATATAAAAAAATATGCACAGACAATGACAGAGTTTGCCATCGAAAGAACCGAAGGTAACCATAAAGATGCTGTGAGGCTCTTAGAGGTGATGGCACCTGCCATAAAAGAGATGATTAAACTTAAGATGAGTCCATCTGAGGTCAAGGACTTTGCTGGAGCTATAGTTGACGTTATTATGAAAGCAGTCGGTAACGTACAGGATATGCTGGATGTATTGTACAATATAATGCCGGCAATAATCGTGGATGCCATTATTAATGGAAAAATGAAGGGTCTAGATGATGTTGCTATTGCTGGGATAGTCAGTGACCTGGTTAATGAATATAAAGAAAATCCCGGGGCATTCTGTGCGATGGTCTCTGATTTGCAGGGAGACCTTGACCAGCTTGCAGCAGAAGAAGCCTCTAATTCTAAGGATGCACTCGGCCTAAGGGATGTCAGTGTTACTGAGAAAGAGTTCTTCAATGGCTTGTCAAAAGCTCTTATAGAGAATAATAAAGAGCTATTGGAGAAAATTATACAGGGCCTGAAAGGTTCTACTTCCAGCGCAGGCAAGCTGATGGTCAGTTTCTTTGAGAAATTTAGCACAAATGATATATTAAATAATATAGATGACTTTTTCCGTATGTCAAAAGATGGAAGATTATATTTGGAATTGGCATTTAATAGTGAAAAAGGCTTAGGGTATTTAGGGCAGGCAAAGATAATAGGTCTTTACCTTAATTCTGACGGGCAGATTGTGATGCTTGCAGAAGGCCAGCATTTAATTCAACAGTCCTCAAGCTCTGGTCAGTCAAGCGGCAAGCAAAGTGCTACGATAAGTAGCTATGTAGTTAATGCTGATAGAAGCATAACGGGCACTGTGGAGTATATGCTTACCCCTGATGGTAGTTGGCAGTCAATGGCGACTAATCCGGGTTATGAGGCACGCGATAGTGCAGGAAACAGGATGCTCTATATAGATAATAAATTTTACAAAAATGGAGATGTGGTGACCGTAACAACGGAACAGGGCTTATTCAAATTAACCTACACAGTAGTTGAAGAGAATAATATCATAGGCTTTAAGCTTACTAATCAGGAACTGGCAATCACCTCTATTGAAAAAGGCACAGCTCTTGCATGGACAGATTCAACAGGTAAGACACATACTATAATAGCTGACAAGGACTACAAGGTTAATCCTGACGGCTCAGTGGATATAACAATGGATTACGAACAGGGCAATGAGCATTATACCCTGCATATCGATAAGCTTGCTGTTGATAAAGACAGCAACTTTATAGTACTTGAGGGGACATTAACTAATGCCCAGTTAAAAGGTATAGTTAAGTTAGACGGTGAAGGCAATGATAGCAAGACTCCGCAAAAAGCCATGGGTGCAACAGATGTAACCATAAAACAGATAGCCGGGGAATATTATCGTACAGGCACAATAAGCATTATAAATGGCCAGGAATATTATGGCGCAGGCTCAATTATAAGTTTTGCTCTTGATAATGGGAAATATATAGAGGCATTCGGAATGGAAGTTAATACCGCCACATTCAATATAACAGTAGATGGCATAAAACTTGATGAGTCACACTATAGCATAAGAGAGAAGGTTGAGCTTACTGCAAAAGATGGCTCCAAGATTATTGCCTACAACTATATTGAGAAAGCAGCTGGTGCCAAAGAAGCGACTGCGAAACTTGATCTTAACAAATCACATCTTGGCGCGACATTAACTAAAGTAGAAGGACTATTAAGATTAACCTACACAGTAGTTGAAGAGAATAATATCATAGGCTTTAAGCTTACTAATCAGGAACTGGCAATCACCTCTATTGAAAAAGGCACAGCTCTTGCATGGACAGATTCAACAGGTAAGACACATACTATAATAGCTGACAAGGACTACAAGGTTAATCCTGACGGCTCAGTGGATATAACAATGGATTACGAACAGGGCAATGAGCATTATACCCTGCATATCGATAAGCTTGCTGTTGATAAAGACAGCAACTTTATAGTACTTGAGGGGACATTAACTAATGCCCAGTTAAAAGGTATAGTTAAGTTAGACGGTGAAGGCAATGATAGCAAGACTCCGCAAAAAGCCATGGGTGCAACAGATGTAACCATAAAACAGATAGCCGGGGAATATTATCGTACAGGCACAATAAGCATTATAAATGGCCAGGAATATTATGGCGCAGGCTCAATTATAAGTTTTGCTCTTGATAATGGGAAATATATAGAGGCATTCGGAATGGAAGTTAATACCGCCACATTCAATATAACAGTAGATGGCATAAAACTTGATGAGTCAAAAGCATATGTCGTACAAGAAAAGAGCTTTATTGAAACTGCAGGCGATGTTGTTAGCGGGGCTATGAGTTCTCTTGGTTGGAGCATAGGCGCCCTAAATGAGCTTTTGGGTGGTGGTGCAACAGCAAGAAAGTACTGGTACAAGAAGATGAAGGAGACAGATGCGGGCAAAGTCATAGATAGTTCTATTAAAGGGATTGTTCCTGCAGCAGCTGATTTTGTTGAGGGGGTCCAAAGCTCTCTTGGTCGTAGCGTAGGTGCAACATGGCAGCTTTTGACAGGTGACGCGACAGCAACAAAATACTGGAATGCGAAGATGCAGGAGTCAGTAACAGGCAAAGCTATTGACAAGCTTGGTGATAGGGCATTACCTGCGGCAGCTGATTTTGTTGATGGAGTTCAAAGCTCTCTTGGTCGTGGCGTAGGTGCTGTATGGCTGATTTTGACCGGCAATGAGACAGCAACAAAATACTGGAATGCGAAGATGCAGGAGACAGATGCAGGCAAAGCTATTGATGCAATTGGTGACGGAGTAGATGAAGCAGGAAAAGCCATTGGAAAACTAAGTGATGGTTTAGTTGATGAAGCAGGCGCATTATTTACAGGTATATACTGGTCTATGTCAGGAAGCTTTTTATCAATGCTAGCAGCTCCATATGCCGCATTAACAGGTGATTATAGGGCATTAGATTTTACATTAGATATGTCTAACACGGGTGTAGAGATAGTGCAGGATACAGTATCAGGTAAGATTGTTACTCAGCTATACGAACGATTGATAGTGCCAGCAGCGGATTTATTTATAAGTGGGGGCGCTGCCATATTACTTCCTGCCATTTCGTATATAGGTGGCTGGATGGGTTTTGATGTTCTTACAGACCAGAGGCAATACGAAGGCAGTTTTGCTGAACATATGTATCTTGAAGGCATAAATACAATGCGAGGTACCAATTATCAGCAATCCTCAGAAGTCTCTCTTCAACATGCTCTATTCTCTGCTGCAGAGGCTATATTTACTGTTCTTACCTGCGGTATTGCTGGTGGTGCCACGCGTGGCGCTGCTGTAATGCTCTCTAATGCCACAAAGAGTATCTTTGGTTTTGCTTCTAAGGCAATGAATTGGTTAGGCAAAACAAAAGTAGGTAGCCGAATACAAGGTATATTTAATACCAGCAAGGCATTGATTCAACCGATAACTACGCAAATAGGAGAGAGTGGATTGGTTAAAGGCATATCATATGGGATGAGCCGCATGGCTGCCCCTGTAAGCAAGATCTTTACTACCCATCCAGTTGTTAAGAGCATGACTCTGGGTGCAGGTCTATATGGTGCAGCAGGACAGATAAGCGCGAGATTCCTACCAGTGAATGGGGAATGGCTTGGTATTGGAGATACAATAAGCCTGATGGTAGAAGGCGCTATTACAATGGGGTTACTCCATTTAGGCGCTATATATATTGGCAAGGTTCTGCTTGCCAAAGGATTTACAGTAACAAGGAACCTCAACTCAGTATGGGGTAATAAGATTATTAAAGGCCTTGTTGATTATTCTAAGGATCCAGCTCTATTTGCGAAAACAGCGCTAAAATCCGCTATAAACTTCTTGTATATCAGCCCTCTATTTACATTGGCAGGTAGCTTTATAACGCCGTTATTTAAGACAATTTTCGATGGAGCTGAATTCAAATATGAATTACCTAGATTGGGTGAATGGATAGGGCAGGCAGCAGAGATGATGAAGACAGGTTTATGGCTTGGTCCTGTAATCGGAATATTGCAGATGCCTATTGATACAATCAAAGGCTTAGCGGATAAGTTAAGTGCGAATTTAGGGTACAGAATAGAGGCGATGTTTACCAAGCATACTGTTACAGGATTCTTGCGCGGCCTATTTACAAAAGACCCCAAGACATTGGCAAGTGCGCTACGAATGGAGATTTCTATGGGTGCTGGGGTTTCAAGAGGGATACTCCACGGCTCTTCATTTATAGGAAAAATGGATAGCGCGATGTTTATTACCAGTATTCTTACACTCGTCGAGGAGTCATCATTTACATTTATGACAAAAGTCTTAGGCATGGATCCTGGAGATAACGGTACTGCAAGAAAGATAGCTGGGCAGATCGCGTTTATTGCTCTGTTCTTCTTGCCTTCTCCTTATAAGGCGCCGCTAACACAGCAAAAAGCCATTGAGATAGATAAAGCTATGTCAAATGTGAAAGATATTCAATGGAATACTATCAAGGATGCTCGCAATGCTCTCTTGGATTCTGTAAACAACAGCATGGAGCTTCAGCAGATATTATCTAAACAAGCAATGTCAAAGTTTAAGGGTTATGAAAGAACTACTATTAGTGAGCTTAAGCGTGCCCTGTTTATTAATAACCCTGCAGATATAAGCAGCATAGCAAAGAGCAGGCCAGAGCAGAAGGTAGGTGATGTGTTAAGCTCACTTAAGGATACTATTTTTAGCAATGTAAAAATGGTTGAATTAGGTAGCATAAGAGCAGAGGCCAGGATATTGCATGCTGCAACAGAGATAAAAAGCATGAATCTGCAACAGGTTCTAGAGCTGGCTAAGGAGCCGAGCAATCTGCCTGAAATAAAGAAGTACGTGGCAGATAAAGCACAACAGGTTAAGATGGGAAAAGATATAGAATTTTTAACTCCAGTTGAAATTCGCAGCGCGGCAAGAAATTATCTAAGTTCACAAGTAAGCCGTGGTGAATATGTAGATGTCTTAATAAAAGACGCGGATATAACCAGAGACATTAGGATTGATGGCAAAAAAACGCGAATTACTATAAACAATGAGTTTATTCGTGATGGTGTAAAGCAGATAACAGATACCTTGATAGCGCGAGGTGATATTGGTTTAGAGAGAATAATAAGCAGGGCAGATGATCTGCTCTTTAAGAATTTAAGAGAGCCTGGTATCGGAGGATTTGGCCGTGGAAAGATTAGCCTGGAATCATTACGAGCGGTGGCAAGCAATAAAGTTAAAATAGGAGATAGCGTCAAATTAAATGGCAAGAATATCAAAGTAACGATCGTGTTAAGAGAGAGAGCAAGCACCGCGCTTGATAAATTATCAGAGGGATTAGAAAAAATAGATATCCAATTGAAACAGCAGACAACAAAAGAGCTACTTACTGATTTAAATAGCAAAAAAGAGGAATTAAGTAAACAGTTAAAAGATAAGGCAGCAGATGCAAAATTAACCTATAAAGAGTCTCTGCTTGAATCTATTGAGACATATTTAATGAAGCCTACTCTTAAGAATCTCTCTACCATGTCAAATCTTGCGGAAAAAGGTTTGACGCTGTCTTATCTCTATTCTCAAGATGCAAGGATACATTCTGTTGATAATATAGATCTTAAAACAGGAGAGATATCAATTGAAATGACCTTGAAGAATGGGTCAACACTAAAATTAGATAAGTACAAGCTCACTAGCCTAGACAATACCGAGATTGTGGATAATCCAAGGTTTAATAAATTTATCGATCCTATACTGAAAGCGGCGTGTGAAAAGGCTTATGCTTATAAGAGCATAAAAGAACAATTAGATGTTTTAAAGGTAAAATATAAAGGAAAAGAATTGAAAGATATAGGTACTGCTGAATCTAAAAAGGTTCTTAGTGATTTATTAAAGAATACTCAGGTGGACATGGAGTATCGGACTGCTAAGGAGGCAATTGAATACTTAAAGGGTATAATACGTATTGAGACCAGAAAAGGGATTCTTAATCCATTACTGCTGCTTAATTCACAATATGGTAAATTATTAGAGCAGGATCAGGTCAAGTTGATAGGCAAGCCAAAATTCCTCCTATCGGCAAAAAGGACAACATATAAAGAGGAACTTAATAAGTTTGAAAAAGGTGTTAGGATGGAGATATTTGAAGCTACAAGTCTATACGAGTTCTTAAAAAGTGAAGGATTGCACAAATCAGATAAGTTAATAGATATAAAGCAAGCAAAAGAAAGATACAAGACAAATCAAAAATTCAGAGATGATGTCGGGATACGTGAGACCGATCGTTTAAAAGAGTTTGCTGATCGGTGTGAGATTGTGAATAGTAACTTGAAAAGAATAGCGAATTTCAACATACGTTACGCTAAATACATAACAGAGATAGGCAAAATCGTTAAAAAAGGCGCAGATGGTAAGAGCAGAATGAATGCGATGGAGGAATTTATAGGAGAAGGAGGAGAGATAGGTAAGTTTCTTGCTGATATTAATAAAAATCTGAAACCAGCTGAACAGATAACAATTACTGAGATTAGACGGGAGTTTTTGCGCGTATTGATTGAACAGGCTGTGATTTCATCGGGCGTATTGGATGGGTCTGCCTTGCGACCTGCACAGGTTGAGATGATAAGCGCTATGTTGCGCGGCGAAAGCATAGGCCTAGCTATGGGAGCTGGAAAGAGTATTGCCGGTACAGCTGATATGATTATCCATAGAATACTGCAGGGCCGCGAAAAAGCCTGCCTGGAGATATTGGATGCCTCTGGTAATATAGAAAATTATACTGGCAACCCAGAAGCGGAAAAACTCCTTAAATGGGTAGGAATGGAATTCTATGATGTAGCAAAACACTACAAGTCTGGTAAGGTGTCAGGGATAGTAAAAGCTTATAATAATCCAGATCTCGTAAAGGTTCTGGATCCTACAACGCGCGGCCATCTACGGACTATGGCAGTTGCGAGTCAAGAAGGAAGATTAACTAAAGCTCTTGATAGGACAAGCAGGGTAGTTGTTGATGAGATACACAAGTGGTTATTAGCTGAGATGTCCACAGTAATAGGAGATGGCGGCAGCCCGTATGGAAGGTCAAACATAGAGAGGATGCAGAGGCTCTATGAGGCATTGGAGGAAGCTGTATTAGGTGGAAAGAATAATACAGTTACGTTTAATAATATTAAATTTGAATATAAGAGAGTTAAATCAGAGAGTGAATATGAAAAAGTGCGTAAAGAGATCAATGAAGGCCAGAAAGTTATGCTTGAATATCGCAACGCAAATGGCGTAAAAAAGAGTTTTTATCTTTCAGATTCCGCGATAAAAACCTTAATGAAAACAAGAGGAAAATATCAGCCTCATGAGATAGCTTCTCTGCTAAGAGGCATGGTTACTGAGGTAGTGTCAGGAGGTCTTAAGCTGGCAGAGGTAAACGGCAAGTATCGTGTCAAACCGATGAATACTAAAGGAGAGCCAGAGCTGGATATGATACTCAGGGATGTGAATCTGCAATTAGGATTTGCTTTCAAGACCGGAAGCTGGGAAAAAGCTTATAGGCCAGAGACAGTAGAAAGGTCAATAGGTAAAGAGCTTACAGATAATGTGAATAAATGGGTTGAAGTCAGTGAGACAACAATACAGACATCACTTTCAGCTATATATGGAAATGCCCACGCTAAGATGTCAGGTATGTCAGGTACTGTACTAGGGCTTCAACAGCTTATGCTGAATCGAATAGGCAGCAGGACCTATGATATAAGTTCTGAAAGGGTTGATCCTAAATCGTTTAGGATGGAGATAAAATCAGAAGAGATTAAATTACTAATAGAGAATATGGGTGAATATGATAGTCTTATACTCGCGGCAAAGGCGGAAGTAAGTATAGCGGAATTCCGTAAAATTGTTATAGAACTCGCGAAGAAGGGTGCGCTAAAGGAGTATTCTATTTATGAATTTGCCAACAAAGAGACGCCGATGAGATATAACCACGATAGAAAGGTATGGGAGAGCTTTGAGGGGGATATCAATAAATTGGCTAAAGATTCTGGTACAAAAGAAAACCCAAAAAAGAGAATCTTTCTTGTGAATGAACAAGGTATGACAGGCGTGGATTATCAAGGGAATTTTAGGCTTATTGCCAAAGACACACATCTTATGTCTGAGTCTGATATGGCACAACTATTAAAGAGGGTTGGCCGTCCGGGTTGGAATGCTGATAGGATACTTATGGTGAATGAAGTAGCCTTAAAATCATTAGTAGGGGATTTTCTTTCAAAACCACAGCTAATTAAACACGCGAAGAGGCTATGGAGTGAAAAAACCGGTGAAGAGATGAGCTTCCTTGCCGATTCTACAGCATTGGAACTTTTGAGCAAGGCAAGCAAGCTAGTTAATAGTAAGGGTAAATTTGGAGAGTTGACAACAGGACAGCAAAAAGATCTTATTCAGCTCTCTTCAAAGATTCAACAACTTTATGAGATAAACAGTTCTACGCGATTTATTATCCGTGATGTTCTTCAGGATGCTATGGTATTAAAGCCATTAAGGCAGTTGCTGGAATCAAAGGCATTAAACGCTGTGGATAGGAAGGCTGTTGAGAAAGAGATGTCAAGGATCCTTAATCAAGATCCAACAGGCGCGGATATCCAATTGCTGAAGCATAGCGCAGAGAATCCAGATGCTGTGTTTAAGAAGATTTTGAATAGTACTTATAAGGAAGCTATAGAGGTATTTAGCAAATTAAGCAAACAGTTGAGTGTAGGAATTGGCAAAAAATTCGCAAAAGCTCATCTGAAGGAGATCAGGAATACTAGGAATATGAAATTTGATGAGATCAATATATTTTATGAAGGAACATTCATGGGTTCTAAGTCAATGGTGGAAGTAATAGCTGCAGCCAAGTCACTGTCCGAACTTATTCTTCCTATGAGCAGGCCCGGAGGATCGCGCTCTGCCAGCGCTTCTGTGGATATGCGGGCACAGATAGCAAAAAGCGCACATTCTATAGAAAGCTTGCGCGGCAAGGGTAACACGACTCCGGTAAATGAGCAATTACTGCGAGAGGCAGTTACGATAAGGTATGGCGAGGATATTGTCGGAGCTATATCTAAATTCGCGATAGTGGCTTTAGATTTTGCAGATACTAAATTTGTTGGATTATTAAGCACCATTATAGACATCTCTTCTAATGTAGGGGTATCGCATAATTATCAGGTTATGAATAACGTGTTAGGGGTTATAGTAAATAGTGGCTTAGATAAGATAGACAAGCAGAAACTTATCTCTGCTATTGTGCCGGGGATATCACTTGATTTAGCAATTGAATATACAGATACAGTATCTTATGTCTCAGAGGCGCTACAAGAGGCTAACCCACGCATTGAATCTTTAAGTGATTTTTATGATGTAATAGGTTTCGCTATGCCGTATTACTTAGCATCTAAGATTACCGGAACTAATATACCTGTTTCTAGCAATGACTTCAATGTGTTCATGAGTAGGATTGAAGTGCCTCTAGCTGCTGAAGGTAATGATAGTTATGAAGTTCGCTTAAGGTATATGGAATCAGGCTCATTGCTGCAAGATCTATTGAGTAAGGCAAAATCAACTACGCCTGTAATAAAATCCATTATGCCGACATTGAAAGCTTTTGATAATGCTGCAGGATATTTTAGAAGGCAGAATGAATTACTTGAAGACAGAGATTTTGCTGACACAGGCCTTGCCAGAACTTGGTTAAAGCTTAATATGTGGTATTGTGAGAAGAGAGAAAAACGTGCTCTTAAAGCCAAGGAGTTGCAATCTGAAGAGCTGGTACCTGCGATAGAAAGCGTTACTAAGGGTTTGGATATATCTGATGAAGACAAGATCAAAATGCAGGAGCTGCTGTCTAAAATCCTTACAGATGCGCCATTCCATAAACATAGACTATTAACGGCGCTAAAAGCTCAATCAGATGAACAGCGCAATGTTTCATTAGCTGCCTTGCTAAAGCTGGTCAAAAATCCCAAAACAGGTTACTGCTATGTAGATATCAATAGGCTTATCGAAGGCATTAATAATGGGGAAGCGGCGATACCAAAAAACTTAGAAGATTTTATAGGAATAGGCATAATATATGAGAATTCAAAATCAGCATTCAACAAATCCCAGAAAGAATATGTTGCAAATCAACTTAAAAAAGGAAGTTATGAGGATCCTGCTCTTGCTGTAAAACAATTTGAGGCAGATTTTGTTAAAACTAAAAATGGCGGCATTCTGTATACAAAACTCGATAGCGCGAGAGCTGAGTTTGTGAAAGACTGGGCTGCTACTAATGGGTATGGCGATGATGCAGTTGTGATACCAATGGTAACTGATATAGCAAGGTTGCAGGATAAAGGGGAATTAAAAGATGTTGATCAGGTATTCGATGCGGTACGAAAGGCATATAATATTCAACCTAATGATGCCCCTACACCCGAACAGATAAAACCTCTTTTGTTATATACAAGGATAGCTGAGATAAGTAAAATTGATATGAATCCTCCTGATGAGATTGAATACTATGAGAAATTAGTCAGGAAGTATGGAAAAGAGAATGAGATGCTAGACAGTAATGGGTATATACCACAGCTTAAAGCTCTTTTAGAGGCAGGCTCAGGAGAAGGCGTTGTCATGCTAAATGTAAATTTCTCAGCAGGTACAGCTATAGCAGCAAGATCAAAATCTAACAAACTAAAGGTCGATGTTATACTTGAGAATGGAACGCAAGCTACCAGAAATCTGACTACAGTTGAGCTTGGCAGAAGCTGGTTAGATTTTATGGATAGGATCAAAGGGGAAACAGATGCAGAGTTCTTAGGTCAAGAGCAGCCTGTTCATGAAAAGACTCATACGAGTGATAAAGTTGAGACAATAGAGTTGATGGTAGAGGAGATGTTTAATAGATTCCTTACAGACGGTATACTTGTAAGAATGATATATGAGCTATATCCTGAGTTGAGAGAAAATATCGATAAGATATTCAAGAAACATGGAGAATATAAGAGATATAGTACCAAGAGATCGTATCGAGATGACTTTACAGAGCTTGATAAAGAAGGTAATAGAGCAATGAAATCGGATGAGGATATCTTGCAGGCGATTCTTGGCCCGATGATTACGGATAGAAGAGGATACATAGAAAGATCAAATGAAGCGGCGAAGAGCTATTATCTCCCGCTGTTAGAAAAGATGGAAAAAGACGAAAATATTCAGAAGAAGACAATAAATATTTTATTAACAAATATAAAGAAATTCCAGGAAAACGCAAATCCTGACGTGCTTAATGAGGCACGGGCCTCAGCTACAGCCGATTTAAATAGCTTGCTTAAATATTCTGGACAAACTGTCACAGGTGCCGGAGAAGAGCCCGTATCATCAACAGCAACTGATGCTCAGTCAGAACGGGCGCACGATCTATTAAAGCAGTCTTCAGCTGGCATTCCTAATGATGCTAAGGTGCAAGAGTTAGGCGTCTCACCTATCATGGGTGGCGCTATATCAAGTGCCTTCCCCGTTCAGGCGTTAAAAACAGAAATGCCTGGTTTGCAGGTTGCTGAAGAAAGCACAGTGACATATGGCGCCAGTCATAGCTCGATTACGCAGACTGGCCCAGAGCCTGTGACGGATTCAAAGAGTGCGTCAGCAGGCATTGACTATGTTTACATCCAGGCAGATATTATTAATGAATCAAGTACCATAGTGGAGACTTTAAATCAGATTAAGAACCGTATGCCAAGTACAGTATTTGGAGTATATGGCAATGATGGTGTTGGCGATGCAACAGTTAAATTAAAGAGTTTAGGTTTAGCAGTGCTGCCTAAGGATGCTGAACCAACTGATGTGAGGCGCTTTACAGTACTTGAACATAACTTGAGGCCAAAGTCGTTATCAGGAGATAATATTCGCTATATTACAGTAGATGATATTCATGTGCCAGTCATAGCGCTCTTAACGGCTATATTCAGGTACAAGGATATTTTTGCAATAGAGAATATATCAGATTCTGACAAAGAGGCGCTTTATGGAATGTTTGAACCTAATGCAAACGGTATAAGGATTAAAAAGCTTACCGGAGACAAGGATGACCAAAAACACATATTAGACCTAGTTGCTCAGAACGCGTAATGCTATGACAAAGGCTAACTACGTTATTCAACTGAGGGGGGGCATGCCATGGAAGAGAAAAGAAAACATAGGAGGATAGAGAGAAGCTTAATGTCATGGTTTAGGACTGTAAGTTTTGTTATGATCGGGAGATGTTTCAGTAAGTGGGATATGGTAACTGTGCGAAATCTTAGTGCCGGCGGCATGTTATTTAGTTATGATGATGCTATAGCAGAAGGCACTCTGGTTAATTTTAAAATTATTTTTCCCTTTTCCGCGCATGCAATAAGATGTATTGGTAGGATAATTAGCAATAGAAGGTCACGTGAAAGCTCATATTCAAAGATAAGTTTTATAGCAACACAGTTTGAAAAGATAAAAAAAGAGGACAAGAATCTTATTAATAGGGTAGCGAATGAGCTGCGTTAGAATTGAAAATAGTTAGTTATTTAACAAAAGACTTGAATATGCCTTATCAATATATTATAATTTTATAAACGTAGCATAGAACATATTGACCTTGAAAGATCGTTTTAATTGAGATATAGGTAATCATGATTATATATGAAGACATATTGAAGGAATTCCAGAAGCAGAAAGTTAGGTATGTGGTAGTTGGGGGTATTGCGGTTAATCTACTCGGTTCGTTACGCAGTACAGCTGATATTGATATCTTAGCGGAGATGACTGATGCAAACTTAAGAAAAATAGTCGTTATACTTAAATCAAAGGGGTACTGTGTAAAACACCCCGTTGACCCGATGTCTCTGGCCGATAAAAAAACAAGGCAAGAGTGGATTAAGGATAAACATATGAAAGCGTTTAATTTTTATAAGAAGAATTCTTTGAATGAGCTGGATATAATCATTGATTCGCCTGTGACATTTGAAAAGGCTGTAAAGACATGCAAACATTTTAAATGCGGAAAGATAACCATACCTGTTATATCTGTAGATAATTTGATGAAGATGAAATTGGCATCAAACAGGCCGCTTGACAAAATTGATTTAGAGGTGCTTCGGACAATAAAAAAAATAAGGCCTGAAAAATGATAACTAAATGGCCAACAGATAAAGACCGTATACGTGAGTATATGCATATTTCCTCAAAAAAGAAGATGGAATGGCTTTACCAGATGAGTAGATTTATGTATAAAATGTCGCTGTTCAAGAATGCACCTCTATATAAGGAGTCCATAAAAAAGTAAACGTATTCTAACCAGAGAGTAGGCGCAACCTTTTCCACTCTTTTGTTAACAAGTTGTTGACAACTTTAAAACTTTAAAATACGTTAAAGTTGTCAACAAAAAACAACAGGGGGACATATGAATAATGAAGAATTAAAAGTAGGATGCAAGAGAAGATCCGCCGGCGTTATAGCCTTTGCGGTATCAATAATTATTATAAGCATATTCAGACTTTTAGGCACTGGTAGTATTTCAGCAGGTTTTTCTCAGATATTGCCGCGAGTAGGCCTTATTCTTATTATTATATATTCATTAATAAGCAATATATTATATATAATCGGAGCGGTAAATGTATTCAGACTAAGAGAATGGGCAAGAAAGCTTATTTTGATTCTTACAGCATTGCAGTTACTTTATATGCTTATAATATCTATCCCATTAAGCAATAGATCAATAGAGTTTATGAGGAGCTCGCCAGATACGCAAGAGAGGGTATGGGCCGGTTATACAGCTATCCCTGAGAATTTGAGGCTGGATAATGATGTTACAGAAGAAGAGTACACTGTATTAGTATTTAAGAAGCTATATCAGACAGCTCTTATTGTAAGGATAAGTTCAATACTTTATCTTTTGTTGGTACTACTGTTCTTTACTCGGGCAAAGGTAAGGAAGCAGTTCTCGGAGATGCGTGTTTTATCTAATGAATCAGGCAAATAAGAGATATGTATCCATACATCTCAATAGGCAATATTAGTATACATGCCTGGACGCTCTGCCTTAACGTGAGCTATGTAGCGGCAATCGCGTTGGGGGTTTATTACAGGCCTAAGGATTTTGCTCTGTCTCGTTTGCAGTTATTGGCTGCTGGTGTAATATTTGCGGCATTTGGCTTTTTCGGGGCAAGAGTATTTGGCATATTGGTAAACTATATCAGTCATCCTGCCGCGCCATTACGCATCGTAATGAGTAGAGCCGGCATGGCGTATTTAGGTGTCCCGTTATTTGGATTTATAGGCCTATGGATCTTTTCAGCTATAACAATGACATCTTTTTTAAAGAACGCTGATTACATAGCGCCTTTTCTTATGCTTAGCCGGGCTATTGGACGCATCGGATGTCTGTTGAATGGATGCTGTTTTGGGATTCGATGTAATATGCCATGGGCTGTTAGCATCTATTCAAAACCTGGATTCAGGCATCCCACTCAGATTTATGCCGCGATAGCAGCGCTTGCCATATTTATCACAATGTTTATCCAATACAAAAAATTAAGACAATATAAAGGCGCTACTTTTTTCTGTGTAATAGCATTATACTCCTTAATGAGGTTCTTTAATGAATTCCTAAGAGCGGATAGTTTTTCGGTTTTTGGCGCAATAAAGCTTTCGCATCTTGTTATGCTATTGATCTTTATCGTGGCATTAATAGGCCTACTTAATTCACTGAAGAACTTAGAAGGCAAAAGGACTCTTTTAAGGAGCACGCTTTTTTATTTTTTATCCTCACTATTCTGGGTATCATTTATGGCATTAGGCATACTTACATCTATCAGAGCAACAGGTTTTGTTGCTCCATCGATTTCACGTTTTAATACACCTGCTACGCAGGTAACTACCCAGCCCCCAACCATGCAGAAATAACTTAAGAACAGTTTTTAAGCACAAGCAGGTACTCCTGTCAAATCTTATGAAATCAATTTAAAGCTATTGACATTCATTGTTTTCTGGTGTATAGTTATTTCGGAAAATAACCATTTTTGATTATATATAGAAACATAAAATAGGTATTGCATGAATTACTTAGAATTCAAAAATTATGCGATGAAAGTACCAATAATCTTTAGCAGAGACGTACTATTGCATAGTAATAATAAGCAGGCAATTCGCAATCAATTGACCCGCTGGTCATCAAGAGGACTGCTGATCAAGCTAAGGCGTGGCATTTATATCTTAAATGAAGCCGATAGAAAGATTCCTGTATCTAAAGCTTATATTGCTAATCAATTGTACGGACCTTCATACATTAGTCTCGAATATGTCTTAGGCCATTACGGCCTTATTCCAGAACGCGTTTATGATGTTACATCTGTAACAACAAAAAAAACTATGAGTATTCAGAACAGCCTTGCCGACTTTGCCTATTCTCATCTTAAACCAAAAGCATATAGAGGATTTGAGGTATTTAAAGATGAGAGTGGTTTTAGCTATCTTATGGCAACGCCTGAAAAAGCTATTCTGGATTTCATTTATTTCAATATGAAAAAATTTAGACAGCCTTATAGAAAAGTACTTGAGATCTCATACAGGTTTCAGAATATTGATATTCTTAGGCCTGAGAGGCTCAAGATGCTTGTTGAGTTATTTGATAACAGGAAGATGCGGGAAATTAGTCAAGCATTATTAATATGGATTGAGGAGGAAAATGTAAAATGATTGAATATCTCAAGCAGCAGGTTGCATCTGAGCAGATGCAGGAAGCTAAGATCAATAAGTTGCGAGAAGAGCTCCAACTATTATGTTTAAAAATAATAAATGATAGAGGTTATTTTTCACAGTTAGCCTTTGTTGGTGGTACCGCGCTCAGGGTTATTTACGATATGAGACGATTTTCTGAAGATTTGGATTTTTCTAGTGTCGATAAAGCTAATTATAACTTTAATAATATCATCCAAGCTATGGAATATGAGATTAAACTGAATGGCTTAACATTAGAATTAAAAACTAAAACTCAAAAAACTGTCCAGTCGAGCATGTTGAGATTTCCAGGACTGTTAAAAGCGATCGGTGTGGCAAATCTTGATAATCAGAAACTTTCAATTAAATTCGAGGTTGATTCAAATCCGCCAAAAGGAGCAGATCTGGAAAATAGCGTAGTTAATAAATCGTATCTATTAAATATTACGCATTATACCTTGCCATCTTTGTTCGCGGGTAAGCTCCACGCGTGTTTTTTCAGAGGATTTATTAAGGGTAGGGACTTTTATGATTTTCTTTGGTACTTAGGAAAAGGGGTAATGCCTAATCTTAGTTTATTGAATAACGCTATTAAGCAGACACAGGGACAAGATTTGTTAATAACCAAAGAGAATATCGGGGAATTTATATCGCAACGATTAACAGATATAGATTTTCAAGCTGTACAAAAA
>Ga0208904_1000888_pt1 | contig 22125 bp, 23 predicted proteins | sample AntAceMetag02UKB_FD_184774 | JGI IMG/M metagenome (GOLD analysis project Ga0208904, IMG submission 184774) | Saline lake microbial communities from Ace Lake, Antarctica - Antarctic Ace Lake Metagenome 02UKB (SPAdes) (version 2) | ecosystem: Environmental > Aquatic > Non-marine Saline and...
CAACAACTTGCTCTTCAATTCCAGCAGCGTCATAGACAGAAGCCGTCATATCTCCTGACCCTGCACCTCCTGAATCCTCAGCCATTATCCATTTTTTAGTTGCTAAATCATATTTTAGAATCTTCCCGTCTGCAATACCTGTTGTATTAACGTCTTTTAACTGTCTTAAATATGCGAATATTGGCGCACCAGCATAAGAGAGAGGCAACACCCAAACGAATAACAGTAACATTAACCAGATTAATCTTTTCTTATTCATAATTTATTTTCCTTGCAAAATACTGGGTTTATGGATTATACTTAAATTAATAAAGGAGACACTATGAAACAACTTATTTTCTGGATTATATTATGTTCCGTTGTGTGCATTATCTTTTGCCCTATTATGTTATTAGCACTTTTATTTATAATTCCTCTTGGACTACTCACTACTTAATTTATCTACTGCCCTAGATGACCCAATAATTCCACTTTCCATAATTGCTTTTTGAAGTTGTGGCATTTTAGAAAATAACGCTTTTTGTTCTTTTTGTGATGCTGTTGATAACCAAGAGGAAACTCTTGTTTTTATAGCGGGAGATTTCATCGCCTGTACAAGTCCGGCAATACTAGAACCTACAACAATAGAAGGGATTGCTTGACCTCCTGTAGCAAAAGCTGTCATTAATCCGGTTGTTAACCCTGCCTGTCCAGCACCAAAACTAATCATATTTTGTCTTTGAGCGATTGCATTTCTATAATTAGTTGCTGATTCAGCAGTTAATAAATTTCCGTATCTTTCATTTAATGCTTTAATTGTTGGAACTTTGGTTTCTATTCTAGTTTTTAATTTTCCATAAACCATCTTTAAAGCCTTATTTACAGCTTTGTCGTCGGAGTCGTTTCCTGTCCACTTTGTTATCTCGCCGATTTGTCTTTTAATTTTATTTGCATCTCTTACTGTAACCATTTTTTTACCTTTAACCATTCCGACTATATCTTCTTTAACTCCTTGAAGTCTTGTGATTAATGCCTTATTAGTACTAGGAGTTTTATTAGCTTTTGCTAAAAGTAAATCTACTGGTCGAGTCAATCCAGCCGTCCCTACAGATTGAGTACTACCTTTTAATTTTTTTTCAATTAACTTTCCTACTTCTTTTTTCTTTCCTGAAACTTTAATAGCTAAATCATCAAGATTATTTGCGACTATCTTTTCTTTAGCTACTGCAAGACCAGCGTTCTTTCCATAAGCAAAGTCTTTTTTGAGTGGCTTAATCAATGAATTAATCAATCGTGCTGATACTATATTTTTACCTTTAGGGATTTGCTGTGCAACTTTACTTACACCAGCACCAGCTAAAGGAAGTGCTGCGCTGATAGCTCCTTGAGTTGCTCTTTGTCCAATATCTCCAAAATCTTCTGTTGGAGAATAAGACGCGCCAAGTGCTGCGCTTGCTCCGGCTTTTCCTAATAATGTTTTAGGGGCAGCTAATACGCCTCCACCAGTAGCCAAAGCACCAGCTACACCAGCGGCCTTAGCCAAAGGATTAGCTATCGGATTGTCTGTTTCAGGGAATTGTGTGTTTGTATAAGTTTGTTGTAGCGATCTAGGAGCGTTCATTAATAACTGATTCATAAAATGAGCTGGAATAGTTATCATATCTTGCCCTGCTTTTTGAAAACCAGCTGCTACAGGATGCCCTGATTGTGCTAATTGTTCAGGTGTAACTCCTGCGGCTCTATTCATAACGGCTCTAGGGTCGTCATAAGAACCAAATGGAGCTGGTGGAGCGGCATCTACAGTCGCACCTTGACCACCTCTAGCCTGACCACCTCCGAATTGGAAGTCTTGCTTCTTACCGAAAATAGCATCTAGGCTGGGTCTTTGTTGTTGTGTTTGAGTATTAAATATCTCATCTAAACTTGGTCTAGGCATTACTGACCTCCCAAATATGCTTGTATTTCCTCATCCGAATATCCTGATTGTCTTGCCATATTAATTTTTTGCATAACATCAGGATTAAGCTGTCCTTGTTGCCCTTGATTGCCTTGCATTTGCCCTTGTTGGGGCATCTGTGAGGCTTGAGTATTAAATAACTTATTATAATTATCTTGCCCCATTGAACGACTATAAAAATTTTCTAAATCTCCACTAATAACTTCTCTTAAAGCTGAAATATTAGCTGTATTAAAATTTTGTGTTCTTCCTATACTCGGAAACATATCCGCATATTCTTGAGATTCAGGAACACTAAAAGCTACACCTGACATACTTCGTCTATATGTCTGAATAGCAACTTTAATCTTTGTCGCTACTTTTCTTAAAGCAGGGTCATTTACTCTTCCAACTTTTTTATTTATCTCTTCAACTGAACCAGTAAAAATATTAGTGTTTACTCCTCTTTGTTCTAACTCGTTTAAATCGTCTTGAATTTCTCCTAAAAATTCAACAGTTCTATCTTTACCCATAATATTCTTTTTTTGTTCTGTTCCAGAAGTATCTTTTGCAGCTTTTTTAAGTTGATTTTTAGCTCCTTCCATGTCTCCAGTTTGAATATAATCATCAATATAATCCATAGCTTTTTCTGAAATACCAGAAGATGTGTTCATATAAATAGATTGCGCAGCATTACGAACCTCTCCAGAAAATCCTTCTGACTGCCGACCCATTCTTATTTTATCTTCAATTTCATCAATTCCGATTCCTTGTTCCATAGCTTCCATAATATCAGGTAATCCTTTTTCTGCGCCACGAACGCCATAAAGTTTTCTAGCTAAAGCTCTTCCTTGAAATCTTTTATCAACACTTAATTTTGATTTACCAGCAGGAGAATCTTTAATAACTGAATCTTTAGGAATAGAATCAGTTTGTGTTGCTTTTCCTGTTGAAGCATCATATTGATAAATACCTTTCATTGCTCGCGAATCTTGAGCCTTAAACCCTGCCATCTTATCGTTCCCATAAGTCATTCCTAATGACCTGACGTTTTGTTCAAACTTATTAACGTCTTTATCCTGTTCATACTGCTTATATGCTTGATTGAATTGATTTGTTAAAGCGGCACGTTTAAAGTTATCTTGCATAACTTGTTGATTTTGCTGACTAGAAGCAAACTCTTTATTCCTTTGATCTGCAAGAAACTGAAATTGTGCATTTGGTAAAATATTTGGCATTATTGTCCTCCATTCATTCCTACAAATTTTAAAGGATGTTGTTGTGCGTATGTATTCGCTCCGTACATAGTCCCACCTGCAAACGGATTTCCACCGTACATCTGGCTATTACTTAATGTCTGAATGTTTGGTATATTTGGTATATTTGGTATAGCTTGCATTTGATTATACATACCACTAGCACCGCTTAGATTTACTCCACCGCCAACACTTCCTTTAGGCATCATCATAAGACTTGCTCCACCTGTAAATGGTGCTGCGGCTGCTGCTGCGGCTGCTTGCCATCTTGCATTTCTTTCATTATCCGAAGCTACTTCTCTTTGGTATCTTTCAGATTCAAGCGTATTTACATCTGTTACATACTGACGCATATTATTAATTGAGCCTTGTTTAGCGGCTTCTGTCGTTCCAACTCCGCCCAACATGAAATTACCCATATTCAAACCACGCCCTAAAGTATTGCTCAATCCAGCTTCAACTTGCCCTAATTGTTGCATTTTTAACTGTTCATCGAGGCTTCTTAATTCTTCACGTCTTAATACTGAATCTGTAGAGGCTTTATTTACAAGATCAGCATAAGAATCTGCTGCCATCCTTGACCCTGCCTGTCCTCTACCGTAATTCATAGCTCTTAATTGAGGAGCTGAATACTCTAGAGATTTATCCATAAACGCTTGACCGTATTCGTCTAGCTGTCCTGCTCTTTCTGCGCTTGTTAGCCCAAAATCTCCTAATAAACTTGACCTTATGTCTCCATAGTCACCAAACGACCCTGTTTCGTCATAAGCAGGGTCTAATGACATATTATATCCTTTATCTGTCCAATCTACCGAACCATAAGGAGAATCGAACCCTAATGGAGTCCAATCTTTAAGTGACGACTCCTGTGTAGCTGGTGTCATAAAATTTGGTTTTGCTTTTTTACCCATTGTTATCCCCTTTTAGAAAGTCTTTCGCTGTTATTCCATAAATATATGTAGGGTATAACGTATCGTTTATTCGAATACTGTCTTTAAAAACTGCATTTCTTTTGAATCCATTTCTTCTCAAAAAAGACACTACATTCGGAAAAGCCTTATAAACTTCTGCGTTTACCCTTGCAAGTTTCAAGTCGGTAAAAAGAGACCTTAAAACTGTATTAAGAACTTTATCCGCAAGTGTTAACTTATGTCTAGTCTTTCTTGCTTTAGATTTGTAAAACTCTAAATCTATTGCGCCTAAAATTGTGCAACTTGTATCATCTATATCTGAAAGAATAATCCCGCCCATCTTTTCAGTTGATTTCCCTGCTTTGCGCCATGCTGTCCATATAATCTCATCACGCCTATTCATTCTTATAAGCATATCATTGTAAAAGTTTTCTTCTGTATGATAAATGTCACGCCAACATGAAGCTGATTCTTTCTGATTTAAAACTGACCAGAAATAACTAATTTCATCTTTTACCGTAGGTATTAATATAAACTCGTTAGTGTTTATTATCATTAAGAAATCCAGTTATTATTTCTTGCTCGAATAGTTACAACTCTTGTTGTTTCTGCCACAGAACATTCCCAACCCGCCATAGCAAAAGAAATACCACTCACACAAACAACAGAAACAATCCAGTGACAATCTGCTGCTGCACAATCAGTCGGTAATGGTATTGCCACCCCTGTATCTTCCACCCCACTAGCCATAACAGTTTTTCCAACGCTATTTTTTCCAATAGATAGATAAGAATATTGTCCATCTGTTGATGTGTACGCTCCATTTCCTGAAAGCGCAGTAGCAGCCCTTAATAACCCTGTTGGCATATCAGAAACAATATCATCAACATACTTTTTATTTGCTATACCTTCATTTTCTGTTGGGGCTGCATTACTCGCCATTTCTGAACCATCTGGTAATACCGAATTATCAGCTGCATCTGCTTTAATTAAATCTACTGTTCCGTCACCAGCTGCATTTAACCCTTTTAAATATGAGTTATTTACTAACTTTCTTAAATTAGCAATCGTTACCTCTTTTAACTCGTCACTGTCGGCACTGTCATTAATAACTACCGAATCAGCATCAGCAAGAGCTGTCTTTGCACTATAACTTCCAAAATCACTCCATACCCCTGCATCAGTCCACCCTGTATTTGTCTGATCATAAATCTTTAGTACAGGAGGGTCTTGACTTAAATCTATCCAAGAATCCCCATCTACAGGACTTGACGGAGCTGTTGAAGCCGCTATTACTTTTCTGTTTAATGCTGCGATCTGTGCATTTAACTCCGCATCAACCTTTGACGCTGTAATAGGTGTTCCTGCGTTTTTATCATTTACGAAATTGTATAGTCTTGATTGTGAAACTGCCATAATTAGCTCCTTTAATCAGTTATTACTTGTGTTGTTTCTGGGACCGCACTTTTAACAAGCAAATTTTTAATAAATGAAGCACCATCACCAGAATTTTTACAATATATTTGAATTAAATCACCTTGTTTAATAGTAATATTTTCACTATAATTTTCATAATCCTGAACAGGTGACCAGCTATCTGTTTGTTCTGTTCCAACCGCAATACCATTAACATAAATTCTTGCGTATGCTGTCCCACTTCCTGTTATTCCGTACCATCTAAAATCAAACGAAACAGTAACAACTCCGCCCCAAGCCATTTTTATTTCTTTTAATTTTACATACGTTGTACCACCCTCGCCTCGTTCTGTTGAGGCTGACGCTAACGTATATGCTGTTCCAACGGTATGTGTAATGTCACTTGCATTATCTGATATTTCCGTATCAACATAAGCCTTAACACTTTCTGCCGACGCAACATTCTCACTTGTAGCTGTTGCAAAAGTATCATCGTCTATGACTGTTATACCATCCGGCAAAGCATGAAACCCTTTTTCACTCGCTGCATTTGTTCCATAATACTTACTCGCTGTCGGACTTGCTTCATCTCCATCAAGACCTATTTTATTATTAACAGTATCAGCTTCCAAACTCCCACTTAACTTATCAGCTAAGTATTCAGCTTTAGGGTCTGATGGATTAATCTTAACTCCAAACTTCTCTCTATTGTCTACATCCCATTTTCCCATTACTCATATCCCTCTGTAATTGATTGAGGAAGTTGAAACATCTTTATCTCAACGTCTTTATCTGCCTGATTATTTCGAAAAGAAAATCTTGTCGCCTTACCTCTGCCAGTTAAATAAGAACGATATACATTTTTACCACTTGAACTCCAATAAGAAACGTCCCACAAAGCCTCATCCCAAAAAGAACCGGAATAATCTAAGTCTATTTCTTCATAGCTTCCTGCTTCATCTTCAAAATCATAATATGCTGATACTTCAACATTCGTACTATTTGTTTCTGTTTCTGCCACAAACTCAATAAAAGGGTATCTTTCATAAGACGCTGGGTCAGTACCCCAATACATAGGAGTAACCATTGTGAAATCTATCGTTTCGCCATCGTCTGTTCTTTTAGATTCGTCAAACTTATATACATATCCGTCTGAACTTGTAAAAAGCAACTCATCATCTGAATTAATAAACATACAGTTTAATTGGTCGTTGATTCTCCATCTTCCTACCCAAGCGTTAAACATATAATCCCAAATAAGAATTTCGCCTGTTGTCGCTGTTATAGGAATATGAATAACAATCCATGATTTTCTTAAATACTTTTCAATACAAACTCTTGCTCCACTTTGCCCTGAAATCATTTCTCTGTAATATTCGCCCATTAAACCTTTAGTGAAGTCGTTTATATCAAGATCAGCTGCAGCTAAAGACGATTGAAAGCTCTTAGGACTATCTTCATCAAGATAATAAAGATCATTACCAAAAGGAAGAGTTGCCTTTGGAGAATTAACCCCTGTATTTACATTAATCTGAGCTATTGCAAAATTAGAAGCTACTGTGCCAATATTATAGGTAATTGTATGGTTTTTCATAAAGAATACTAAATAAGAAGATGCGAACGTATCTATAGCCTTAACTGCGTCTCCTTTGCTCACATAAGCCTGTAAATTCAAATAACCTGCCCCATCATCCCCTGATGTCGTCCAGTCCTCTATGTCGCCCAATACAGAGTAATAAACCGCATAAGGGTCGTCTGCATCTATAGCCCATGCTCTATTCTCGTGGATTCTTACAAGTTTCATTTTACTAGGAGCTGTGCCGCCTAAATTAGAGCTAGAAGCCCCACCTTTTGCGTGAAGCTGTGGATCATTAACACCATTACAGAATATTACTTGATCGCCATATTGAGCAAAGTCTATAAATGTTGATGCACTAGCGAAAGTATGAATAGTGTCCCATTCAGGAGTACCGGAGTCATAAATAGCAACCTTTGTTCCTGATGCGATATAAACAGTCTTTGAACCATCGTCCCATAAAGCCTCAAAGAAATTTATAATAGATGCTCCGCTATCAAATTGTGTCGCATACTTTTTTTCATACCCAAACCGTTTTTTGATTGCGTTCTCTTTTGATAGATAACCATTGTATATATCATAAAGATAATCATTCGGCATATTAGCTATATCAGCCAGCCTATTGATACCTTTGAATTTTGTAAATATATTATTTGCCATTAATAAGCTCTCACTTTAAGGGATAAAGGAACTGTTGAACCATATCGCTTCTTTAAATCGTTTACACCTTCTGCATGAATATCCCAATCTACTTTCCAATTAGGGTTTCCATCATCTTTTTTAATTAATGCCTTTGCTCCAGCGACTAAAATTCTACGCCTAAATTCTTTTGGAATAAGTGGATAATCCGTCGTTAAAGACAAATCATCTGGCTGTTTCCAATATTTGTAAGTGATTATCTTTCCAGCATAGTTTGAATTAGGAACGTACCCAATTAATGCTACACCATTCATAAGAGTAAAATTATAAGGCGTTCCTTCTTCTGTAATGTCAATATAATCCTCTTTAAACTTGTCGTAAGCTAAATAAAACAATTCTTTATCGTTATCTAACACCCAACTGTTAAGACTCGGATCGCCACAATCATCTTCTAAATCATAAGATCTAGTAGACTCAATAAGCGTTATCGTTCCGTCTGCTTCAAGAAATTTAAGCCTACCGCTTGACATCGAACACACTTCCAAATAAATCTCTTTAATCGCTTGTAACACTTGTTTTGTTCGTGTGTTAGTTAACGAGGTAACCTCACCATCTCTTAATCCAATCAATACTGCATTTACAATGTTTAATAGATTTAAATTTTCAACCGCCATGCCTTACCCCTTTTGTGCGATTATGTGCATATCGTTATTCTTTAAAAATCTTGGTGATGTATTTTGTTTCCTAACAATTACATCAAACCCAAACCTTTTTAATTCTTTAATCAATCTCCTCATATTCATCATTAATTTATTTTCTTTATAGAAATGTCCAAACTCTAAAACTCCACTATAATCTATAAAGTCCATATCAGGTGTCGCGATAAATAAACAACCGCCGCCATTTAACAACTTAAAACATTTAGCAATAAATTTTGCCTGGTTGTCAGACTTCTCTATATTATGATAAGAATAAATTAAATCAAACCCTGCACCTTCTGGAAACGCTGTATCTTTAAAAAATGTCAAATCTTTTTCACCTCGTGCTGAGATACAATCCTTTGTCTCTTGATCGCCCGTTGAATAACACACCCATCCTCTACGCTGTGCCTCTTTTGTTACCTCTGAATCAATACTGTCAATTTCTAGCATCTTTCTTCCATAAGTAGCTTCTTCAATGATAGGGAAATAAACCTTTGTTGGATATTGAGACGCTCCGTCATAAAATTTATGTTTTTTATAAACTTCTAAATAATCTTTACCAAATACATCACATTCTTTAGGTTCGATTTGATAAACGCATCCACACGGACATCTCAACCAATCAATTTTGTCTATGAAGTCAATTCTCATCAAGTTTTGGTTATTTCTACCACAAAATGGACAGTTCATTGTTTACTCCGTAAGAATGATAATTTATTAACTCCCGGTTTATTTATTCCAGCATTAACTAAAGTCAACATCTGCGTTAAATACTGCATCATTTGTTTTTCCATCTTTACCATTGAATCTTCAACAACTTTCCTCACTCGCTCTTGGTCTATGTCTGATTTATTAGAAACCTTATTCCCTACATCTTTAATTCCTCTATCTAAATCCTTTGATAAATTTCCAGAAATAACAGTTTGAGATTTTTGAATATACTCACTTACTGCACCAGCCAACTCTGAATCAATAACTCTCTTAACGCTTCCTGATACACCGTCAACTTTATCTCCTAAAGTCTTGATGTCTTTCTTAAGTCCTGTTCCTCGCATTTCAGATAATTCTTTTACATCTTTAATAACAGATTGATAATTAAAATAAAGCTGCTCGATTTTCTTTACCGCACTTGCCATTTTCTGAGATTCAGTAGAATTTAAGGCTCTCATTTGCTCTGTAACGCCTTTGTTTATTTCTTTTGTAGTCTGTTTGGCAGATTCTTTAAGACTTTTTATCGCTTCTTTCACTCCATTGACTTCTGTCTTAAACGAATCTTTAATATCTCCAATACTTAACTTATCAATAATCGGCTCAACTGCTACCCTATGCATTGCGATTGATTGAAGCATAACATCTATTCCGTCCGTAATTTGCCCGAGCTTTGTATTTTGATGCCCAGCTAAATCCTCAGAAGAATATATCGGGTCTGATTGACCGTCATCCCATACAAGTACACCATTAAACTCATCAGGTATGCTTAACTTGACAAAATAAACACCTGTACTTCCAAGTTCTGTAACATTTGTTGTCGTTCTAGCTTGATATTCTGAACCATCAATGTCATACAAAGTATATCCAACTGCCGCCAATCCTGTATCAATAAAACTTACTGTTTTCGCATATTGCATTTAAAACCTCCATAATGCTTATCAATTACCATATCTATTTGATTAATAATTCTTTGAGGTGGAAATCCCGCGCTAATACACATTGGCGCACCGGTAAAATCTAAAGGACAATGATTTATCATTGGAATCATCTTAAAACACGGAGCGCAAGTAACCCCTTCGGCTTCCATTGAATAATTATTTTCATAATGCTTTGTTGTGTGTTCTATATTAACAAACGATTCAAGCCCTATTTTTGGTGTATCATAAGCACCCGCTGCGTGTAAAATACCTGTATCTGGCCCAACAACCATATCGGCATATTTAGTAGCTAGCATCGTTTCTCTAAATCCCCATTCACCAGATTGCATTATAACTTTATCAGCTTCGTCAAATTCACTGTCAATTTCAAGTAATTTACAAGCCACATCGCCAACTGTTAAAAAATAAAGATTGTCATATCTATGAATTAATTCCCGCATAACTGACATTGTGAAAGGATAAGCCTTTTGTATACCTGAACCACTTAAACACCATAAAATTATCATTTTCTTTTTAGGTTCGATATTCCAAGATAAGCCACTGTATAAATCAAAAAAACTTTCTACCTTATTAATCTCTTTTTTAGAAAAGTACAACTTCGGATTCAATTCTTCATCTGTTAGTATATCGGGATCTATTCCTGCAAGTCTAAAAGACTTTTCATATACATTAACGCTACCCTGTTTAACCCTTTCCCATTTAGGTAACTTATAATCAGGATCACCGGCAAACTTTAGCAATGACACCTCATTACTTTCACTAAAATTCACATAAACATCTGCTCCGACTTCTTTTTTTTCTTTATCCCAAACTCCTTGAATTTCTGTGTCTGAAACTGTCTTGTCAGGCGTAACGATTATCCTATCTACGTTAGGATTGTGCCTCAGTATCTCCTCTCCGCGCTCTGTGACGGACATAACGATCTCGTGACCTTTATCCTTAAGATACTTAATAACAGGCGTTAAAATAATAACGTCGCCATAAGCTCCCCATCTTACAAAGTGATATTTCATTTTTTAATCCCACACACTGTTATAAGGTTTTTATCCCTTCCGCCACGTCTAATTGCGCTTTCATCATAATTTACATCTTTAACTTCATATCCACATTTATTAAGAAATTTTGTAATACTATATTCACTAAATAAATGAATATGCTCGTGAGGTCTATAATGCCGCCAACTTAAAATGTCTTTTAAATCAATATCATCCGTACTTGGCGTACAAATAAAAACATATTTAGGGTCTAATCCCACCAATATTTTTTTAGGATTTTTGATATGCTCCAGGCTATCCCAAAAAGTGCAAACACTAAAATCATCAAAAAGATTCTCAATATAATTGAACCTCTTAGAATAAGGGTTAATATCAAATCCTATACATTTATCGAAATACTGTCTACATTCATCAATAAATACTCCTGTAGCGCATCCAAAGTCTAAGATTTTTTTTCTGTCTTTCTTATCAACATTACCTAACACCATATCCATGCGTACTTTTAAAATATTCTTGCCTATATCTGTATTCTCATAATGTTTGTATTTTGACATATAGTCTTGAAGGTAAATCATGCTATCAGGCTTTAAACTGCTTGAAATTAACATACATTCATTACAACAATATAAATCTGATGTCATAAATGCCATTTCAGAACCACAAGTCATACATTTCATTTAAAGAATCCTATCTTTTTTAAGTATTGGTGTTTATGGAGTTTAATCGCCATATTCTCATCTTTTTCAACTGCATATTCAAAATCTGTCGCCATTTTAAATTGATGCTCTAAATGATATCGCCAAAAGTCTCTGCATACTGTGCTTCCACAATGTTCCGGCTCAACCTTAGCTTTCTTCTTTCCTTTTTTAATGTCATAATAAACATTTCTGCTAGGACACTCCCAAGTAAAATACTTTCCGCATACTTTACATCGAGATAAAATCCCCGTTGTTGTTCCTGAATTATTTGCTACGTCTATTCGCAATTTCTACCCTATCCATTATTTCATTTATATTAAAATATATGCAACAAGGATTTCCATCTATCAATTTACACCCTCTATATTCATGGGGCCCCTTATGACAAGGAGAACATTCAGCCGGAGATTGTAAACATAAATCGTTTACTGCGTACTTAGTGACATTCATAGGACTTGAAGATGTTAAAAGAAATATCGTTGGTGTTCCCCATACATTTGACCCTATCCCTAGCCCACTTTCCATTGATATGACACAATCTACATATTTACTAATTAAAACTGCCTGCATAAATGGTTTTTTGCCAACTATGCTCGTAATTCTATCGCCAGTAAATACCAATTCCTTGTTATCTCCTGTTAGAATTATCTCTGCATTTTCATACTTTGATAAAATTTGTCCGCATACCTCTTTAGCTTGTATAAATTGCTTATGTCTGCTTGTTCCTGCTAAATTTATAAGAACAGTAAACTTACCTTTAAACTGTTTCATGTATTGTTTAGTTAGATGTTCTTCTTGTTTAGTAAAATACAATTCAGGGGAATATTCTCCGCATAATTCAGGATAACCAGCCCATGCAGTTGATTGATCATAAAAATTTATTTCTCCTAATACTTCACGTCTTTTTTCATCTGACTCATTGTATAATTTATCATCTTCTAACGCTATACAACCATGCTCTAAAGACATACACAAGTTAATAAATTTATCATACCCTTTCGAAACCTCTTTCCAATGATCTGTTATTCCATTTACTAAAAGCCCTTTTTTTGGATTGTAATGTTTAAAAGAATTTATATATGGATTGTTTGATAATACTTGTAACGCTTTAAAGTTTACTTCAAAATCAATAACATCAAAGCCTTGATCCTTAAGTAAATGAGGTAAATGTGAAATACAAATAGCATCTCCATAAGCACTATACCTTGAGACTAAAACTGATTTATGTTTCACACTTACCCCTTTTATAATTTTACTACGCTGAAAAATCTTCTCTTACAGTTAAATCAATCTGAACATTTGCAATAATCGCAGAAGTTCCTATTGCTCTTGATAAAACAATATCGTCACCGACTAAAAGAGTCGTTTCAGTTACTGCTATATCAACTGTGTCTAACGTCGCTTGAGTACCAATAATCATTGTTCCAATAGGAACAAGATCACCAGTACCAGCTAACGATGTATTTATCGTTACAGCTAGAATATCCGCATCAGTTCCACCGGCAATATAAACACCTACTGCATCAACTATCCTAGTTGGCGTTGCTCTTTTCTTTCTTGTAAGATCAGCTACTGCTGACGCTGTTCCTGCAAGTGAGCCTGTGGCTGGAAAACTTAGCGTAGAGTTAATTCTGTATTTTGGATCATCATATCCACCTATCATAATACACTCCTTAAAATGGGGAGGTTTTACCCTCCCCGATTAATTACGCACTTGTTACATGAACAATATTTTCCTGAGTATCAGAAGCATTAGACCAAATCTTCTGAAACCCACCTAAGTAATACCAACCGATTGCCTTAGAACGACCTAAGTCTGTCGGAACATCTGACCGCAACTCTTCCGCTACTGCGATTCCTTCCATGACAGCATCTCCACCAAGAAAAACTGCTGACGCATAAGCTGTTCCAGCACCTATTTCATCATCTAATACGTTGTTTTCCTCAATAAAAGAACAATCATAATAACGACCAACTTCTCCGTTAAAGATTAATTCAGGCTTTGTATACTGAATCAACGCTTGAAACGCTGTATATAATGCACCAATCGCATCAATAGCACCAATACAAGCATATCCACCCTTTGCAAGCTGAGGGATACTCTTCTTCTTCATATAACTAACAATCTTACGAACATTAACTGTATGAAGGTTTGAAGCTGCCGTTGCTGTCGCTGTACCATTAGTCGTGAAAGTTACTGCATCAGTAGCCGTCAAAACTGCTTTATACTCAGCCGAAGTAAACTGCGCTCCTGCGGCTGCGTCCAAAACGTCCTTAATATCATCCCTAAGACGTTGCTGAACAGGACTTTTAATATCAAACATGGATAATGCTTCAAGTTTTCCTGTATAAGGAATCTTGTTACCATATTCAGTGATAGTCAAAGTACCTTTACTGATTGTAAACTTATCAGAAGGAACAGTCGTTGTTTCAACTAAAGTTCCGCCACCTGTAGCCAATTTAAGAATTTTATCAAAATTCATTGTATCGGCTTTACCTTTCATTCCATCTACTTTTACATCACAAAACTGGCGAAACCTTGCTAACTCATAAGACGCAAACCGCATCTTATCCGATAACTCCGGATTAGCTAAGTAACCCCCGTCTGCTGATGTACTCCATAATTGACCTGCCATCTTTATCTCCTTGCCCTAGCAAGAGTTATTGTCTTGACCCGCCTCTTAATGATACAAACTTGTCTAAACTTTCCTCTGGCGTTATGGGCTTTTCTTTTGTTTTAGTTTTTTGAGAACCTTCGCCCTCACCCTTAAAACCAGACTGCGCCTCTTGAGATTCTTCCTCTTCCTTCTTTACTTCTTTCTCTTTTGGCGTAAAACGAGATTTGAAAGCGTCTACTTTAATCTTTAATTGACTCTTAGCAAACTCTGTCGCTTGTTGTGGTGTCATGCCTTGTGCAATCCCACCTTGTAAATACCCACTTGCTAAATCTGACATATCAGTTTCAAAGTCTTTTAACTCAGGGTCTTTAAAGATGCCAGTATAAGCCGTTTCTACTTCTTTCATCTGAGCGTATCTCTGCTCAACTTGGCTTACAGCGTCACTAACCCCTAACTCTCTTGACCTCTTAATCAAACTTAACGATTTTGATGCTAACTCCTCTGAATCAATCTCACCCGCTTTATGTAACTTTTCTAACCTATCAATCTCCTTGTCAATCTCATGTACTACTGGAGCTTTGACTTTAGGTTTTTGGTTACGATCAGCTAAGATTTTATTCAATGTTGCATTTTCCTGTTGGGTTCTTACAATTTCGCTATCTTTTTCTTTCATGCGACTTTCAATCTCGTCGAGCTTTTTTGTAAGAGTCTCAATAGCATTAGGGTCAACCTCTTTGGTTTCCTCTTGCCCTTGAGTGTTTTCTTCTTGCTCACTCATCTGGTTACTCCTTTTTCATTTGTTTATAAGACATTGAACCTAAACCAAGTATCGACTGGATAGCTTGACGCAATTTCCTGATAGCTTTAACCATCATTCTTGCCTCGACTTCTCCGTTATCAATAGCTGAGTTTATGTTTGCCTTTTCCATATCATCTAATACAGATGAAACTATTTTCCATCCGTTAGACGAAAGCATTTCTTTTACTTCTACCGCTTGATTATATTGTTTTTTATCTAAATCACTTACCATGAGTCTTATCCGTTAAAAATGGTTTATTGGGCTTTACTTTTTTGGTGTTATTTACTTTCTTTTCTTTCATTATCTATCCCCAATCTTAAGTTCTGGCGTTACCACTTGCTGTTCTGTTGGCGACTGTGGGAAGTCCGGGATTTGTCCTGTTTTTCCCATTGACTGATTGACTGACTGATCAATCTCATCATTAGACTTCATTAAGTCCTCAATATTTTCAAAGCCATTGCTCTGCATTGCTCTTTTAACAACCTTCTTAACATCAAATAAAGCCATTAACATTTCGTTAGTTAATACTCCTTTTAACAACTCATTATATCTAGTTTGTTCTTCTGATTGGTTCATAAACCGACTGATACCTATTGGTCTGAAATCTAGAGCTATATCACGATTCTTTCTTAAATACTCAATATCTAGTTTACGAACACGAACCATCTTCTTTTCCATACCAATTACATTTCTTAAAGCATCAACAACTGGCATATTCCTTTCGACTTCTTTAAATCCCATAATCTTATCAACATAACTCTGTGGGCATTTATCTATTGTATACTTAATGATTTTAGTGATTGATCTGCCTAACCATTCGGCCTCAATAAACTTTGCCATCTGTAAGAATCTATTATCACTACGGCTTAACTTGATCTGTACCTCTCCAAGTGTCTCATCTGCCCCTGCTGTTTGCTGTCCTTGAGCTGTCCTTGAAATACCGTAGGTCTCTTGTAGGATTTGGTCTAGCGTACTCAATACAGCCATTCCATCTACTGTCATACCCATATCAATGGGCTTAATCGCTTTAGGATCACAATGCCAAATTGCCGCGGGCTTAACCTCAACTGTATCCCAGTCAACGTCTGCATTTTTATCAACTGCAACCATCTGCATAACTGCCAGCTTCCAGTTATCCATCCATAGATTAATTACACTATTAGCTGTTTCAGATACAGCTCTTGTATTCTTAATAAGTCCGACACCGTAAAACTGTTTAGCGTTAGGGTTGACTCGGATAACGTCATAAGGACGCTCATCTTCTTTAACAATTTCTTTTTGAATCAAATACTTATCGTTTGCTACTGTAAGAAGCATCTCAACGTCTTTTTGAGTATCAGGATCTTTAACCTTTCCATGAAACTCTGCTATTGATACAGGCTTATAGGTCTTATCGCTTCCAGTATTGTTAATACCATCAAGTATTTTTCTACGCTCTTCACCTAGGTTTGTATTCTCATTAGCACCACCCTTCTTTAACTCTTCAAAGTGTGGTTTACCGTATGTATATAGATCACTCTCAAGAATATCTGCAATATCCTTTTCGTATTCATCAATAACAAAACGTGAGTTTATCCAATAGAAAGCTACTGAAGGGTCAACTAACACATCATGGAAGGTTCGAGGTATAAAGTTTAGTGTAAAGTCGCCTTTACCTTTTGATACATCTAACGTCTTAATGAAACAAGTTGAAGTAACACAAGCCTCTTTAACAGCTAACGCTCCAACATTATAGAAGTTACCTTTTTGTAGTACATGAACAATAAACTGTTTAAGCGCGTCCCTTAAATCCTCTTCATCTTCTGATACTCCGGTTATATCATAAAAGTCTTTCTGACTTAATAGCATCTTAATCAACATAGAAGCTCCAACCTCTACGTTTTTATATGCCATTGGGATAAAGATTTTACTTTGCCACTCTTCTTTCTTCTTCCAAACGTCTGGATGAGTACAATTATACTGTTCAACACACTCATCAATATCTGGCATAAAGCTATCTCTAAAGGTTTTTGCTCTTGTCTTTGCGGAGATTACATAATTAACTAAATATTCATCGTCTAATTTTTTCATTAGTAAGCGTTCCCTGTAATTAATGTTTGTCGTGGTCTCTTTCGAGCCGAATTATCGCTATATAAGAAGTTCCTAAGTCCATAAACACATAAAGCAAGGGCGATAACACAATCATCGTGTAAACCCTCTGGTGCTGTGTATCTAATATTCCTTTGAGACGTGAGTTCATAAGTATATGATCCTAATTCATCAATAAGTTCCTGTATTAATGGGAAAGTAATAAGTCTTTGTTCAATAGCTACTATCAGTCTTTCAATTAATGGCTTCTTACTTGCTCCCGAAATCTTAAACGCTCCACTTTCTGGTATGTTTACCCCTGCCCGTTTTAAATCTTCTGCTATTGGATCACCTAACCCTGTTGCGTCTATGCACAACTGACTATGGTATTTTGTACATTCTAATATGATACGTTCTTTCTGTAAGTTCCAGTCAACTTGATTAAACCTTTGGAAGCTAACTACCTGCTTTGTTTCTCTACACATTGTTATGATTACTGTCCAGTCAATCGTTCTTGCTAAGTCAACTCCTGTCACATAACTTCTGCCAGCGATATAGTCCTCTTTATTGCCACACACACAGTTTGTAATGCCCTTAAACACACTTGAAGCATCATCGCTAAACTCACATTCATATTCTTGTAGGTATAAGACTTGAGGTGTTTCAGCTTTGGCTTTCTCAAGTTCTTCTTCTGGGAAAATATTGCTTTGGCTTGCTTTCAGTTCGTATCGTTTCCATTCAGGATTGTCTTTTGCCTTAACCCATTGAGCATATGCATGGTTCTTTCCTTTTGGTGTGAATATGAAAATAGCCCATCTATCTTTACTCTGTCTGATAATAGGCTGTATGATCTCATCCCAAACCATTGCTTTAATAAGAGGAAACTCATCTAAAACAACACCAGAGAAATCTACTCCTCGAATATTATCAGGCTTATCTGCTCCATGTAAAGAAAAGATTGAACCATTTGTAAACTTAACGTAAAGTTCTGACTCGTTTATCTTCTCAACTGCATCCATAGGTAAATAGCTTTTGAGCATATTAGGATCAGTCCAAACAATATTCTTTGCTGCTTTGTATGTTGATGTGATGTAACCGTACCTAGAATTAGGATTCTTGCAACATTCCTTAATGAGTATGTTTACCGCAAGAGTTGTCTTTCTTGCTCTTCTATGCCAATTTATGAGAAAGAACCGTATCTTTTTAGCGTCAAAGTCTTTTAATATCTCTAACTGCCATTTGTGTATGCCATCTAAAAATCTTTTAATCGGAACTAACATCTGCAAAGTTCACAATCTGTATAGGGTTATCTGATTGACCACCTAAATTAATGTCTTGCTTCGCTCCATACTTCTTTGGCTTCATTCTTTCAGCTATCCATTTGCGAGTGTCAACTCTTAATCTTGATCTTTGAATATTCTCACTATTAATAACTTCATTTTCAGAACCATCTTTATTCTTTCTGTCCATATAATCATTTGTACTATCATCACAAATATCAAGCATCTCATCTGCTAATGTATCCATCTGATCATCTTTAGCTAATCCGTACTGCTTTAGAAATTCAGGATATATTCTAATCCAAGAATAAACTGTTTTTATAGAAGGCATTGCATCATCACGAGTTATAGACCTTAAACTCTCTCCCTCAACAATCCTATCGCAAATTGTCACTGCTATTTTTTTATTATAATCTGTTGGTCTACCGGCTGGCATTATTCCCATTCCTTAAATAAAAAAGAGTGTCCTCATAAGATCGGATCCGTTTTTATTTTTAATTATTTATTACCCGATTGAAAACACTCTTTTGTATGGTTGTTTATTTAACTTAATATTACCTTATCATAAAACTCCTTTTACCGCAAGGCATTGTGTGGTTTTTATTATTCATACCCATCCTCCTCCTCTTCCCCAACAGGGTTCGTTACATAATTTCTAATCTCACTAATAATTTTACGTTGAAGCTCAATAAGCCGTTCATTCTTCTTAATCGCCATTAATATTTTATCGGGATCTCTGAGAACCTTCAATTCCTTCCGTGCCGATTCAATCCGTTGCTTAGCATTTTTGACCAGAATTTCATCCCTTACAACACATTTTCTGTTACAAGCGAAACAGTACCTTCCTTTGTTATATGACGTTTTCTTCTTCCCGCACTCTTGACATTGATTTCTTTTAAACTTCATTTTTGACCCCCTCTTTGCAAATACCTCCCGTTATCTCCCTAAACCGCGCCGCGTCCCTTTTAATCTCAAGATCCCTCATCCGCCTATCGGATGGGTAGCGGTTGAGAATCGTTGTCACGATTGGTGCTGCGTATTTGTAGTCTTTGTTTCTTGCCATGTTGGTCTCCTTGTTAAGTTTCCAGCCTGATCCACTGCACATTAAATTCCCGGCAAAGCCATTGGAATTGTTGAAACTCTTCTTTGTCTTCAAATACGTCTTTTGGGTTGGTGAATCCTATCCAATTTTTCATATTCTTCTTTCTATATAATAATATATAAGAATATATAGATATATTAGGGTGGTGCCATAATTATGTTAACTACCGGACAAACGCCTTTTTTTCAACCGGACAAACACAACCGGACACATCGGACAAATACGGACACCCAAGTATGACACTTGGACAAAGTGCCGGACAGGACAGGACAACTGTATACGTAGTATACAGTGTCCGTCCGGGTGCAGTTGTCCATATGTCTATTCGCACAATAAAACTCTCTTGTTTATTCCTTCACCATCAAAACGAATAACACCACTTTTTAAAAAAGAAGCAACTGCACGATTAAAGTTCTTACCTTCTGTTTCATTTTTTCCAGTGCTTATTTTCAAATATGCTGCTCTCCATTCATACTCAGTAACAAAAATAGTGTCTGTTTCGTAATCCATATTTCCTAAATTTGACTTACGTCTGGCATATTCTAAACGCAAAACAGAAAGGATCTCCTGTTGCTTTGCTCCTTTTGGTATTAAACCCGCCGAAGAATTGTAATCTATTTGATCTAAAACAGCGGAAGTTATAGGATCACCATTTTCGTCTGCCATATCAAGATCAATTTGTTTAATTAAAAAAGACATTGGATTTGGGACCTCAAAATCCTTTATCTTTGTAGATTGCATTAGCACTACACCTGTGTCTACATTTTTACTGATCATATATTCAAAATCAAGTGCCGCCCTTAAAGAAGAACCTCCCCTTCCACGGCTTTTATCTGCGTGTCCTGTATGATGGATGGTTAAAACAGCACAATCAAACCTTTCCCGTATAATATCAAGACCTCTTATAAACGCATTCATGTCTGATGTATCATTTTCGTTCCCATTCCCAAAATTTCTAGCAAGCGTATCAATAATAACTATCTTTGGGCTTACGCCGGTGCTTTGAATTATACTTTCTATTTCATCCGCGACCTCAGTTGCATTAGTCGCATTTGTTAGCTGAGCAGATCGAGAAGATGCAAAAAACGGATATTCTGGCGTGATTTTTAGATTATTAGCAATTTCCCAAGCTGTAATTCGTCTTTTAATACTGTTCTTTCCTTCACTCCCTATATAAAAAGCCCCCCCCTGATTAACGTGCCAACCAAAAAACGGCGTACCAGTTGCAACATTACAGGCAATTCCTATTCCCAAAAAGGACTTTCCAGCCCCGGGTTGTCCGAACATCATTGTAAGCGTATCTTCTTCAATATGGTTTTTTATAAGCCATTTAGGAATTTTAAGTTCAAGTTCGCTTACATGAATAAATCCTAATCCTGCAGGTGCTATTTTAGGTTCTTCTACATACGAAAAAGCCTGATTTACCTTTTGGACAACAACAACATCATCTAGCGGCGGCTCGCAAGAATCTTTATTATATGATTTAATAGCAGCCAAAACCTGATCGAAAGACATATCGTTTCTTGACCTAAGAGAACATGCAAATCTAAACAGGGTTTTGTCGCGATCTCCTTGCTTTGTTTTTTCAGCTAAATGGAATTTTCCATTTTCGGTATGCGTAGGTTTTTGGAAGAATTCGGACAAAACTTCTTTAATTAAAGAAAACTCTATCTCTGCTATTGGAAGATCGGTTTTTACTCTGTACGTTTGTTTAGTGTCTGGGTGTATTGACCCGGGTCCGACAAGGTAAAAATTACCGAACCGTATATCTCCAGCCTCAGGTCTTTTTCCATCAGGATCTTTTAAACATATTTTTTGCTTACCTTCAGGATAGTTATTTATCTTATAATAAAAATGTCTTTTAAGGTCAACCGTAGACTCAACGGAAAATGTCGGCGGGAGATAATCTTGTATCGTTTGGATATAGTCAGGATGATCCGCGTCTATTGCACCAAATCCAGATTGAGGTCCCGTTATAACACCATAATTAAACTTTTGTTCTAAAAATCTACAGGCCGTTTCATAATCATATTGACTCTTTTGATTTTGTGGCCAACCGTATTCAAACGCCTCCTTTCCAATAAGTTTTACAAATTTAGCGTCTTTTAGTTGTATTGGAATCATTTTTTAATCTCCTTAAACGGCTTGTCTTTCAAAAGGATTACTCTCTCCCCAAGATATTTGATATTTACCTTTATATGTATAGAAGGAGTTCAAATCTTCCCATATAAGTTTAATATGTAACAAATCGTTTTCGATACAAACAAGAACTTCTTTTAAAGATTCACTACATTCAACATTTTTTAATTCTTTGAATATTTCAATTTCTTCAATCCTGTGAAAGATTTCATGAAGAGTATTATTTGACTTATGCTTATCGTTATAAAACAATCCGATATTCTCAACAACTCCACATTCAAGCAACTCATAACCATCTGACCAATCCTTCCCATGAATTGATACCCCATCATCAATCAGCCTTACACAGTTACATTTTTTAAA
>Ga0208904_1000889_pt1 | contig 22124 bp, 30 predicted proteins | sample AntAceMetag02UKB_FD_184774 | JGI IMG/M metagenome (GOLD analysis project Ga0208904, IMG submission 184774) | Saline lake microbial communities from Ace Lake, Antarctica - Antarctic Ace Lake Metagenome 02UKB (SPAdes) (version 2) | ecosystem: Environmental > Aquatic > Non-marine Saline and...
CGGAATCATAGTTGGCATTCGTTGTTCGTTTTGCCATGCTACCCTCTCGGATCAGATAACTTGTATCAGTCGGATCAGACTTGATCTTCCAATCGTCGGCGTTAAATACTCGCTCATGAACGTATCGGCATCGTAGCGGACAGTGTATGTCCGGTATACCTTCAACCCTGATGTCGCCGACTCATTTGAAAGCGAGTCAGTTCCTATAAGCGTCAGCGTGCCAGCCACGACTCCGCCGGTGTCGATAGTGTACTCGCCGTCATCGCTGGTTGATCCATCAACAGTAACCGTTTGTCCGGCAACAAACCCCATGTCTGAAAACCCGCTACCTGAATCCGTGATTGTGTCAGGATTTGAATTAACCAGTGCGATCGTGTCTGTTATTTGTTCCGCATAATTCGGGAATGTGAATGTTGTATAACTACCCTTCATGGAATCAAAATGATTTCGGATTGCAAGTAATGTTGCCGCCGCTTGCGCATTGAAATACAGATTGAATCCTGACTTTGATGCCGACCATTTCTGCCGACGCTGTTCCTTGCCTGACTCGAATCGAGAAGTGGTTGTATTCCATGTGCGGTCAAATGTATAAGGCGTTATAATCTGCGGTTGCCAAGATGTAGTCCATGCCATTAGAACCGCTCCCTGTTCGCAAAGTTCCTATTCGAGTCATCTACGATTGCGACAATTTTACCTGCGAGCTGATGATCGTTGCCGTTTACAACAACGGTTGTTCCGCCAAGAGCTGGCTTTGACGAAACACCGGCTTCACTCGGAAAACCAAGTGACCTTGTGAATGCGCCGGAGAATCCACCCGGCCCCTGCGTTACAAGATTGAATACCCCGGCAGCTGTCGCCTGTGCGCCAATACGTGCGAACATATTCACGAATGAATTCAACACCCGCTGCGTGAAGTTGTCGGCATCGTTTGCCATGTCGAATAACCATCCACCCCAAAAATCTCCGAACTGTTTTGCCTGTGCTATCGTTGCTTGGTATCGTTCTGTTTCTTTCGCCATCAATTCATCCTGAATTCTAAACGATTCCCTTAGTACCTCTGTTTTTGTCCGCTCCGCACTAACGAATCCAGCTACCGAAATTTCAGACGCAAGACTTGCCCCCGGCCCCTGAACGAGATCAGGCGATGTGCCTTTTATGCCCATTCCGCCGATACCAAGCCCGCCGGTAAATCCGCCTCCGCCACCCCTGGCTGTTGGTTGTGTGATTGGAACGGCGATTCCTTGTGCCGCGACTTGTGCTGCCTCATCGCCGAAACCACCACCTGTGCCGCGTCCACCTCTTGCTTTTCCACCACCAAAACCCTTAAATCCAAATAATTTATCCTCTACAGTATTACCAGCTCCCATTAATAATTTACCAATACCATATCCAGCACCAAAAGCGGCAATCACCCCAAATGCAGGTGACATAGCAATTGCACCTAAAGCAGCAGCAAGACTCCATAGTTTTGCAATGACTATTGTTAGCGTGCCGACGACGAATATCTTTCCGATAATATCGCCGTGCGTCTGCGCGATTCCCGCTATCGCTACAAGTGCATCCTTGACTTTCGTGATCCAATCGACGAACGTACTTTGAATGTGCTTCTGGTTTGCCTCATACCATTTCGTGAATGCCTCTGTTGCGGCTGTTGCTTTCTCAACAATCTTTGCAACTGTTACGTCTATTTTCTGTTTTATTAGTTCGTCGTTTACCTGTATCCAGTTGGTTACTGATCCCACAACACTGGTGAATGTGGGCAGGAATTTGTCTCCGATGTACTCCACAATATCGCCGAGGAAGTTTTTCATCTGTTGGAGTTTACCGAGGAATGTCGCCAGCTCAGTTTCAGCCGCACCGCCGAATTTTTTCTGCAATGTCTCAATGGCAAACGCTGCTTTTTCTGTCAGCGTCATCGCCTTTAACGTCTCATTATTTGATGTCTTGAATTCCGCGATATACCGACCGAGCATTTCAATATTACCGGACAATGCCATACCGACCATGCGTGCCGCAGTAGTTACGTCAAACAGCCCTGATGCAGCCAGATCCATAGAGAGCTTTGCGCCGATGAATGCCTGGTCAAGATCGCCAGTGAACACGAGTATCTTCTGAAGTACCTGTGCTGTATCGGTGTCGCCATACTTTGTCGTCTTCTGGAGTGATGCGGCGTAATCATCTATTTTGCCCTTGACATCAGCCCACGCAATTCCATGCAATTCGATCTGTGTGCGAAGCGTCCTGAATATCCGTTCCTGTTCAGCAGCCGCCTTCGTGACTTTAAACAGTGCGGCAGATGCGGCAACTCCGAACGCAGTTACAGCAATGATCGCTTTCTTGAACGATATTGAAGCAAGTTTCTTCTGAACGCCACTTGCGAACGACGTGAATTTGGATGTGGCTTTTTTGAAGCTCGCAGCTAAACTCTTCTGGTCAACTGTTACTTCGACAACGCCTTCGGCAATTACTATTCTCATGATGTCCCCGGTGACTTTATTCCGTATTGTTGTTCAAGTGTTGCGTGATCCGGCTCACCCTTGTTCTTTTTGTCTGTCATGCGCCCGATATAATCGCGGAACATGAATACCAGTTTCTCGAACTCAGCCCGCCGATTATCAATATCATAGAGATCAAACACCATTCCGATTGCATTATAGTCAACGTCGAGCGGGTCGCCCATCCCCCCTGTCCGCAACTGGTTTAAGAGAAGTGGGAACAGGGCATACGCCGTCTCGTTTCCATCTATCGGTGCCGGGATGCAATCGTAGCATGGTGGCTCGTCGCCTGTCTTATCCCATTTCTTCCGGCATGTGGGACAATCATCGCCTCTGGTGCGATTAATAACCCAATCGACGAGCAGCGTCAGTTTTTTACTTCGAGCCCTGTCCGCGCTTCCAGAGCGGTATTCAGTGAGTCAAGGGCGTTCGCCACGACAGCCGCGAATTCAGGGCATTGTGTCATCAGCAGTTTTTTGTTTTCGGAAGTACACTTGATCTGCTTGTCGGCCTGATCAGTTACACCTGACCATGATACAATACCGGCGTTCCACGTGAGATCGGATTCAAGTTCATCGTTGACGTGCTCAACCATTACGCCCTGACGACTTGGTTTCTTCTTGCGCGTTTGGCTTCGTATCTCCTGAATCTGCGCCTGTGTCAATACACGCACCTCTATTTTGCCGCCGCCAGGAAGATCGAATTCGCTCGTGGGATTCAAATTCTCGGTGTTCAGTTTCATGGTCGTTCCCTTTCGTGATGTGTTATTTCCACGCTGTAGTTCTGCTTGTCAGCGTGAGTGAGCCGGTTCCGACGATATTAAGTACCTGCGTCACAAGACCATCGACAGGCGTGACAAGCCCCGTGCTTTCAACGATCCCGAGCCCTTCGTAATAATATGCGGTTGTGCCGGTCGGATCGGCAGCGTTCTGGATAAAGAAGCGGAACATGTATGTCAGCCCGGCAAAGTTATACGGGGTGTCGTCTTGGTAGAATCCGTTGCATGTTGCTGACCAATCTGTCAGCGCCGCAACCCTTGTTTTGTACCCGGAATTCCCATCGGTGAAGTCAGTTGATTCGTAGACATCAACACCATCGTCAATTGACCAGTCGCGGAATCCAAGTAACTGCGTGCCGCGCGGTGCTGTCTTGATTATAACATCATCGCCAGCAGCTTCGGCTGTTAATGAATCGCCGCCAACAAGTGTCAGCACACCAGGAGCAGCCCCGCCTGCGGCAATAGTAAATTCGTCATTGTTACTTGTCGATCCTGACACGGATATTTTCATGCCCGTGGTAAACCCACCGGATTCCCCGGCTGGTGCTTTTACCGTTACCAATACATTATCAACATAGAAGTCACCAGATGTTTCTGTGTCCGAATCGATCTGGATCGTAGCAAGTGCGCCGCCCGCCGTCTCGGTGTATTCAAACGTGATGTTGTTCCACGCATCCTGTGTGAGTCCGGTCTGCGCGGTATCGTATACTTTCGTTGTACCGTTATCTCCACGGTATACAACAACGCGGCATCGTGTACCGTCGTCAGGATATACCCACAGATCAGCGGCATACATCACTCCGGTTACAGTGGTCTCAATCAGCACATCGCTCTTGATTCCCTGGTTCACTCCGTTTGGCGTAAACTTGCGGGAGTATGTACCTGCATACTCCTGTGTGCCTGATCGTGCGTTCGCTGCCGGTGCCGATGGCGAATCGTTCCAGTTGGCATCAAGCTCCATGTCCCAGTTCGTTACGAGTGTATTGACAAAGCCGTTACCTGAATCCAGAATTGTATCTGGATTGGTGTCGGCAAATGAGATCGTATCCGCTGCGATGTATGCAGGCGCATAATACAGCGCTCCGACTTTACCATGTATTTCAGCCATGATATTTCACCCTCCAAATTAGGCAGGACGGGTGAGTGCGCCGTTGCCGACAAAGTTGTACGTTACGGTCACAAGATCATCAACAGGGGTATTCACCGCTTGGCTGACAAGCATCGCTGTCCCTGTGTATGTCGAGCCGCTTACAATTGTAAGCGTCAGTGCCGCGCTATCTCCGGGATCAGCAGTGTTTGTCGAGTCGTACCGCGCCTCGATGGTAGCCGACCAATCATTGAGACCTGCCATCCGTGTCTTGTAGTTATTGGCACCATCCGCAAAGTCAGTTTTTTCGTGAATATCAGGTGCGTCGTCGATGTTCCACGAATACACATTTGCAACGATGCCAGCGAAGGTGATTGATCCGCCTTTGCCCGTGATTTCAGCCATCTTGAATCTCCTTTTTGATAGTGGCCCACATGCCGCTGAACTTCTCGTCAACCTGCACCGTGGTCAGGTGTTTTGGTATTACTGATGCGTCAAGTAAAATTTCACCGCCTGCCTCGCGGACTTTATCACAGAACAAATAATCCTCTCCGAGAACCGGTCTACACAGTTCATCATCCTCCGTCTCAAACCACGGATGAAACATGTGTTCTTTCACCCAATCAACGTCGATCAGCATACATGCTGTACTGACACGATCAACCGGGAGTATATCGCCAACCTTGCATTTCATATTAGTTGACTGGAAACACGGGTCGAATGGTGGATACCGTCTGAACATCAATCCGGCAACTACAGCCGCGCCTGACGCATCCATCGTAGCCGTTAATCGATTCACTGTATCGACCGGGTAGACCATATCAACATCCATCATCATTAGTTGATTCGCACCGGAATGGATTGCGTTATACATCAACCCGTTTCGCAGTGCTGTTATTGGCCCGGCTTCGGATGTGAGCAACATGTGTTCGCCCTTATCAACCAAGATATACGATTTGAAGAAATCGGCATGTACCATCGGGAATCCCAACGGCAATCCGATTGCGAGTTTCTTGTCTCTCATGGCGCGGCCCCTTTCAATTCTTTTGAATCCTGGCGGTAAGTTCAATCGTATATTGCCATGTATCGTCAGCCCTGAACCGGAACCAATTTGACATCCTATACATGACCTGCGCGTATCCCGACACCGTTATTGCCACCCATCCCGATCCGGCTGATGGCTCCATCAGTGCGGTAAACTTGTCGAATAATTCATCTATTTCGGTGTTCGCTCGCGTGTTACTGAAAATATTAAACGTGAACACCATTTCGTATACATTGGTCGAGAACGTGTGAGACGGGATTGCCGTTGTGTTGGTTATAACCGCATAAGGATATGTCGCACCTTCCGGGCCTTCAGTATCATACACGCGGCCACCGATTGCGGTGTTGAATGTATTCGAAGTGGTCGCCTTTGTTATAAAACCAACAAGGAATGCCTGTATCATTATCTCACCTTAAAGAATGTCGCAAGTTGTGCCCGCGATTTCACCAGTGTTTGCCGCCACACCGGACGCGCTTGGGTTTTTGCCGTGCCGAATTCAAGTGGTATTACCTGCGCCACACTTGACCCTGTTACACCGGTATCCTTTTTTGACTTCGCAGCCGGTGACGTTACGCCTTCATTTGATTTTGCCGGTGCCGTTGGCCTTGATGTTGCCGCACCACCCCATGAGAAAGCATGTGATATCGAATTTATATACCGCCCAAAATCAACTGCCGGTGGATGTCCGGGCGCACTTGGATGATGTATATTGCGCCCCCTCTTCACCTTACTCGCTATTACCCTCGGTGTGCTGCGCATAGCGTTTTTGACCGCCGCTTCAAGGAATACAATTGACTTCATTATCCCCTTGCGGCCCTGTTTCGACACCTCGTTTTCAACACGTTTCGGATACGTTTTTATCCTGACTTTTGCCATTACGATTCCGCCTGTTCGCGCTTTTCCGATTCAAGGTACAGGATCGTATACCGCTGGCGTCCCATCGGATCTTCTGACAGCTTGACCGTGAAATATCGCGTACCGTATCTCAGCCGGTCTTTCTCGGTAATCGTCAGTCCTGCCGGTTTATCAAGCATGAATTGATAGTCGGCTGTTATTGCCATCCGATTAAACAACGGGCCTCGATCACCACGTACTGTCTGAAGCGTGCCGCGTAACGTGCGCACAGGTCGCCACACGAACGACGGTGAATTGGTCGATGTGAGTGTCTCGGTATACCGTTCAAGCGTCACGGTTACTTTCGGCCCAAATGCCATTAAACCATTCTCCGCTTGTATGCGTCAAATATCATTTTGGTTTCGGGTGGCAGTTGCGCGTATGCCGCCGATATATCACCTGCCCTCATTTGTGTCAACCCGAACGTCTCATCTTGACGTTTGCGGTACATCGACTGGATCAGTGCCATAACTGCAAACCGTATATCGTCTGGCATGGTGGAAGACGAATATCCGGCAGTGTACGAGCAGATGATATTCCTGATGCCGCAATTAAACAAGCGATATGATGTCAGCTTGCCGGTCGTGGGATCAAGCTGAAATTCATTTTCTGCTTCATCGGCCATGTCAAGATCAACGGTTGCGCTGTCAATACAACTCTGGCCCCATGCTTCGAGCAGTTCAGTTGATTTGAATGTTCCGAATGTAGCAACGACTTGTGCCGTCCATCCAGCCCCAAGCGCGTTCACAGCCGCTACGGCGGTCGCTATCGTCTTGTATGTGGCAAACAGCACTGTCGCATCAAGTGCGCCGTCTTTCTCCAGCACAAGCCCTGTGGACGTGACTGACACCGATGCTGTTGATTCGTTGGATGTATTGGTGATCCTGATAGCGGATCGAACACCGATAGCAAGTTTCGTAAACGCTGTCACCGGGTAATCATCGAGCCATATCACTTTACGTCCTGTCCCGTCGTACCGTTTTAATGAATACGCTGTCGAATCAAGTGTACGCCGCAAGAGTGAATTCTGAACCCATGTTTCCACGCCATCCTTGATATAGCCGACTACTGTTGTGGGATCACCTGCCGCAAGATCGCTTGTCAGTGTCAGTGCCGCTGCCTTGTCAGCAGTGAATCCGATTGTTAATGCCGCGTCGGATCCTGACAGCGTGAATGTAAGCGTTGTACCAGCTCCGGCAGTCATTGAAAACAGGCGTGTCGATGAACTCCATGATACGGTTGATGTGACTGTGAACGCGGTATCTATCGCGGTTTCTATTGCGGCTGCAAGTCCGTCTCCGCTGTATGTCCCATCGGCAATATCGACGTTTGTTGCGGATCCAGCATCTTTCGTCAGCACCAGCACGTCGTTCCCGGCAGCGATTTCAAAGTATCCCCGGTCGACCCCGATAAATTCCAGCACTTCATCTGTGGTTACAATTGCCATGTTATGCTCCAGTCAATATTGCTATCACCGTATCAATAATTGATGAGTCTATATGCACATTGCCTTGTATCCATTGCTTCGTGATGTATAAAAGTATCGGCACAACAAGTATTGTCATTACGGCCATACCACCGATTATTCTGTCACGCCACGATTCAAGTTTGCCGACACGCCCATTAGTCTTTATCGTCTGCGTGTGTATATCGCCAAGTTTAGTATGAATGCCTTCGAAATGCGTGATCAATTCGCGGACTGTCATGTAATCGTCCGCTTTCACGTCATCAGTTCTTCTGTCAGGCATTGTGCTTGCTCCATCGTCATAGGTTACGGTTTCTTGATTACTATATTGCCGCACTGTATCTTCAGTATCACGCTATATCAATGCCTTCCCATACAGCAATGCACCTTCGTTATATCGCAAGGCGGCAAATGTGGTCGGTGCGGCTGGGACGTAGGAGTAGATGGTATGGGCGTCTTGTTTGCCAGAGAAAAGAAGGGAGCCACCAGCATTCATTGCCCCTATAATTACATCAGCAGTTCCCGCATACAATGTGGATGGTATCGCACCGGAATCAAGGGAGCCAGCAACAGCAATCCCGTTCACGTATAGAACTACTGTCCCGGCGTTAAATGTAAATGCTACATGATACCATGTTCGTGATTCTCCTCGAGCCGAATGATTTCAACTACTGGGAGCAAAATCATTGGTGACTCCCGTGCTTTGCTTTGCAGACGTCCGTGTATACCACGGTTTTTCGCAGTGTAGTAACTTCCTTCTCCACATCCTCTAACCGGGCGGAAAAGTTTCCTTTTAAGAAAAAAGTTTGAACTACAAAACCAAGCACCAACGTCCCAATAATTCCCCACGAACCACTTAAATGTTCGAGCACAATTCCTCCCCGCTCCGGTCTGCGTTATGTTTTACTTCTCGCTCGTCTCCAAAGGAATAAGTTCCTGCTTTACCACATCCTCATTACCATCCTCCTTCATGATGCGAATTATTTTGTTTTCGGGAATAGGGATTAATACCTCCTCCAATACTTTTCCCTGTAACCCGAATTTACGTACATAATATTTTTGCCCGTACTTTTCTCGAGTGGTTGCGCTGGGCATCTCAGGATAAGTATCCATACTTTATTCTCCCCATACTTGAAGAAATTGTAGGCTCGTGGTAGCGGCAACGAATGTGACATTATCGGCGGCGATAGCCACCTGCCAAACAGAACTTGGAACTTGGGTTGAATGCGTTGCCCGTAATACATCATCAATATAAAATTTCACGTCAGAAGCGGTGATCACGATTTCCATTAGGAACCAAACATTAGTAGTAATCCAAGACGACAAATCAGTTTGTTGTTCCGGGTCGGTTGTTCCGGTTACTGCCACAGGAATTTGATCCCAGACGCCTATAGAAGCAACTTCATACGCACCAGATACTTCTAACAGATCATCAGCCACAGTAGGCGTCTTGTCATTCTCTATAAAACCGATGGCGCATTGGGAGCCATCTGTATCCGTCCATATAAACCGGGCATATGAACTGAGATGTATTTCTGTAACACCCCCCTTTAATCCTATTACTTTTTTATTTTGGGTGTATGTCAATGTTTTATCACCAGTATTTGCTCCATTATTTAGAAACAAATAGCCCGGTTCCCCTGCCGTATTATTTACAACGGTCGTCGTCCCCCCGCCAGCCTCAAGAACTGCCCAAAGATCGGTATCCGGAGCAGCGGCATCGGCTACAAGATTGAAGAAGTCCTGGAAACCCGGGAAAGCCCCAATACCAAGAAGGGATTTTTCTTTATCAGAAATCAGGGACAGACTTCCAAGTAATGTTATAATACCTTTGGCGTACGCGATGAGAGATTTTGTGGTGTCTACTGCGGTAACAGCGGCGTCGTTCTTATTTCCGATTACATCTTTCATCTGAGCGTTTGTTGCCACGTTAGCAGTTGGTACATCATGCAACCCATCAATAACGGTTATGGCTTCCGATACAGCAGACAACGTATCCAATACCGTGTCCGTCGTGGTCGGCATCTTCCACACATCTTGAGCTGCCGCATTCGGAGCGAGTACCAGAGCCGCAAGCAGTAGTGCCGTGCTTATTGTAAGAAATCGTTTCATCATTCGCTCCTTAGTACCGGTCGCGGTTGAGTGTCGCGTCTATAGTTGTATTCTGTCCGTTGTCGCCGTATGCCTCGAACTTGAGATATGCGGCAGGTGCGCCAACATCTCGCGTGAACGTCCATCCAAATTTGCCCGCCTTCGTGATGTTCAGCGAGTCAGGCGACACTTGGTATCCAACGGTTGCGCCCTTCTGCGTCATCGTTCGTTCGCCGTACCACAGATACCCCATTACGTTGACTGAATCGCCCGCAGAGGTCACGTTCAACACTACACTGTTTGTCTTGTACGGAATGAATACCATTGAACTGTCAGCACCGGATGCGCCGTCAACAACGAGTGAGTCAAGAATAGTTGCTGGTCGCCATGATAATGCCTGGATAAGCGGCTGCTTGTCAACCATGTTCAGCGTCGTTGGATTGACTTCAATCTCAGGCCCGTATATGGTCACCTCTTGAGATGCGGAAACTTTGGTATCACCCTCGTCTCGTGTTACAAGGAAGAAATCATAAGCAACGCCCGGCGATAATCCGGTAATCACATACGACGTTGTTGCCGAGTCACCCAGTGCAGCGAAAGTTGTGTCGGCATAGCAAACATAAACCGAGTCAACTTCGGTTGGTGCGGTCGTGATGAATATGTGTGCGCTCTGATTCGTGAGTGCGGTTAAATCAAATGCGCCCGCTGTTTGCGCTCCACTTGCGACATTACTGGTTACGAAGATCGCCACGAATATTAGTACCGATGTGACGACCGTCTTGATGATTCTTTGTTTCATGGCGATCTCCTCTGGTGATTGTTTATGCTACCGATTCGTATACTGGTTGCATCTGTTCGCTATACCGTGCGAGTGAGAATGCTGATGCCCGCGTTTTAACGTTTTCCGCAACACTGTCCGGGTCTTCTGTTATTGCCTGTATTGTCCTCACTATGGTATCGGCTACATCTGCCGGATCGTCTGGTATTGCCGTAAACGGTACATGGTCACATCCACGTGCCGCGATGACCGGCGTACCACAACTCATCGCCTCGCCTATCGAGCGTGTTACGATCCGTTGTGGTGATAATATTAAATCAGCCGCCCGGTATACATCATTGATCTTGACTGTCCTGCCGACTATTTCACCTTTTGCCCCGAGCTTGCGTAGTTCATCAATCAGGTAATTCCAACATCCAAGCGGTGTCTCCATCGCATAGAAATGGAACTTGAGCCCGTCGATTCTCTTTGCGGCCTCGATTGCCCCGTGTGTAATTTCATATATATCTACATCTTCACGCCAGCTTTCAGCAATCACGATGTTATACTTGCCATTGAATACTCCGAAATCACGTGCCGGCCCTTCAGGTGCGAACCGGCGTTCATCAATCGGTGGCGCGTCGAGACACACGAGTTTCCCATCCGGTACAATCGGATTCCAGTACGGGACATGATGATTCCAGAATGTGACCATCTTCCTTACGCGCGGCCATTGTGCTACTGTTGCCGCCAGTGTATATGATTTTCTGCTACCGTTCTGTTCGGGCCGGAAACACGCCAGCGGTCGACCGTGCAATATCCAGATAACAGGCGCGAAACATTTGACGATCCAATTATCTGATACGCCGGTATGCGCGATTACGATATCAGCATCGTACACGACATCCGGGGGGGACGTAGTGAGTATGACATCGCCACGTCTGTCTGTCTGCCCCGTTTTTCCAGGGAAGTGTTTCCCGTCCCGTGTAACACCGACATCGACAAAATACGTTTCATGCCGAGCCCGTGTGTCCGCTGCAAACATATCTCTTGCTGCTTCGTACAATCCGCAGGCGTTCGGGGCGAATGGGGCAAAGTGAACGATCTTCATCGCCCTACCTCCGCGATTTCATATTGACTGCCCCGCGTAAGTCCCTCCTGATCGAAACCGCGTACCATCCGATCAGTTGCGCTTTCATTTCTTTTCCCCGCAATCAGCAGACAGTAATCGCATATTTTGTTCGGGTCAAGGTTGGTCATATCAGCGGTGTCGTACTCACCTCGATGCCATGAAAGTTTTGAAAAATGGTTGTCTGTGTGCCATGCATGAATATGATAATCAGTATTACATATCGGGTCTTGTGACATACAGAACACATCGAGCCCGCCCATAGTAAGCGAGTTACCGAAAGTATCATTTGCAGCAAGACATCCAGCGTACATGTTCAGTACATGCAGATACCAGCCGGGCCATGCGCCTTTGCCATCAGGAAACTCTTCGGCTTTCAACCGTTTGGCGAACTGCATCTGAGTGCTCGCATATGCCAATACATTTGCGGATGGGGCCATGACCGTGCATCCCACATTAAGGAAATGGAGTTTGATACCCCACTTCTCAGCAATGCGGATCAGATTGTGTGCCACCTTCGGATTCGTTGCATACCCGCTTGTCCCGAATGTAGCGAGCCGTGGTCGCAGGTTCTTGAAATGTTTTGTCAGGAACACGTCATTATCAGTCTTCAGGATGTAATGGTAGTCTGATATGAATTGCGCGGCTGGTGTTGTCATGTACCATGTCGCATTGATGTGTTTATAGTAACCCCACTCAACATCACGTTCTGACAAAGGCACCAACGGCACATAGATTATGTTCTCATGTTTCGGCAGCTTCCCCATATCAACAACCGGGTTGTGAAATACAATCAGATCGGACATATCGCAGGATTCACTCTGCACCCATGATCGATATAACCATCCGAATTCGATGATTGTTTTCTCGTCATTATCGACGTAAACTGTTATCCCTATCGTGTTCATAAATCCATGCCCCCGAAGATGGTTTCAACATCTTCTGTGTTGCTGACTACTGATGTTTGCGGCCCGTACAAGCTCAGATCATACCGGAACTTGAAGTGGCTGAATGCCTCTTCATAGTGGTATAGTCTCGGGTGGCATGTATCATGCACGACGATCATCGGCACCTCAGACAGCGCCATAATAGATACATGACGTTCGTTAATGATTCCATGATCCACGAATACAAGTCCCCACTCCTTTTGATATTCAGGCAAGTGCAGAAAATTTTCTGTGAATCTGAATGTGTGCCAGTCACGTTTGTACTCCGGTGTAAGTTCATCGAACCACGGGCGGTTTGACTCGACAGAATGCAACAATCTCTTTGTGCTCCCGCACAATCCATGTAACATCGGTGTACTACCGAGCCCTGTCCCCAATTCGAGAACGGGGCCGGTAGTCACCTGAAAGGCGGCGGTGAGCAACGTTGAATGTGAAGCATACCCTTCCGACATCATGCTTCTCCTTAATTACGAATTACTGTCGAGCTTGCTGATGATCGTTGAATACTGCGTGCTCCACAGCGTTGCGGTCGAATCAGCCTTGCTGTCAAGGGTTGAGATTTCATTGTCAACAGTCGTGACCTGGTTGCCGACGGAAACGACCTTCGAATCGACCGTTCCGATATCGTCAGCAGCAAGTGCGCCGCCCGATCCACCGGATACTCTTCCACCAGCAGCACCGTCGAAGAAATCAGCGAACCATGTGGAACCGGTCGCCGTATCGACAACGGACTTGGTGTAATTGGTCGTGCCGGAATTGTACATGTATCCGGTAACATTGACATCAACAACCGCTGTGTCTTTGAATTCTACAACAGCGGTGCTTGCCTTGCCGTAGAAATCAATGTCGACACGGGCGTTGCTCAGACCGTCAAGATAGATCGGTGTAATACAAGCGTTGCCAGCGATAAAGCCAACATACTTCAGCTTGATGTCAAGCCGATCAGCGTCAGCCGTTGCGTTGATACACTGCGCCGCTTCAATCGTTGAACTGCCATCACGCCACTCAATGTCGAGTGAGACATCAGCAGCAGATACGACGAACGCACTTGTCAAACCGTCATCAGCACAAACACCGATGATGTTCTCAACGGAACACTCAGCAGCAGTAATGAGCCACGTTGCGGAATTGTCAGTCGACGCCCATGTTACAACAGGGCGAGTCGCACCAGCACCAAGACCCTTGATCTTGACTCCTATTACGTCTTGGGTGATTCCACCAGCAGCCGTGATTGATTCGGTGTGTCCGGGCATGACATAGATGATGTCGCCGTTGCTTGCTCCGGCCTGACCGATAGCGTAATCAATAGTCAGGAACGGAAAGTCGGGATTGCGGCCCTTGCTTGCGGTATCCGCACCATTGGAGGTATTACCTGAGTCAACGTAGAACCGCTGACCAGTGGTGACATCTTCCGATTCGATTGCGAACATTCCGCCTGATTGCTTACGCACAAATAATGGTGATCTTGTTCCGCCTGGCATTGTAATTATCCTTGTCTCCGGGTTCAAACCGGTGTGACGTTACTTCTGTTCATCGGGCGATTGTACTTGTTTATTTGATCGCCCTGTTTGCCGTTTCCCTCCACCACGTCCTCGTGGCTTCGACTTCGGCTTCGTGACTTCTTTCGGCGGCGGTTTTGCTGTTGGCAATGGGCCTGTGAATTCTTCGGCTTGTCCTCTGTCAATCATCAGGTGCGCCTGTCCTTCAACCATTGGCGTAATCGTACCTTTTGGCCTGCCCATCCATTCGCGTAACAGTTTGATCCTCATCGGATTCCCCTTTCGTTGGGCGGGCACCGTTCACAGGCACCCGCCTCATTACCGATGTTTACGTTACGGTGTTGGTCATCTTCTTGGTGCCAATTGCGGATGGCATCGGAACACCGCGATCTTTCGCGCCGTACAGGACGATGTATCCTGCGGCAAACACAGCCGCGCCGGGATCGGAAAGGTCGGCTTGGAAATGATCGTATCCGTTTGCAATATCGAGTGATGCCGCATCGACGTTAATCACATACGTTTTGTACGTGACAGCCGGAACCGTGATCGTCGAGGACGGGTCAGTTGCCAGCGGAAGCAGAATATCCTCGTTCTGTCCCGTGCCGCTGAGAACAGAAGTCGCGCCGGACGTTCCGCCGGTGAGCGTTTCGCCATCAGTCCATGTGGTGCCACCGGTAAGGCAACGGGCAAGAATGTAACCCGAGCCGACCTGGTAAACTTCAGCGGTATTCGATGAACCGCTACCGGTGATCGTTTCGCCGACTGTATATGTGCCGGTGACGTTACCAATCAAAAACTTCTGACCGGTTGACGCAGCATTGGTATACGCAAGCGTCTTGGATCCTGTGCCGTCAGCGTCGGTTGCCTGATCGAGCGTGATCGTGAAAGTTCCGCCAGCAGCATCGCCGACACTTACAACTACAGCCGCTTTGGTGTACTGCGCCATTGACATCCAGTTTGATGCCACAGCAGCATCGTTCAGCTCCTGCGCGAAAAGCGGGATGAGCGTCATGTTCTGTTCAAGTTTTACTCCAAACATTTGCTTCTCCTTCGTGGTGTTTTTCCTGCTTATATATGGGCGAGGAATTCTAAGCACGCCCTCGATTGATGCCGGGATGTTTCAATGACACCCCGGCACCGGTAATTGTTATAAACCCTTTTCACGATTAAACGGGTTCGGGTAATTCATGGTATGCTCCTTATGCTCTTGCGGCAAGCGTGACGTAAGGCGACTTGGTGTTTCCATTTTCCGGGCTGAACGGGGAAGGCCACCAGGGCTGTCCGTCAACATAGAAGATGAACCGGAACGCATTCTGGTCGTAATCAAACTTCAGGTGCATCGAAGTCTGCACGTCCATGTTCAGGCCACCGGCTTCCTGACCGATGAGATACTGTGACCAGTCATACATACCAATGTCACCGACATCACCGAGCGTCGATGCAGCGGACGTATATGTGAGCGGAGCACCCTGAAGTGTCTTAAACGGAACACCGGCTGCGCTACCGTTTACAAATACGGGGCCACCACCTGCGCCGACAGCAAGACTCATCGCGCCAAGTTGCGGCGAGGTGTCCCTGTTGGCATACCACTCGCCCAAATCGCCGTATACACGGGAATCCATTTTCAGGATATTCTCAAATACAATTGTGTCAGCTACCTGATCGGTTTCCTTCGCAACGGAAATAGTAGCGGGTGCATTCAGGACGCCAAGAGGTTGACCCGCGCCAGTGCCACGGAAGAATGATTTGGTCAGCTCAAACGCCATCGCATCTGACATGCTCTTGGTAAGCATCGCTCCGGCTGATACAGGGCTGAACTTCATCATCTCACCAGAGACGAACGCGAGTGCCATCGCCTTGCGCAACTGAAGCTGCACCTTGCCGATCTTCACGTTCTTGGTGTCGCCCTGCGCCTCTTCCTGTTCCCACACAAACTGGACATTACCAGCGACGAATCCCTGCGACTCGTTGAATCCCTGAATATAAGGGATGCCGATTGAATTGGTGCCCATCGGAATGACCATCGCCTTGTCCATGATGTTCAGGCGTTCGGACAGGCGTGTGAGAACTTCCGTTGAGATTTCTGTCGGGACAAGGAACGCGCCGTCTTCAGGTACGGTGACGTTCTGTGAGGGCGAGCCAGCAGAGCGGGATAGCACGCCATCATTCCACGCCTTGAGCGTTTCGGATGGTGAGGTTCCGCCACGACCAGCCGCATAAATCTGCGCGGCGAAATCGCCCATACCCTTGAATCCACCCTTCGGATCGTCCTGATCGCCGAGGATTTTTGATTTGTCGGTGACGCCAATTTCCCTCACGGCATCTTCGATCTGTTCCTTGACAGCACCCTTGATCGCATCAGTCATGACGATATTCTGATCAGCTGCCTGCGTGTTCAGAAGCTCGGTCAGGAGCGTTTTCACACCCTCATAATCAAGGGTGTTAGTCTTGGTGTCGTCTACTTTTTTGTCTTCGTCTGCCATCTTACAACTACTCCATTCTGGCGGTTCGTTGTTTGGTTTATCGATTTGATTTGGCATCCTTATTCGGACGACGCCCAGGATCGATCTTCACCTGCCGGGATAACCGGCTCCAGTGTGTCACGATTCCCTCGTCGCTTTCCCGAATGCGATGGATACTTCATCACCCACTATTTCGTTTATCGTATCTTTCAAGTCCTTTGTTCGGTCTGCCGTGACTTCGGCGAACGCCTCTTTCACCATATCGGCAGTCATGCCTTCCGGTTTTTCAGGTTCGCGGATCATAAGGACGGGAACACCGGGATCGCTATTGCTTCCGCCATGTGTCGTTGTGTTATCATCTGTCACCACTTTTTCGTCCACTTGATCCGTATCAGTGGCAGGATCATCTTGATTATCCGCAACAGATTTATCTTCATCGTTCACCACCTCTTTCGCACCTATCCAGTCAACGGGATCATCGGCTGTCGATACGTCAATGAAATCTCCGTCATCAACTGACCATGCAACACGTTCGTCAGAATCAACCACTGATGCTTCCCGGTACTCAGGCACGACTTTCTCGAATGGGCCGTAATGTTTCGCAAGATGGTTGTATACGCCCTTGCGATCATCAGCCGGGATACGTGTTCCGCCACGGGCACCGAGCAGGATACCCATCGAAGCGGATATTGCACGCCATACAGCAAGCGTATCAGCGGCCTTATGGTGCGGCAACTTGTACGCACTCTTTGCATCGGCATGTTCCGTATCGAACCATGTTGACATCTTGCGCAAAGTTTTGACATCAGCAGCAGCCACTTCTTTCGCGGCATCCCACGGTTCGCCAATATCAGCAATGCCATAGTCCCGGTATCCAATTACATATTTGTCACCGGCATCAAGCGCCTCAGTAAACGCATCGCGCACGGTCTTGGTCTTGATCTCACCTGAGTCAAGTGCATTGACCAATGCCTCGGGATGCGCCGGGATAGCCACGCAGGATATTTCAAGCAGTTCGACTTTCGTGAACACGCGCCTGATTGTTGCATCAGGAAACTTTGCACGGTCGATCTCGTCGCCTGTCACTGATTTCTTCGGGATGAAGCCGACGCTGAATGCCCGGATGAAATCTTTGTCGTACATGTTTAGTAATTCGTCACCCATCGCATTCGGCGCGAACTCAGCTGTGAATATCAGGTCGTTGGTCTTTTTGTCAACCGCGATAGTCTGGACCTTCCCAACAGGTAGCCCAAAGTAATCGTGGGAAAGCATCAGCACAGGATTGTCACGAAAGTTTTTCAAGTCCCATGCCTTGTCGTCGATGACTTCGCCATCCCTGTCAGCGGTCGGCCTGTTTGCCACAGCCGTCACGGTGCGTTTGTCAACGTCAACGCCCTTCTTCATCATGAGCGCCGCAAGACTCTTGTGTTTGATCTCAGGTGTAATTGTTACCGTGTCAGCCATGTCAGTCTCCAGTCTGGCGGTCGTGGCATCCATTTTATCCTCAACTCTTTGCGTAATAAAGTCGATATCTAACATATCATTTATCCTCGGTTAAAAATGCGTCACAGAATCCATATTTATTTCTGTCAATGATTGTATCATCTATTCCGAGAAATCCGGCAACGCGCCGAATATATATCTTTCTGTGTTTATCATCCACCTTTGCGGACAAAGGAATGCTGGTACAAAAATCGATCATTTCCGCGTTCAGGTATGGCAGATATATTTCAACACCTTTTGATTCGCTGTTTAATGCCTCAAGATGATCGGGTGTTAGCCGACCAAGATAATAGGCGTATTTTTCTTCCGGTTCGGTTTGATGGTCATAGTATCCACACATGAACTCATCAATGCCGTCACAACATATTATCTTCGTCACGTCTACCGGCAGCATGTCGAAGAATGTCTCATATACATTCCCGTTGGCATTTATTCCGGTTATCATTGTTTGATGCTTTGTTTGGTATATTAAGCTCCCGATTTTAGCAAACAGTGCATCGGGGTGCTCGTTCCTTGATGCTATTGTGAATGTGTGCGCCTGGTAAAAATGGCTGAGAATATCAAGCATTACTGTTGAGTCGATTCCCCCGCTATATGCCAAAGTATCGACCTCTATGGAATCCAATACGTCTTCGAGCAATTCAACAAACGCACCAACAGGCGCGTCACCGACACTGGAAACGTCTGCGTATTTATAATAATCCTGCCGCCAATTTTCCGGGTATACTATCATACTGATTCCTGTAGTTGTCTGTCTGGACATGGGGGCGGACATCCGGCAGCTTCCGCCTCTTCGTCACTCCAAAAGACTTCTTGGTCATCTTCGAGTCCGGTTATTGCATGATATATTACTCCATCTGTGCCCTTGATATGCCCCGTCGTAAACTTATTGCCGAGATGATCGAGAACAAAACAATGGTGTAATTCTTCATCGCCGTCTTCGTCTACATGCACATGGTGCAAGAGATACAGAAAACTCTCTAATGGTTCTCCGTCGTCTTTCATCATTACGAGTTTCCGCTCTGCCATCGCACGCGCTGATGAAATTAGGTTCTGTTTGCTCATATCCATGTTGTTCTCCAATAAAAAGCCCGAGCCGCAACATTCAATGGACTTTCAGATTGTCCACCTGTTACGATTCGGGCTTCAAACGATCCTGCTACTCAGGTGTTATCAGGGGCCGGTACTTTTACTTCCGTGCCTTCGCCTTGTATTTTTCCTCGATCTCTATTTCGGTTATGCCACCCGTGTTGAAATTAATGGTGGCAACTATCTTGCCGGTGCGTTTATCGGCTTTCCACTTCTTTATCACTTCGTCTATCTGGTTGCTCATGAGCCATCCTATATTTGTATTATAACACTATAACTAATATGCCGCCAACTATACTTGACAGGATAATCCCGACAAACAATCCAGCCGCAAACATCGCGTTTTCCGCATCACTTCTATACGGGAGCCGATAATATTCCCGGTGTTCATTAGGGCCTGGCATTCCAGTTACAACAGAGCTTAGTGTCACAATGCCCTCATCTTCTGATGTGAATCCCTCGCCTACTGAACTCACGGTTATGATCTTTTTCTCGGCGGTTTCCATTGTGTTTCCCCCTGTTAATTTACAGGGGCCGTTTTCGTGTGTTGCTGGGCTGGTGCCGACGACCCCTGTGATGCACGCTGTTGCCGCACCCTGTTTGATGGCACCCTACCCTATTCGTTTACGTCAACCACCATCCGGTAATAAATCCAATGGCCGTGCCGAGCATCAATACAGCGAACATGAAACCAACCATATACAAATCCCATTCGTCAGGTGGATAGTATACCTTCCCAATATGCTCTGCTGTTTTCATCTTACGCATCCTCATCGATTACTGGAATCATCGTGCAGCGACAATTTATAATGGTAGATATGTCCCCGCTCGGATCGCCGGGGTATTCAAGTCCGATTGAAAACTTGTCACCGAGCGGCACTGTCTCGCCATCAGTAGCGGCATGAGTATCCCTGACACGGGAATCAAGTGTTGCCACCCATTCCTTTTCACTGACGACGCCTGTCTGCCGATAGCCCTCTTCCGTTGCGAAGTTAGCAGCCCCGGTTGTCTCTGTCCGGGCAATCATCGGGGCACGCACGTCTTTTGCATTCAGATCGTAGTAATCAGAAACGCGAGTCTTTAACTGTGCCATGCTCTCGCCTGCTGTCATACCGGTTGTCAGCGTGCGCCTCAAGTCCTTACTGGTTGTCTCATTAACAAGCGATCCCCATTCGGCTGGTTGTGCCTTCACGAATTCACGGACGTTGGGGTCCGTCACGTTGAACGCTGCGGCTACACCAGTGACTTCATCCATTGCCCGGCCACCGTTCAGAGTCACAATGCCGCCAATTGTATCGCGTGTTCCTTCGGCGAATAGTTTGTTCCACTTGCGTTGCCCGAACAGCCATGAGTCGATACGGGAATCGAATTCACCTTTGTCGACAATTGACTTCAGTGGCCGTTTCGCCATATTCTTCTGCACATCTTTTTCTTGGGCATCGAATAGCTTGATATGTTCCGCTGTTAGTTTCGCCTCTTGCGGGTCAGTGGCCTTGACGAACGCATACCATGCCTCAGCACGTGCGGCACTACCGGATCGTTTGATGATCTCAGTAGCGGCAGCAACAACAGCGTCGGCGGTTATGGTGGAGATGAAGGTCAATAGCTTTTCCTTATTGTGTCTGGCGCAGGAGGCATTCCTTTGCCATAAAATATCTGGTCTGGTATCGGATTTTCAGGCCGCTTGGCCTCGTAATACTTGCACTTGCCGTCAGTGTTGATTACGTCCCGAGTCTTTGACCCATCTGTGAAGTCGGTTATGGGCGCAAGGGGGGCGCGGCATTTTATCCGCAGATCAGGAAAAGTACCCTTGGAGTGTGCGCACTTGTCGCATACCGTCACCGTCAGTGGCGAGCGTCCATCTTCAACAAGTGAATTGAGCATATCCTTTATAACTGTTATCGGGAATTGTATAACCCCGCTGGTACACATGGTTCCGCGTATTAATATTTCGATCCAGATATCTTCCGCATCTTTCCTTGTAATACTCATGACACACCCCCTCCATTCACTGATTCAACTACTCGCCGTACAAGTCCCTCAACCTGTGTCGGCGACGGCGTTCCTATTGGTACAAGCGTACTCTGTACAAGCAATTCATCAGCACCGTTGCCCATCGGTTCCTTACCATCTTCAATACGTACTTCATCGCGTGTCCATGTGCCTGAATTGATGCGTGATTCCTCTTTCGCCAGCTCGAATGTTCGGTCTTCAGGGATGCAACTATCAAAGGCGACGAACATATTCTCGTCGAACATCGGGATCAGCTTCTCGTTCAACTTCTCTTGGAACCGGATATGTCTTGGCTCAATTCCGAATCGGCAGTACACGTACAACGCGGCTTCGGCATTTGCTCTGTTCGCCTTCTCGCTAAACAGTCCTGTCGGCGTGTCGTATGCCTCGAATATCTCTGACTTCGTGTACTCGCGGCCCTTCAAGAATCCAAGATCACGGGGTGACATGTTAATCGGAGTGAACGTCGTCTCGCTGTCAAGTAATCCTGTCTTGCCTGCGTTGGCGATACCTGTCCATACCGCAAGTATTTCTTCTTTCAGGCGTGTGAAGTTCGCGGCGCTCAATGATGATTTCGTTGAAAAGAATCCTTCGGGCCGTGCGTTATTCGTGAACAGTGCGTTTTCAAACAGGTTCATATTCGCGTTCAGGTTGAACATCTCGGCCACACCCTCAAGCGGTGACATGCCGTAGAACAGGTCACGCGGATTCGGCCAGACGAAATGAACAATCTCATCACGTTCAAATCTAACTGTCTGTGCGCCGAGTCGATATTCGTAGTGGCTTATGAATTCATCCTTGCTCGGTACGATCCTCATGCGGTCGACAGGCAACGGCCATATTTCAAATGGTAGGCCTGTACCTTCGTTC
>Ga0208904_1000894_pt1 | contig 22066 bp, 16 predicted proteins | sample AntAceMetag02UKB_FD_184774 | JGI IMG/M metagenome (GOLD analysis project Ga0208904, IMG submission 184774) | Saline lake microbial communities from Ace Lake, Antarctica - Antarctic Ace Lake Metagenome 02UKB (SPAdes) (version 2) | ecosystem: Environmental > Aquatic > Non-marine Saline and...
TGGGTCAGGTTTTTAATGCGCTTTATCATAAAAATTTGTCTGCGCTTTTAGATAGAAGTGTTCTTTTGGAGCCACCTAAAAAAGAATTTGTTTCTGGAGGATATCCCCTTGGTGTCGTTAGTTATGCTAATAAGAAGCTTTATGATTTTTGCTTAAGAGAAAAAGATTTTGCTAGGCATATTTGCATTAGTGGAATGAGTGGTAGTGGTAAGACTACTTTTGCTTTTCAGATTTTAAGAAATTTCATGAAGAAGAATAAACCATTTTTTGTTTTTGATTGGAAGAAAAGTTTTCGTCCTCTTCTGACTGAAGATAAAAATATGATGTGCTTTACTGTCGGTGATGATAATGTAAGTAATGTTTTTAAGACAAATATAAATAGACCTCCTGAAGGAGTTCCGCCTAAAGAATGGATTAATGTTTTATGTGATTTACTTGTTGAAAGTTTTTCGGTTTCGTTTGGTGTGCATAAAATTTTACTTGAAACTTTAGATGAGCTATATGAGGGATGGGGAGTTTACAAAGATGCAAAGGATTATCCTACGTGGAAGCATGTTAAAAGAATGCTCGAAGAGAAAATGGCGAATACTAAGGGGACTCGTGAGGCTACTTGGCTTGAGAGTGCTTTAAGAATTGCTAGTGTTTTAACTTTTGGTAGTTTTGGCGACGTTATTAATTCTGAAAAAAGGGAAGCGGTGAAAGTTGATGACTTATTTAAGAGTAAAGTTATTTTTGAATTAAGTGCTCTTGGTAATATAGAGAAAAAGTTTTTTTGTGAATTTATTTTAACTTATATATACAAGCTAAAGAAGGCAAAACAGAATAGTACAACTGAAGGGTTTGATCATGCGATTTTGGTCGACGAGGCCCATAATATTTTTTTGAAGGATAAGACTAAATTTGTTAACGAAAGTGTTACGGATATGGTTTATCGAGAGATGCGAGAATATGGGACTAGTCTTATTTGCTTAGATCAGCACGTTTCAAAGCTTAGTGATACGGTTAGGGGAAATAGTGCTTGTCATATTGCGTTTCAACAGCAATTGCCAGATGATATATATGATATTAGTAATTTGATGCAGTTGACTGATAATAAGGAATATTTTTCTAAGTTGATTGTTGGAAATGCTATTGTTAAACTTGCTGAACGTTATACTGCTCCATTTTTGATTGAAGCTCCGTTCACTGATACTCGAGCGAATAGGGTAAGTAACGATGAGATAAAAGAAAGAATGAAATGTTTAATTGATGCTTTGAGTTTTAGCAAGAAAGTTGATCCTGTTTTTAATGAGGCGTTGGTTAGTCCAGCTAGAGCTGATGTGAAGATTGTCAGTGCGCCTTATTCTGATGAGACAAATATAGAAGTTGAGGTTCAGAAAGTTACATATTCAGATGTAATAGATGGGGGAGTTAAACCTTATGAGCATGGAGATGTTGTTGAAAAAATTAATGAGCCTCTTGAGGAAGTTAGCGAAGACGTTTTTGTTGTGCCCAATGAAATGCCGGTAGATAATAATATTATTAAAGTTGAGAGCAAAGAAAAAGTTTGTGAATTGAGCGGAGTAGAGAATGTTTTATATGAGTTAGTTTGTGAGAGATTGAAGTTGGGAGATAATTTTTCTGAGATTAGAGAGTTGCTTTCTAGTGGTCTTTCTGAGGGGGTTTATGTAGATTTGAATATAATGAATACAATAAACTATGCGATGAAAAAAAGGTTTGAGAAAAAGAGTGTTGTGCAAACGGATGAAGTAAGAGATTTTAGTTTTGAGATAAAAGATTCACACATAGAAGGTATTTCGGAAGGGTTAGACCTGGATGCCTCATTTAATGAGAAGTTTGATGTTGAACATGTAGTTAAGATTGTTGAGGAAGAGAAAGTTAAGGAAAAGACCGTGGACGTTGATAATATTCAAGAAAACACAAAAGAAAAAAGCTTAAAAGTGTTAAAGTCTAGTATATTAAAAGACTTATCAGCTGATGAAACTAGCTTGATTGGTTTTTTAATCGACAATCCAAATCATGAGATGAGTACGGTCGGACTTTACAAGGAAGTTGGGCTTTCTCCAAGGCGTGGAAATAATGCGAAGAAAGGGCTTTCAAATAAAGGTCTTGTCCAGGTCCACGAGGATAAAAATGATAAGGGTTGGAAAAAGTATGTAAGGATGAGCCAAGAACTTGGCAGTTACATACGAGTACACACGTAATAATCACAATCACATTCATATAAACATCGGTTGAGACTTACATTCCCTTTAGGGTACTTTAGAGCATTGTCTTTGAAGTTAACTAAAAGGTTGCAATGTTTGTCAATATACTACCACGAGAGATTCCTTTGGGGATTTTTTGTGAGAGCTTTTGCAGAAGTGCAGGGCTAAGGCGTGGCAGAAGAGAAATCTCTGTTGGCTTACTTCTATTTTGGATTGTATGATTTAGGTGAAATACCCCGAAATACCCGTGAATGCGTGTGAAATACGTGGGTGTTGTTTTTCCCAAGAGGGCCGTTAGGATGCACTACAGGGATGGGGGAATTCTTGGCGGCTCTCTGTTTTTTTACTTGTCCCCGTGATTGAGTTTTGTGGTTAATGACTTTTATTCTTGGGAGTCTAGCGTATGACCCTTAGTTCTTTTTCGTGGGACGATTGCGGTGAGTGGCCCCTCTTTTTTGGCGAGGGAGGGAGCCACCTGAAAAATAGCTTGCCTCTGAGGTGAGTTTGGGTTTTCTGGCGGTGATGGTGTCGAGCTCTCCCTATGGTCGCATGGGAAGAGATTCAGAAATAACTTGCCTCCGAGGCAAGCTTTATATCTTCCGCTCCCCACGGGAGGATTGGATCCCTTTGTCGTGTTCGTGTACATTAACTTGATAGAGGGATCCCTTTAAACGATTTTACCTTCGGGTAATTTAGGTTTTCTTTGGTCGATGACGGTGTTGGTGGGTCTCTTCTTGTGTTGTCGCATTCGTGAGAAGAGTATGGTAAGTTCGAGCTAGGCCCAGTTGAATTGGTAGCGACGCCTTATAGCTTCTCCCGTGCCTTATGGGAGAAGCCTTACAAAAATAATCTTATTCGTTGGTTATCCTTCGGGTAGGATTCAGATATTCTCTTGAAGCTTTGAAGCTGGTTTCATTTGAATGGGTCGCTCTTGTGTTACCTCACACAGGAGAGGCTTGCGAATTATCTTGTTCCCTTTCAAGGCAAGCTTCAGTTTTTGTCCTCCCGCGGACAGCCCGGGATCCCTCTTGTGCAATGCCTATGTAGTGAGAGGGGCCTTGCATCAATCTCTCGCCCTTTGGTGAGTTGTGGTTGACTGTCGTCGTCAGAACCGGAAGGAGGTTTATTTCTGGTCGCAAATAACACTTTCCAACTATTGTCCAGGTGTTTTGTGTGTAGAGTTGACGACGACAGGTTTTCTTTGGCATTGACCCATACTGTGTGTGGGTTGAGTATAGTGCAGTTGGTTTGGCCTGCGGTTGTTCGTAGGTTGGTGACTTTTAAGTCACAGAAAGGTGGATAGGCTATGTTGGAGAAACGTGGACTGTGGATGCTTGGTGTGGGTTTCATGGCGACGGCTTTGATCATCGCGGTCGCCATCGCTGGAATTGCGCCCGTAACGAGCACGGACCTTACGATCGCGAAGAAAGACGCGGCAGTGGGCGATGCCCAAATGGTGGACGTGGCTCAGACGGCAGGCCAAGAATCGGTTTGCATGACGGCGGCCCTTGATCACGGACAAAAAGAAGTCTGTGGAACTACGGCGGCCCTTCTCATCGGCGAAGCAAGCGACGTCGGAATACGACCGGCTACGACATCTTGGATCACCCCTCTCGCTGGCATTGTCGCGGCCGCCACGGAAATTGATACGCTTGGCCCACAATCGGCGATCGCACGGGATGTCCATCGATATGCCATTGTCGCGGCCGCCAATAACGACGCCATGAAGCCTATATCCGCGCGAAAAGCTCACGTGCTGATCGCCTAGGCAAGCCTCGGAAGTGAAAAGGGAGCTGTGTTTATCATGGCTTGTTGTAACCTCTCGAGTTAGTGGCGGTCCGACTATTTGGTTGGGGCGTCCGTATTTTCTTTCCTGGAGGTATGATCGCCTTATGGCGTGATTGCTGACTCGTTACTCACATATGATGAACGTGTAGTGCGGGCCCGATCGGATAGACCTTATGTCTATCGGGCCCGCGTCTTCCTTCTTGGTGAGCTCGGCGATTTGTTAGTTTTTTTTGCCCTCAGAAACGGTGTCATCATTCTTGAGGGGTAGTCTTATTTTTGAATTAAGACCTGAGTGAGAGGTTTTAATTGAGGAATAAGAATGGAATGTGACTTCTTGTGTTGAGGGGTTGCTTTTGAGTTTTGGTGTCTGAACTTGGAGGAATCAGTTATGGGTAAAAGGCTGATCTCATTGATTCTTTTAGTGGTTGTACTGACTATGTCATTTTGTCAAACAGTTTCTAAGAGTGATCAGGAAGGAGGTTTGTCGGAAGCAGGAATGAATACTAGCCATGTTGGAAGTGCTTCTCGTCTCAGTTTGCCTTCCATAGGCGGTGGGCCTTCAGATGCATTTAACACTGCTATTTCTGCGAGTATACTCTTTGAGGTGATTTCATTTTTCAGTTTCTAAGGGTTGGTATTTGAGTTTTGGTGTCTGAATAGGAAGGGAGTGTGGTTGTGAATGAGGTAGAACTTGAAGCTTGGGAGTCGCGATTGAATAGGTGGGAAGGAAATTTTCGTAGGAAACCTAAGGGGCTTGATCGGGATAGTCAGACATTAGAGGAATGGGAACAGAGTCTTAAGGAGCGGGCGTTGGGCTTCGCGGAGTAGAAACAATGGCGTTTGAATTTCTTCCTTTCGTCTGGTTGTATTTAATGTGGAAAAGGAGTTGGTTATGTTTAGCTATTTTTCGGATGTGAGTCTTGGGAGTGTTTTATTGTGGTGTTTGTGCATGTTTGTGCTTATTCCTCTTGGAACGTATCTTTTCTTTTTTCGTGGCAGAAAGGACACGAAGGCGAAAGGGCGGGCCGTAAGGACGAGTCTGAGGCCGCGTCCTCCTGTTGGGAAAGACTCTTAGGATTGAGTTTGTGTAGGAACTAGGAACTGGAGGAAACTGAAAGGAACACTGATTGAAGGCCTTTGTGAGGTAAGAGATGGCGCTAAGAATGGTTTTGGTGTAAGGTAAGCGGAAGAGGAGTATGGCCGATGTCTATTGGATTGTATGTTTTTGACAGTACAGGACTGTGTGTCCTTGTTGTGGCGAAGGAGATTCTTTGCCCATGGATAAGGGAGCTTTGTGGCATAGACGATATTCCGGACGAGGATTTTGTTGCGATTCCGGTGCTTCTTTTTGATCGGTTATCGTTATGCCCTTGGGCGTTTGAGTAGCTTCTTTTTGCGGGACCCCTTATCTTTATGATCGGGGTCCCGCGAATTGGTGGCAGTTTTTTCTTTTACAGTCTCATATGAAAGTATATTCATGTACTGTTTTAACACCAAAATGTTTTTAAAGGGATTTTCTTTTGAGTTGTTATGGAAGACGAGAACCATGAAAAAAGAGAAGAGAATATATCGAGGGTAGATAATGATAATTCTAATATAAATTCTGAAAATAAACCGGAAGAAAAAGTAGAAGAAAAAACTGAAGAACAAAAGCCAGTTGTTTCTATGGGTGCTTCTCCAAGTCATACTCCAACTCCAAAAGTTAAGAGCGAGCAGCAATTAACAAAAAAAATGAGAGAAAACCCATGGTTGCTTTCAACTTTAGTTCTTGGCGCTATTGTAATCGTTCTTCTTTTTTTAGGTAATTTTTCTGGTGGAGTTACTGGAAATGTTGTTGGCGAAGATGTTGTAGGGGATAATTTAATTACATACTTAAATACAATTGCTGAAGAGCCAGTTACTCTTATAGATGTTGAAGATGATGGTAACATGTATTTGGTTACAGTAGAATATCAGGGAGAAGAATTACCTATATATGTAACAAAAGATGGAGAATATTATACTCCAAGCTTACTTCCTATAACTGAAGGTGGAAAAAATGCTCCGTCTACTTCTGCTGAAGTTGTCGAGGTTCCTAAGTCAGATAATCCTGTTGGGGAATTGTTTGTTTGGTCATATTGTCCTTATGGCGTTCAAGGTCAAGGTCCATTAGCTGAGGTAGCAAATTTACTTGGAAATAATGTGGACTTGAAGATAGTTCCTTATTACGATGGTCATGGAGAGTATGAAACTCAACAGAACAAGATTCAATTATGTGTACAAAAACTTGCGCCAGAAAAGTACTGGGATTATGCTGCAGGGTTTGTATCTGATATTTATCCAGTATGTGGTCAAGCAGGAGATATTGAATGTGATAAGACTTCATCAGTTACTCTAATGGATTCTCTAGGAATTGATTCAGATGCAGTACTCGCTTGCGTAGAAACTGAAGGAGATACATTATTTAGTGAAGCTTCTGCTCGTGCTAGCGAATTGGGTGTACAAGGTTCACCAACTTTGGCTATTAATGGAGTTATAATTCAGCCTGCGAGTAGAACAGCAGATGCTTACAAGGATGCAGTTTGTCAAGGATTCAATACTGTTCCAGAAGAATGTTTTACTGCATTAGATTCTACAGCAGCAGCAGCAGCAGGAAGTTGTTAATTTTTTAGATTATTTTTTTATACTTTTGAAGAATATCACAATTTTTTTTTGGTTAAATTTTTAGAAGTGGATACTATCTCATAACGTATTCAATTTCTTCTGGCCCTAACCTTAATTCCTTTTGAATTGATATATTCGATTTTATGATGTTTTTTACAATTGGCCATTCTTGCATTATTCTTTTTTGTCCTACATGGACTAGCCTGGCATATTTTGTTGAGATTGATTTCTTTTTCGCTACTTTTAGATTGTTTATCCATATTTTTAGGATTCTTTCTGGTTTTTTGTAGCTAGAGAAACTTTGTTTGATTTCTTTTTTTGCTGCAGAAATTCCGTATGTTAAAAATATGTTTTCATAAACCATGAATCTCCAATATTGTTTTTTGTATATTCTTCCTTTGAAAAGATCTGTGTTTGATAATGCATGGTAAGCTTTTTCTAGTTCTGCTCCGGAGTATTCTGAAGGGATGTTTTCTTCCATCCAAAGAATTATTTCATCTAGTTGCATGTTTACAGAATCGAACGTTCTCAAGGTGTCTTCATTTGGCATAGTTTTGAATATTAATTTTAAGGCTTCGAATATGCTTGTTTCTTTGTTTCTTTCAGAGAATGTTATTTCATCTTGGTTTTCTGAGTTTGCCATAGCTTGCAAGTCGTTAAGTGCTGCTCTTAAATCACCTTTCGCTTTAATTGCAATTTTTGTTAGAATATCATTTTCTATAAATTTTCCTTCTTGGTTTAGGGTTTGAATCATGAGGTCTTTTACAATTTTATAGTCTAGTTCTTTTAGCATTATTAGTTCGCATTTTTTTCTTAGCGGAGAGAGTTTTTTTATCCAGATATCATTTGCGGTGATTATTATTGGATGCGGACTTTTTGCTATTAGTAAAAGTAGCTCTGTTGCCCCTCCCCTGTCTACTGCTGAAATTCCATCTACTTCGTCAACTAAGATTATTTTTTTACTTTTTATTAGGGATTGTTGTTCTAGTGCTGGCTTTAATATTTCTTGGAGTTTTGCTTTGTTTCTGAGGTCTGAAGCATTTAATTCGAATATTTCGGAATCGGTTTCGCTTGCTACGACATGAGCTAGTGTAGTTTTTCCTACTCCTGGGGGGCCATGTAGAATTAGTGCTTTGCTTTTTGTTCTTCCCCATTGGTTGATGAAACTTCTGATTGTGTCTATTGCTAAGTTTTGTCCCAATATTTCATTAAAGTTTTTTGGCCTGTATTTTTCAGCCCAAGATATTTGGCTATTTGTCATTTTATTAAATTTAAATCTCCATTTATGATTATTGGATTGATTCCTATTAATTCATCTGTAAAACTACATTTTGGGAGAGGATTGTAGAAAAATATTTTTTTATTTAATTCCCAAGCTTTGTAAACTTCTAGGAATGTTGCTCCTCCTATATAATTGGGTTTTCCGTGTTTTTCAAAATTTAGAATTAGAATGGCGTCATTAGGCTTAATGTTAGTTTCGTCTTTTTTCATCATGTTGCTTTTCCATTTTATATGTTCCTCTTTATTTAGATTTTTCATTTCTTCTTCCTTAAATGGATTGTTAAAACTATTTGGAAGTGTTATTTTATGTTCGTTTTCTTCTAATTCTTTTTTTATCTTATTAATTTTTGAATAGAAATGTTTGCTGCAACCTATGAAAATTTTCATTTTTTTAGCTCCTATTTACCTAGCCCTGCCAAGACGAATGATGCTAGAAGTGCTTGAAGTTGGACGAATGGGTCCGATCCCTCGACTATTCTGAATTCTGCTTCACCTGTTTTTTCGGTTAGTTTTACTTTTACTTCTGGCTCTATTGGAAGGTTCCATATTTCTTTTTGCATGGCCTTAATTATATCTTGACCTGCAATGGATTCTTTTAGCATTATATCTAAAAGTTTTTCTTTTGATTTTAAGAAGTCTCCTGCAACTGCGTAGTCTAGGACGATTTTGATATCTTTTGGCTTGGCGTTTGAAATTATTGTTGAGATTAAGTCTGAAGTTATGTTTGGTGAAATTGCTGCGGTTGATTGTAATAAATTTGTTGCTTTTCTACAATCTCCTTCACTGCCTTCATAAATTGTTTCAAAAGATTCAGCATCCATTGTTATCCCCTCTCCTCTGCATATTCTTGATAAGTATGTTGTTACGTCTTTTTGTTCTAATAATTTAAACCTGAAAATCGCGCATCTTGATTGGATTGGGTCAATTATTTTACTTGAGTAGTTGCATGACATTATGAATCTGCAGGTTGTAGAATAGTTTTCCATGGTTCTTCTAAGTGCTTGTTGCGCTTCTGGTGTTAGTGCGTCTGCTTCGTCTAGAAAGATGATTTTGAAGGGAACGTCTCCTATTGCTTTTGTTCTTGCGAAGCTTTTTACTTTTTCACGGACGATATTTATTCCTCTTTCATCTGAGGCGTTTAGTTCTAGATAGTTGTCTTGCCATTTTTCTTTGTATAGTTGTTTTACTACAACTAATGCAAGAGTTGACTTTCCTGTTCCTGCGGGTCCTGCAAAGAGTAAGTGGGGTATATTCATAGAGTCCACAAGGCCCTCGACACGTTTAATTATGTCATTCTGACCAACCAATTCAGAGAATTCTTTTGGTCTATATTTTTCGGTCCATATTTCACTTACCATAGTAGAATTATTGGAATTTGCTTAATAAAGGTTTTTGTGGTAGAGTGGTAGAGTTGTTGGGTTTTTGATTAATTAGGAGGTTTTATCGCCCTTTAGTTGTAGGGCGTTTTCTGGACATATTTCCATACAGCAGAAGCACCTAATACATTTTTTTTTGTCAATTACTGGGTAAGGAGTCATTGTTATTGCTTTTGCTGGGCATTTTCTTCGACAGAGGCCGCACTTTATACATTTAGATTTGTCCACCACTATTGGTCTTTCTTTAAATATTTTATTCATTAATCTTTGAGTGGCTGATGATTCTCCCTTTGGAGCTTTAAATTTTAAATTTGGAAGCTTTGATATGCCTGCCAGTTTTATTTCAAAACTTGGATAAATCTTTCTTTCTATTAATGATTTTATTGCGTAAACTTTTTTTGGATTTAGTCCAATAATTTTTGTTCCTGCAATATCTAGAGCTATTCCTGATTTGGATGCAAGTATTAATCCTGATTTTTTTGCGTGACCTGAGGTTGGCCCCTCTCCTTCCATTCCGATTATGCCATCCATTATTGTTAATTCGGGAGCTATGTTTTGGTAAATGTCTGCAATTATTTCTGAAAAATCTTTGTCTCCTTGTGCTTTTAGATGTAGCTGTTGTTTTACTCCGCCTAAAATACATCCATAAAGATTTTTTAGCGCTCCAGTATATTTTGTGAGTTTATGGGTTTTTAGTTTTGGCATATTAATAATTAAATCTGCCTCATTCAATGTTTTGGATATTCGGAATTTTTTTAGAACTTTGGCTTTTTTGTCTTTTATCTCTGTTATTTTATCTTGTTCAAAAATTACAAGCTTGCCGTATTTTTTTGCTACTTTATCTATTCCTGATGCTTTAAATGATTCTTTTGGGTTTGTGAATGGTGAGTCTCCAATAGATATTTTACAATTATTTTTTTTTAGAATTTTGCAAACAGCTTCTATAACTGTAGGATTAGTTGTGGCTGCTAGTTGTGTTTTTGGGAATTTTCCCACAACATTTGGTTTAATTAAAACTTTTTTATTTTTTGGGAGCTTGAAGTTAATTAGTTTTAATGCTTGCTCTACTGCTTTGTCAACTTTTTTTTGGTCATACGAAGCGCATTTTACAACTGCAACTGTTTCTATTTGGTTTTTCATCTCTTTTATTTTAATGTAGCTTTAATTCTTCTTACGCCTGAGGAATTTGATTGTTCTTTCTCTATTTTAAACTTTCCTAGCTTCTTTAAGTTTACTACATGTGGCCCTGTGCAAATTTCTTTTGAGAAGTCTTCAATTGTATAAACCGAAACTATATCTGGGTATTTTCCGTCGAATACTCCAGTTGCTCCTTTCTTTTTTGCTTCTTTTGGTGACATTTCTTCACGTATTACCGGGATGGCTTCTTTTATTTTTTTGTTTACAAGGTCTTCTATTTTTTGTTTTTCTATATCTGTTAATTTTCTATCAAAATTAAAATCTAGTCTTAATCTTTCCGGATTTATGTTTGATCCTTTTTGGTGTATATTTTTATCTTTTAGGACGACTTTAAGTGCCGCAAGTAGAAGGTGTGCTGCCGTATGAAGTTTTGTTGTGGCGTCAGAATTATCTGCTAGTCCTGATTTGAATGTTCCGGCTGATGCAGTTTGTGAAAGCTTTTGATGCTGTTTTAATTCGCTTTTGAATTCTTTAATGTTGACCTTTATATTTTTTTCCTGTGCTAATTCTTTTGTCATTTCAATCGGAAAACCATATGATTGGTATAGAAGAAATGCATCTTTTCCTGATATATTTTTATTTGATAGCTTGTCGAATATTTTTAATCCCTTGTCTAGAGTTTTTTCAAATTTCTCTTCTTCTTTGTTTAGCTCGTTGATTATTTCCCCCCTATTTTTATTAAGTTCTGGGTATGTGTTGTTGTATATTTTTATTGTTGCTTCAACTAGCGGGGTGGTCAAGTCTCCTTCCTTTTTTATTCCTAGGACGTAGCTGTATCTTATTGCTCTACGAATTAATCTTCTTAGGACGTAGCCACGCTCTGTGTTTGATGGAATCACTCCATCTGCAATCATAAAAGTCGCTGCTTTAATATGATCTGCAATTATTCTTATGTGTCGTGTTTCCCTTTCGTTTTTGTTATATTTTTTCCCAGAGAGTTTTTCTATTTCTTTAATTAGGGGTTGCCATATTTCTGTTAAGTAGTTATCTTCGAAATCATTTAGGACTGTGAGGATTCTTTCAACTCCTCCTCCGAAGTCTATGTTCTTTTGAGTTAGTTCTTTGAATTTTCCTTTTTGGTCTTTATTAAATTCCATTAAAACATCGTTACCTATTTCTACCCAGTTTTTTTCGTCTTCTGGGTCAAAAACTTCGGGTGCTTTAGTTTTAGCTTTCCAATAAAATACTTCTGTGTTTGGTCCGCATGGTCCAGTCTCTCCTGTTGGTCCCCACCAGTTATCTTTTAGAAATGTTATTCTTTTTTTAGGAATGCCAAGGTTTAGCCATATTTTTTCAGATTCAGTGTCTTTTTTTACTTCTTTGTTTCCTGTAAAACAAGTTATTGCAAGTTTTTCAATTGGGATATTTAGTTTTTTAGTTAGAAATTCAAAAGTCATTTCTATTGCTTCTTTTTTCCAGTAATCTCCTAGGCTCCAGTTCCCTATCATTTCAAAAAATGTGTGATGGTAAGTGTCACCTACACCTTCTATATCAACTGTTCTTATACATTTTTGAACGTTTACTATTCTTTTTCCCATGGGGTGAGTTTGTCCTAATAAAAATGGAACTAGTGGTTGCATTCCTGCGGTTGTAAAAAGAACTGTGGGGTCGTTTTCAGGAACTACCGGGACCGAACTTATTTTAGCGTGTTTTTTTGATTCAAAATATGAAATATATTTATTGATTAAATCTTCTCTTGTTATCATTGTATAAGTAGTTGGGGGGAGATGTTTAAAAGATTTATGGGGGGTTTTGGGTTTAATCTTGGCATATCTTTTTTTGTCATTTCTTTTAAAGAGTAACTTTTATAAGTTGGTTTTGAGGCGTTATTTTATGGGAATTAAGGAAAAAATCATAGAAAGAGGATATAATGCAATCAGAGCTGGGCATATGGAAGTGGATTACCATAAGCAGGATACAAGGAAAGCACTTAGAGAAGATCTTTTTGCTGTTGGAAGAAATTTAAGAGATAAACATGATTTTAGGTTTGCTGGCATGATGGCTATTTCGGGGTTTAATCTTCCCCTTAAGGCCATACTTGAAACTAGCACTAAGACTTTTGCGGGATTTCTTTATGATGCTTTCCCGGCTTTTTACCAGGAAGGCTTAAGTTTGATTCATAGAGAAATTCCTGAATTTTTGCATTCATATTTTACAACCGAGGGGGATGATATGTCTGATTTAACTTCAATTTATACAAGGTTGTTTTCTCTAGGCATGGCTTATGTTACTACTGATTTAGTTGTTTGCCTTAGAGAAAAGGCCTTTGAAAAAGCTAGATTGAATGAAGAGAAAAGGGAGACTCGGGAGGTTGCTAAATCAATCGCTGATTTAGGAAGTGTGGCGGTTATTGGTGTTCCATGGACTTATGCGAAGTATAAGATGATGCAAAGTGCTGCTAAAGAAGTTAATGAAAGTGCGAGAGCTTTAGCCACAGGGAGTGCTGTTTTATTTGATGCTGCTGCCCAACCCGTGAAAGGGTATCTTTTAGATGTTTGTTGCGATCCATCTGATTATAAAAAAAGTGAGAGAACTCCTGGATGGTTTAAAAATATGTCAAAGAGATCTAGGAGGAATTTTCTTTATGGAAGTTTAGCTGCATCATCTTTATTGACTGCTGGGTGGTATGCTGTAAATCCTGCGCCTTTTTTTCCTGCAAATGCCAAAGATGATGTTAGTATCGAAGAAGCTATAGAAGAAAATAGGAAAAGGGGCTTGGGGCGTGAGCTAATAGGTTCTAATGAAAGGGTTTTGGATGAAAGAGATTCAGTCAGAGGTCTTGAAGATTTTTTATAATTTTATTCTAGAGAATTAAGTCTATTTTGTATTTCCTGAAGTTGATCTTCTAGGCTTGTATCAACTGGCATTTCTTTTATTATTTTTTTCTCTATTCCCCTTTCTTCGTCTTCATCTTTTTGCAGGCTTTTTGGAAGATGTACTTTTGGTAAGAGTTCTTCTACTTTTTTTATGTCTTTCTTAAATTCTTTTATTTTTTTTTGTAAGTTTTCTTTTATTGTTAATTCTCTTTGTCTCAATGTATTAAAGTTTTGGATTGTTCTAGCTATTCTTATTGAGCCCATTTGTGTTGAAAGCATATTTCTTTTGAGATTAACTGCTTCGCTATTTGATAACTTTATATGAATTGGGTTTTGGGTTTTCATTCTAATTTAGAAAAAAGTTTTGAATCAATTTTTTCAATTTGCTCTTTTATTGTTTGAGCTTCATTTTCCCAGAAGTTTAATTCTCTGTCTTCTTCTTCTTTTATTTTTTTTATATCTGTTAGCATTTTTTCTATTTCTTCAGCTTTTTCTTTTGCTTTATGAAATATTTTTATACTTTCTTCAAATTTATCTATTCTAATAAATACTGGTTCGTCTGTTTCTACTCCCATATCTTCTTCATATGTGCTTTGAGATATTTCCATTTCTAAAGGTTGTTTTCTTTTTATTTCGTCTCCTATTTCTTTAGTTAATTTTGATTTTAATTGTGGCATCGCCGGCATATAATCTGCCGACGGTGCTATATCATCTCTTCCCCCAGTTATTGCTTCTTTGATTGTATTTTGTGAAAGTTGTTCTCCAAGTTGATTTGTTGGGAAAGTTGGAAGTTGACTAACTTCTTGCATTATAGGACTAAGTTGTGTTGGTGCAGTGTTCTGCATCGGCGGTAAAGCTGGTAATTTCGGAAGTTCTGCTAACTTCGGAAATTCATCTTTTTTATCTTTTTTTGAAAACCACCCCATTTTAATTGTATGTCTATTAGTATGTTTAGTATTATATACTTTAAAAAGGTTATTGTTTTTTTTCGGTTTTGTCGAGGGGTTGTCTGGTAAAATAAAACTTTAGTCTTTTTTAGTCGTTTTATTTTCTACCAAAAGCCTTAATAATAATTCTTTGTATTTGTTTTTATGGAAATTGATTATAGTAAACTGAAAATGAAATCTGGATTAGAAATTCATCAGCAGCTTGACAGTCATAAACTTTTTTGTAATTGCCCTAGTGTTTTAAGAAGTGATGAGCCGGAGTTTGAAGTGAGTCGAAGACTTCATGCGGTTGCTGGGGAATCTGGTGAGATTGATTTGGCAGTAGTTCATGAGGCGAAGCAAAATAAGGAATTTATTTATCAGGCGTATGACACAACATGCTTAGTAGAACTCGACGAAGAGCCTCCGCATTCTATTAATTTGGAAGCGTTAAAAATTGCGGTCCAGATAGCACTTCATTTGAATTGCGAAATTATCCCAATAACTCAAGTGATGAGAAAGACTGTTTTGGATGGCTCGAATACTGGAGGATTTCAGAGAACGGTTTTAATTGCTAGGGGTGGATATATTAATACTTCACTTGGTAAGGTTGGAATTACAAGTATTTTTTTAGAAGAGGATTCCGCAAGGCCTGTTAGTCGTGATTCAAAAAAGGCGATTTATCGTCTTGATAGGCTTGGCCTTCCTTTGGTTGAAATTGTTACAGATTCAGATATAAAGAACCCTTCTCATGCAAAAGAAACTGCTCTTGAAATTGGTAATATTATTCGTAGTTGTAAAGTTCGACGAGGAATTGGAACAATTAGACAGGATATAAATATTTCAATAAAGGGAAGTAATAGAGTTGAGATAAAAGGGTTTCAGGATCCTAAAATTATGATAAAAACTGTCGAGAATGAATTACTCCGCCAGAAAAAGATTTTGGATGCAGGTAAGGTTAATCCTAGTGAAGTTAGAAATGGTTTGCCTGACTCGTTTACTGAATTTTTGCGTCCTATGCCGGGCAGTGCTCGAATGTATCCTGAGACTGATGTGCCTTTGTTAAAAATTTCTAGAGATTTTATTAATTCTGCGAAAAAAGATTTGCCGAAATTAAAATCTAAAATTGAGGCTGACTTAAAAAAAGAAGGATTAACAGAAGAGATGATTAAGATTTTATTTAAGCAAGATGGGTTGGAGGATTATAAAGAGCTTCATGAGATTCTACCTAGACCGATGGTTTTGGCTAAAATAATGTTTGTACTTCCGAAAGATGTTGCTAAAAAGTTTGATAAGAAGCTTTTGGATGTGCAGAAAGTTTTGAGTAGTGATGTTATTAGATTGGCTGTTGAGAATTTGGCAAGTGGAAAGATAACAGAGTCTTATGTTAAGCATTTTTTTGAAAAAGTTGTTTCGGGGGAAGATCCTAAAGATGCGATAAAATTTAAAAAGAAAGATGAGGGAGAAGTTGAGGAGAGAGTGATGAAAATAATTAAGGAAAAGCCGGGATTAAATGCTAATGCGTATATGGGACTTGTAATGAAAGAGTTCCGGGGTCAGATAGACGGGAAAGAGGCGATGGAATTAATTAACAAGTTTCTGAAGAAGTAGATTTTTTAAAATAGAAATAGTTATAAAGTTTATAAAGAATGGTTTATTAAATAAATTATGAAAAAAGAGAGGAATAGACATGCTTTAATTAGAATGTCTTTTGCCTTTACTTCTTTGAAAGGAGGTAAAAAATGAAAAAGAATTTTATATTAATAATTAGTTTATGTTTTTGTATATTACTTGTTGGAAGTGTTGCGGCTATGTGGCCGTTTGAGAATGTAGGAATTACTGGGAATCCGGTAGTTCAATATGAAAAAGAACAAGGAGTTCTTGAAAATTATCCTAAATGTTATGGTACTGGAACCTATCTTGATTCTGAAGGTGGCCCAGACAGCAAAGATTTGTTCAATAAGGGATCTCTTACAATAAATAATAATTGTAAAAAGTGGAAATGTGAACTCAATGATGACTGGTGTAATGATAATCAAGAAATTCCCGCAGTAGTACTTTGGGATGAGTGTCAAGGAACAGAAGCAGTTAAGGAATATTATACTAAGCAAGATAGAGATGCGGGTATAGATTGGAAAAAACCAAAATATGAAATTATTGATTGCCCAGGCGATTCTACTTGTCATAATGGTAAGTGTATTGATGCCGAATTAAGATGTAGCAAAGACGGTGAAAAAGTAACCGCCTTTGATGGAACTGGAACCAAAATTGAATATATGCATGGTAATAATGATCATTTTAGAGAACCGATAGATGGTTGTCTTGATCCTAATCCAAATAATCTTGAGCGAGTGGATGACCCAAACGATCTTTTTGATCACGGAATTCATATAGCATCTAATCCTAACGGAGATCAATTTACAGCTTCAAAAGAAATTGTTTTTGATTGTGATCCTATAACAAAAGAAGTAACTATGGTGGAAAATAACTGTCCTCCTGGAACTTTTTGTGAAGATGGTAAATGTCCTGAAGATTTAAGGAAATGTCAGCCACTTTCAGATGGAACTGGAATAATGCTTACTGATGTTCATGGAGAAGAGACTCAAAAAATAAATACTTGTTCAAATGCTGATGGCACTAATGAGGCTGCAACTGGAACTTACACAAAAGAATTTGCATGTGATGCAGATGGAATGCTTGAAGGTACTCCTGCAATACCTATATGTGCTAGTGGATGCGTGGACGGTACTTGTCCTGGAGTGGTTTGTTTAGATACAGATGATCAAAATGATCAAGCAAATCTTAATCAAAGGAATTATCTTGTAGAGCGATTATATCAAATTCACAATAAGGGTACAACTAGTGTTGGTGGTGCAATAAAAGTGCATACTTATGTTGATCACTGTGTTGGTGAAACCCGAGTTTTAGAATATTGGTGCTCAAAAAAGACTTCTTCTAGTATGAATGCTAGAAGTTTTAATTGCCCTGAAGGTGAAAAGTGTAGTTATGGTAAATGTGATGGAACTGTTCCTACAGATACAACTAATGTTGTTCCAGAACCTATAGCTAAATGTACTGGTACTGCAAGTAAATGTAGTGCTTCTGGTATTTATTTTGCTTGTGAGAATGGAAAATATGCAAATAAAGGAGAAGTTCCTGGTAAATGTGGTGTTGCTGGAGGCGTGGTAGAATGTACTGAAGGAGATACAAGATGTTCTGGAGAAGTCTACTCTATTTGTAGTGTGGATGGTGAGTTTGTTGAACAAGCAACTACCCCTGCTGGTATGTGTGGTGTTCCTGGAGAAGAATGTTCTACTGGAGATACTAAGTGTTCAGGAGCAGATTACTATACTTGTGATGCAGCTGGTCAGTTTATTAGTGCTGGTTCTCAAGAAGGCGAATGTGGTGTTCCAGAAAGTAGTTTATTGTTAGAACTTAACTTTGATTCAGAAACGAATATGGATCAAACAGTTGAAAAGTCTAAGAATGTTAATCCATCTGGAGGACTCTATATCGCTGGCTCTTGTAAAAAGAAAGGAAATTATGGTTTAAGTGTTTTCGGATCAAATAGAGCAACAGTAGATAATAGACAAGATATTTCTCTTACAGAGGAAATAACTGTTTCATCTTGGGTGAGTTTAAGTAACCCGAGTGCTAGTAGAAATAGTTACGGATTTCAGAATATCGCTGGCAAGTGGAATAATAATGAACGACAGGGTTATAGATTAGCAATATATAATAACCAACTTTACTTTGGAGTTTATCCAGAGGGAAGAAGTTATTATCAAGCTGTTAAAGATATCTCTTCGTGGGGAGTAAGTGAAATGCACCATGTTGTTGGAACATATAATTATGTTACTGGACATATAGAACTATATATTGATGGTGTTTCTGCTAGAAGTATGAATCTTGGAAATTACAAGTTGAAGACTACTACCAATCCTCTTTACGTCGGTAATAAGGGTGGAGCAAGTCATTTCTATGGATGTATTGATGAGGTCCAAATTCACGACAGAGCATTGTTAGACGATGAGGTTAAAACACTATTCGAGAGCTATAACTAGTTTCTAATTTTTTCTTTTTTTCTTTTTTTCTTTTTTTTTCGAGTTCTGGCGTGAGCTTTGTTTTTTTATATTAAGTTTTAAAATAGAAATAGTTATAAAGTTTAATTGGGATTTTTTTATATGGATAATAAAATTGATTTAGTTAAATTTCAGAAAAATAGAACTGATGTTAGTGAAGTTTTTTCCAAGAAGGAAGGAGAAATCGTTGAACTAGCTGGATGGGTTTATGATACCCGTGCGCTTGGTAAAATTAAGTTTTTGGTTTTGAGGGATTTGACTGGAAGTATTCAAGTTACTGCTTTTGAAAAGGCTGTAAGTGCTGAAGTTTTTTCTGGTTTAGATAAATTTTCTCGTGAGAGTGTTGTTTATATTAAAGGGGAAATTAAAAGTTCTAAGCAGGCTCCGGGTGGGAAAGAGATAGTTCCAAAAGAGATAATTGAACTTGCTCCAGCCGATGATATTCCTATTGATGTAAGTGATTTTTCAAAAACAGAGCTTCCAAAGAGGCTTGATTATAGATTCTTGGATTTGCATAGAAAAAAAGTTCAGGCTATTTTTAAAGTTGAGTCAACCATTATGCAAGCGTTTCGAGATTTTATGGTGAATGAGATTGGGGCGATGGAAGCTGTCTTCCCTTCCATAATTGGTTCAAGTTCTGAAGGTGGTACTGAATTGTTTAAGGCTAAGTATTTTGATAAGGAGGTTTTTTTATCTCAAAGTTGTCAGTTGTATAAGCAAATGGTGGCGTGTTCCATGGAAAAGGTGTTTAGTATTTTTACTGTTTGGAGAGCCGAGAAGCATAATACTGTCAGGCATTTAAATGAGGCACGTCAACTTGATTTTGAAATGGCATTTGCCGATGAGTTTGTTGTTATGGATATAATGCATAAGTTGGTTTGTTATATTATTAAGAAGGTAAATGAAGTTAATGCTGAGGAATTAAAACTTTTGGAAGTTAAACTTAAGGTTCCCATTGCGAAGTATATGACTTTTGCAGAAGTCACTGCTGTTATGAAAAAGGAAAAGGTGGATATGAGTGATGATGATTTGTCTACTGAGGCTGAGAAAAAGTTGGGTGAGCTTTATCCTGACACAATTGTGTTTGTTCATGATTGGCCGATTAAAGGCAAGACTTTTTATATTATGCCAAAGGGTAAGGAGCTATCTCATGGGTTTGATGCCATCTATAAGGGTATGGAAATTACTTCTGGTGGGCAGCGTGTTCATATTCCTGAAATTTTAGAGAAGCAACTCAAGGAGAGAGATTTGGATCCTAAAGATTTTAAGAGCTATATTGATAGTTTTAGGTTTGGGGCTCCGCCGCATGCTGGATGGGGGCTTGGTTTAGAGAGAATAACTATGCTTCTTTTAAATTTGCAAAATATTCGTGAAGTAACTTTATTCCCTAGAGATAGGGATAGAATTACGCCGTAGGTTTTTTTAAATTGAAAATAATGAAGGCAAACTTAAGGAATTAGATCAGCAGTTGGTTGGTATTTTGGAAGAACGTTTAGAGATTGTTCGGCGTATGGATTCTGAGGGTGTTATTGACAAAGGAATTTATCAAGAAAAACTTGCTGGAAAATCTGTCACATTAATTTTGAATGAAATTTTTAAGGAATTTGAAAAGAAAGCTGCAAAGATGAATATGAAATCTGTTGTTGCTGCGGGCCCTGTGATTATTGAGGATGGGAAGTTGATGGTGAATAAAGATACTAAAGATGATTTTTATAAAATTCCCGGAGGAACTGTTGAGCCGGATACTGAGGATTTGGAAGAGGCGTGTTATCGTGAAGCTCGTGAGGAAAATAATGCAGAGATTAAAATAATTAAACCACTCCATCCTATGATTATTTGGAAGAACCCACAGAGTGGTGAAAAGATGGCTATTTTATTAATTCATTATTTGGCCAAGTTAAAAAATAGAGATAATATTAAGCCCATGCTTCCTGTTAAGGAAATTAAATGGCTCGATATAGATGAGATAAGAGAAGGGAAGCATGATGTGGCACCAAATATAAAATTTTTAATTGAGAAAGGCGATATAAAATAATTTTGTGAAGTATATTAATTAGTATGCTAATATTTATAAGTTAAAATTGATTTTATCGTTGATGTTTGATAAAAAAGGATTTGATTGTGATAGGTATCTTGATATTCAGTCGAGAGAAATTTTAAACAGAGTTGACGGATTTGATAAATTGTATCTTGAGTTTGGGGGAAAAATTTGTGATGATTTTCATGCCATGAGGGTTCTTCCGGGGTATAAGCCTAACACAAAAATAAAGATGTTGCAGATGATAAAGGATAGTTCTGAGATTGTTTTTTGTATATCTGCTAAAGATATTGAGAATAGAAGAATACGTGGGGATTTTAATTTAACTTATGAAGATATGGTTTTGAAGAGTATTAAGGATTTGCGTTCTTTTGGGCTTGATGTGTCTTCTGTTGTTATTAATAGATTTGCGGGAGAAAAGAAGGCCTTGAGGTTCCAAGAATTTTTGAGTAATATGGGAGTTAGGAGTTATTTACAAAAAGAGATTGAGGGATATCCTGCGGATGTTGAAAAAATTGTGAGTGAGGATGGGTATGGTCAAAATCCATATGTGGAGACGTCTAAACCTATAGTTGTTGTTACTGGTGTTGCTCCTGGAAGTGGCAAGATGTCGTTTTGTCTTTCACAGATGTATCATGATTCAAAAAAAGAAATTAAGTCTGGATTTGCTAAATTTGAGACTTTCCCAATTTGGAATTTGCCGATGGAGCATCCTATAAATATCGCGTATGAAGCGGCTACGGCAGATATAGGCGATGTAAATATGGTTGATCCGTATCACTTAGATGCTTATGGTGTTTCTTCTATAAATTATAATCGAGATATAGAAAATTTTCCTATTTTACAAAGTATTTTAAAAAAAATGGGTTATCAAGATTATAAATCTCCGACAGATATGGGTGTTAGTCGAGCTAAGGATGGAATTTTTGATGATGCTATTATTTCAAAAGCTGCAAGGCAAGAAGTAATAAGAAGATATTTTAGATATAAAAAAGAAAAACTTTTTGGAATTGTTGGTAAAGGCACTATTGATAGAATTGAAAAGTTGATGCAAAAAATGAATCTTATCGAAACAGATAGGAGAGTTGTTGGAGCTGCAAGAATGAGTTTGGGGGAAAACATTTTATCAAGAAAGGAGGACTATTCTTTTTGTTGTGCTTCCGCGATTGAGTTAAGCGATGGAAAAATAATTACTGGTAAAAATTCTGATTTTTTACATTCGGAATCTGTTGCAATAATTAATGTTTTAAAAGAGTTGGCGGGAATACCGGATGATATTGATTTGATTCCAAAAAATTTAATTCGAGGTATAGTTGAAATGAAAAATAATTTTGGTGGAAATGATTCTGCTTTGGATGTAAGTGAACTTCTAGTGGCATTGGCTATTTCTGCTGGCATTAATCCTAGTGCTGCAAAAGCTGTTGAGCAAATTCCTTTGTTGAAAAATTGTGAGATGCATGTAACGTATTTTTCCACTAAGGGGGATGAAGAGGGTATTAGGAATTTGGGAATAAATTTGACAATGAATGTGGAATTTACTGGAAATCTTCTTTAAAATATTTTTTAAAGTTTTTTGGTTGATTTTTTGAATATTTTATTTTTTCACTAATTTTAAAAACAACTCATTCTTCTTTATTTTATGAAGATTTTGGTGATTGGAGATTTACATGGAGAAAGGCCCGTTATAAGGACGAAGGAATTCGATTGTATGG
>Ga0208904_1000895_pt1 | contig 22059 bp, 22 predicted proteins | sample AntAceMetag02UKB_FD_184774 | JGI IMG/M metagenome (GOLD analysis project Ga0208904, IMG submission 184774) | Saline lake microbial communities from Ace Lake, Antarctica - Antarctic Ace Lake Metagenome 02UKB (SPAdes) (version 2) | ecosystem: Environmental > Aquatic > Non-marine Saline and...
ATCCTTCCACATAAGTTTGGTCTACTCCGAGAGTTTGATTATAACCCCATAAATAACTCGCATAAAGTGTATCTGCATAAGTTTGATTCCAACTAGAATTATCTCCTGCAGCAGAAGCATAAGTTGCATTATAAGTTGAAGTCCAAATATTATTATACAAATTATAAGCTGCATCTGTTTGATTATAATTCCAAATTATGTATGCATACTTTTCATCTGCATAACTCTCATTCCACGTAGAATTATCACCAGTATTTGAAGCATAAGTTGCATTATAAGTCGAACCTGAATAAGTTTGATTATACGCCCACTCATCGTAAGTAGAATTATATGTAGAACTCCAATCCGAATCATTTCCAGAAATAATACCTAAGGCAATTGCATCAGTCTCAGTATAATCAGTTAAATAACTTTGATCCTCAACCCAGGTAGTTTCATTATATCTCTGATCTGCTTTATCTAACTTAGAATCATCCAATACCGTATAATTTCCACCAACCATATCAACTATTTCACTTTTAGTAAACATGTCAGCAATTTTTAGAAAAACAGAATTTATCCAACTACTCTGGCTGGAATTGACATCATCTGTATAAGTATTAGCTGGAACTGTTTGATTATACCCCCATTTTGTATCAGAATACAAAGTATCAGCATAAGTTTTATTCCACGAAGAATTGTCACCAGTATTTGAAGCATACGTTGCATTATACGTCGACAAATAACTTTCATTATTCAAACTACCCACATAACTCGCATTATAAGTTGAATTAAATCCTGAAGACAATCCTTTACTCTCGATGGTCTCATTTAATTTAGTTTCATTAAATTCTAAGGTCGTACCATTAAAAGACAAGTAAATTCTAGATGGCACGCCAATCACCCAATTAAAAAGTCCCTTAAACCAACCAGTAGTAGAAACATTATTAGCCCCCATGTCCAAATTGCTGTCCACCATAACACCACTCAAAGAAACATTTTTTGCGTAAAAAGCATATGGAGAATTAGCCAACTTCGAAGAATTTTTAAGCGTGCCATCCAAATAATAACAAAGCCAATATTGATTACTATAATCCAGGGAAACATCTTCCAGATAACGAGAAATAATTCCTCTAGAATCAGTAGTTAAGGTCGCAGAATAATTATAAACAACATTCGAACAATCCGCGCTAGAAGAAATATTAAAATCAAAATCGTAACTTCCAATTTTTATGCTTCCATTGTCATAAGTCAATTGCACATTAACGTGCAAGTCATCAGAGACAGAGACTGCTAAAAGAAAAGAACTAACTAAAACTAAAAACACGACGACAACTAACGCTAACACGATCCTCTTTTGATATACCATATTAAATTAATAAAAAAAGGAAAAAATACTATTTAAATCTTAGCATAATCGACGAGGATAAACAAAAAGAAGGCAAAGGTTAATAATAAAAAATATATTCTCAGTAAAAATATTTTCCGGGGTATACCCGATGAGCGCTATCCCAATTATATAAAAATAAATATCGAAAAACCAAAAAAATTATATTCCACCAAGCTCTGACTTAATCTTCTCTATCTTAGCTAATCTATCTCCCAGAAGATTTTCCTTACCTGCCAACCTGGAATTCTTTTCTTTCATTGAAGCCTCCCTGGCAAGTAAACTAGCAATCTTTTCCTGCAAAGCTTTTTGGGCCTCACGAGCTTTATCAATAGATATTGACGAAGAAGAAATCTGCTTATCTAAATTTTTTCGATCTTTAATTATATTAGAAATTTCTTGATTAATATCCAAAAGCGCTTCCTTAATCATACTCTTTTTAGCTTTAATGGGAGCCTTTTTAACAACCTTTTTTTTAACAACCTTTTTTTTAACCATCTTTTTATTAATGCAAACTAGTTACATATTAATTATGAATAAATCATTTATAAACATTTCTTTTTAATTTACGATGAGCCTTATTAATTCTCTCTTTCCCTTTTGATAAAGATTTTTTTGAAATGATTCCCTCGTCGTAAGCACGCTCCAAAGTTCCCAATTTGTTTTTTAAATCAACTCCAATCGTCGACGACTTCAAAGCTTTATTATAAACTCCACGATCAAACCTCTTCATATCTTTAACACTCAAGGCCTTCTTTTTTAATTTAATTTTTTTTAATTCTTCTTTTTGCCTAGAGTGTTCTTTCTTCATTTCTTCCAAAATTTTATTTTTTGCATCTGCAAATTCTTTCTGAATTTTTACTTTCTCTTTAGAAGTTTTTACTCGAGCCAATGCCACCATTTCCTCCTCTCTAATTTTTTTTGTATAAAATTTTAATTCCCTAGCATGCTTCCCTTCAAGGTCTCTCAAAAAACTTTTCCTCTCATAAAGCATATAAAATACAACGCCAACCATTAAAAGAAGAATTATGACAACGATCAAAACAAAAAAATTATAATCAATGCCCAAAAAAGAACTTCTCTTTTTAATAATATCAAAAGAATAGCTTGAAACAATCGTCCCGCTTTCTGATTTTAAAGCAACCGCAAAAACATAGCTACCTAAAGCAAAAGATTTATCCAAAGAAATCGGCTTAACATAAGAATATTTGTCTTCGATAGAAAAACTTTCAATATCAGAAAATAAAACGTTTCCATCTAAATCATAAATATAAGAAAAAACCTCTGCATCCATTTCCCTATTTTTTAAATTATAAAAATTCACCTTAGGCAAAATCTCTCCAAGATGCTCAACGTCTTTATCCGCGGCGCTAACATCTATTGTAATAGCAAAATCCACTCGCTCAGAATTAACCTCCAATACAACCGGAACAACAATTTCATCTAAAGTTATAGAACCAACATAAACACCCTCAAGAACATCAGAAAATAAAACATCAGAAATAAAATTATCTTTTCCCGAATAAGAAGACAATGAAAAAAATTCTCCAGTAGAAGAAATAGAACATTCTCCATCGCAAGAAAAATCCAAAGGAACATTTTTTTCCTGACCAACCACAATAGAAGACTTGATATAATTAGGATCAATCGAAAGAGACGAGACAAAACTAATACAAACAACCAATACTAAAAAAATCACAACTTTTTTCATATCAATATTTTATTTTACCTCTTAATAATTAACTATTTTCTTTTTTTATAAAACTTTGCCGCAACAACAATTATTACTAAAACAGCAACCATTACTATTATTAAAATCCACCATGGAAATAATTCCTCAGACGCTACCCTAAATTGAGAACTAGCAGTAGCAACTCCCCCGGCATAAATAACCTCAGACCCAACTATATAATCCCCAGGAGGCAACTCTCCAGTCTCAAATACATGAGAATAAGACTTTTCCTTATTTGCCTTAATGGTTTCTGTCTGAGTCAGATAAGTCCTACCAGAAAAATCCTTAATTACATAATTCATTGCTACATCCACATCACTCTGTAAACCCATCTGTATTAAAGAAATTTGAGCGACAACCCTTTCTCCAGTAAAAATAACTCTCATATCTTCAGATATATCAAGTTTAATATCAAAAAGAGTCAATTCCGAATTAGTATTCAAAATAATTGGGACCTCAAAAATACCCGATTCATCTGCAAAAACAAACTTCCCAGAATGTATCCCTGATTTATTTGGCATTACAAAAAATTCTAAAATCCTTGTCTCTCCTGGATTCAAAGTAAATTTATTTTCATCAAAATTAATCATATCATCCAAAGCTACAACACTCCAATTAAGAATTAATTCTTTATTCCCACTATTAATTAAGCTCAATTTTGCACTAGTTTGAATCCCAACTGTGGCCGGCAAGTTCAATGATTCCGGGACTGCAGACAAATCAAGTGTTGAAATAAGTTCAACAGTTTCTACAGAAGTAGCCGCTCCGCCACTACTACCACCACCCGCAGGAGTCCCAGCAACCTCCACAACACATGAAGCAGAACACCCATCACTACTCAAAATATTTCCATCATCACAACCCTCCCCTGTTTCTAAAACTCCATTTCCACAAACCGGAGAAGCTACAACGGTTGCATTAGAAGACTCAGATGAAGAAAAAAACACATCCACATCATTATTGTCAACAATTAAATTCTCATAACCTCCAGAATTAACAGAAATCACATCCGCCGAAGCAAAAGAAAAAAGAGCTACACCTATTATAATAACAAAAATAAATAAACAAAATCTCTTCACCATCTTAAAATAAAGAGTAGCTTATCATTTATAAGAATTTCTTAATCACAGGCCAATCTTATGCTTGCATATTTAGAACCGTGATCTTTCACAAACTTTTCATGTTTATAAGATCCAAAATTAAAAACTTCCCATGGTCTATTCATCCCCAAATCTATAGCTCGATCATCAATTCTCCTCCAGGCATCAACACCTTCTTTGTTTGGCCTGTAAATATTTTTTCTCCTTTTCCCCATTGGCCCGCCCTCTTCAAGAAAGAAATCTCTAACAGCTGTTTAATATTCTCCATCCATCACATCTGTCCTAATAAATAATATTTGTGCGTCTGGCATAAGTCACAATACTTTATCTTCTTTAAAAATATTTATGTAATAAAAAACAGAATGGCCCAACCAAGGATTTATGTTTTCATTAAACATCCAAAATATCTGCCATCAATACTGGGTGGACGAGATCCTCCGCAGAGGCCTCGAAGAGGTTCTCGCAACCTTGGGTTGTTCCTGTGCCGGGAGCAAGAGCGAGTCGGTATCGAACTCTGAGTTAGAAGGAGGTGGTCAAGATCACCTTCGGTAATATTAAAAACGCCCCCACCGAATGGGAGATACTTTGGACCAATATAGAGGGACTCTAACTTATCCAGCATATTTATTATGATCTTATTCTATCGTTGCTGTTTAGACTTTATAAATATTGTCGAGATAGAAGTGGTGGATGAAAACTCTCCATTTCTAAGTCGACGCGCTCCGCGCGAAATTTACCCGACCGCCCGAGTCCGAATCCGCGAGATCGTCATACCCAGCCCTCAAGCCAAGATCCCTGAAACGATACAGCAGACGCAAGCCAATGTTATCTCCGCTTGGCATATGAAGAGTTCTATCACCATTACCTATTTCACTAATTGCTGGAAGTCCCCTATCTAAACCATATTCAAATTTATGATTTTCTCCAGTCTTATTTAAGATTTCAGGTGCATAGACTTGGGTAATTCCAAGAATTATAATTGGTTTAACTCCATGAGGCATACTTGAATCTACTTCTCCACCAGCACTAACAACAACTAATCTTTTCTCTAAATCGTTCTGACTTAAACCTAAATCAGTTCTATGTTGAATAATGCTTTCCTTCAATGCTTGTGCTTCTTGAGGATTATTTCCATTTGTATCATATAACAATAAAGCTAAATCTTCCCAGTATCTGCTTGGATCAGGAAGCTTGCCTGCTTTAAGCAAAGATTCATCTTGCATTGGAGTTATTGGATAAAACCCTTGACATTGCAAACTGGGATTATTTGCAATTGTAGAAACCAAAGCCATTCTTTTAATAGCATGCATATTTTGAACCTCACCAAAAGTTCCTGTTGAGATTTCTGCTCTTGTACCACTAAATCTTTCATTGACTTTAGAAATTAATTCTTGAAAATAATCTCCATGAGAACCATCATAACTCATAATAAAATTTTCTGTTGGCAAATCAGGAAAATTTGCATTCTGAACAGCAACGGGGTTTTGAGTTATTGGTTGAGTTACAGTCCTCTCAGTAGGAGCATCTTTGTTCATCCATCTTTCAGCAGTTTTTAAAAATCTTCGGTTGGGCATTTTATTTAACTGACTTTTGCAGTTCCCCCATTGTAATTTTTTGAATATCACTTTCGCAAGTTAAAGGCAAGATAGCAACATTTTCTCTACTTCCAAAACTTTCTCTTAATTTTCCAACATAACCATTATTTTCTGTATAAAGTAAATGAACTCTATGGGTCTGAGGAATTCCTAGAACAGTGTCTATAAAACCTCCTAAGTTTCTAATATCCATATCTGAAACAACACTAATATCATATTCTCCTTCACTATCTTTTAAGACTCCTTCTAAAAATCTCGAATTAAATGTTGTTCCGCCATCACTTGAATATCTTCTCAATTCTCTATGGACAGCTTCCCTATCCTTTGTTGGATTTGTTAAATGGTCATTACTTCCAAAACTATAAACAGCAACTCTTGAACCATTTAATAAATAAGCATTTGAAATTGCAGTTGCTCCAACAATATGTTGGTAAGTTCTTTTTGAAGGTGCAATCACTTCGTTTCCATTTGGCATAAACATACTTGGCGAATTATCAATAATTAAAAAACTATCAGGAACAGCTTCGTTATCTCCATAAACTTCTCCTTCTTTATTCACCCACTTCGTTGTAATTCCAGGCAGTATTCCGGGAGTGCTAAAAGCATCAACATCTGTTATAGAATCCCCAATTTCAAAAGAAGTGTGACTATAAGGATATAAAGTTCCATTTTTATGCATTGGTTTTTTGCTAATTGGAATCGCATGCTTTTCAGCCAAAGCTGTATAAAAATTATCAGCAAGTTGAGTTATACCTCTGCCTGAACCTGCTCGCTTTCCCATTGCTTGTGATGGTTGAGCTTGCCCCTGTCCTCGACCACCTTGCTCTTTACCTTCATCCAAAACTTGTCTAACTACTTCTTCATATTCATTAGGGTTTGAACATTCTTGGGCAAATTGTTTTAACCCTTCTCTTATTTGATTATCACTAAATCCATCTACACCATTACCTGAACATGGCTCTCCTTGTCCGTTTCCCTGACCTTCCACTTGACCATTTCCTTCTCCTTCTTGACCTTCTCCATCTTTTTTATTTTGATCTTGTGGCGGTTGGTAATCTTTCAAAACTTGAACAAATATTCTAAAATTATCTATTTCTTGAGCTTTGTTTGTGTAATCAATATCTTTTAATTTGTCAATTAAGCTTCTTTCTTCATCGGTAGGTCTAATTCCTAAAGCACCTTTTCCTTTATCCATCAACCCTTTTTCTTTGCCCCTTGTAGAAATCTTCGTAGAAGATTTTTCGGGGTACGCCTGTGGTACGGGCTCTACACCTAAATCTTGTCCTGAAACTTCTTGATATAATCCATACATTACTTTTCCAAATCCATCTCCCTCAGGCAATCCATAAGCTTTTCTCATTTTTGCAGTTGCAGGATGTTTTCTTTCATTTAACATATAAATATTTGTCTGAGCTTCTGTAAAAGCATTTCTTAATTCGCTTACTTTGTGCCCATCAGCCATTCCCTGAGCAGATTTTTGCAATCTCAAAACATTCAAAACATTCCCAGGAAACTTCATAAAGTGTGTTAGTTCGTGAGTTAAAACTTCATTTAAAGATTCTCCAGGAACTATACCATGTTCTTCAAATCCTTTAATAAAAGGCTCGCTTACAGTTACTTCTAAATTTTTAATATCCATTGAACCATTTGACTCGTCTTCGACTAATCTTGGTCGTGGCAATTGAGGATAATGAAAGCTCTTTCTAACTTTTTGCCATTCCTCTTCCATTGTTTGTTTTAAATTTTCATCTGTCATTTTCTATTAACTCCAATTTTTACGGCGACGTGCTTCGCACGAAATTTACCCGACCGCCCGAGTCCGAATCCGCGAGAACGTCAAACCTAGTGTACAAGCCACGATCCCCGCCACGACCCAGCAGACGCAAACCAATATCAGAAGTTTCATCAGGCATGTATAATGTTCTACTTCCGTTTCCTAATTGATTAAGTAAAGGTAAACCCCCTTCTAACCCATAACCCTCAAAACTTGGATCTTCTCCAACTTTTTCCAAAACTTCATGTTGGTATACTTGAGTAATTCCAGGAATTATAATTGGCTTAACTCCATGAGGCATATCTGAATCAATTTCTGCTCCTGGATTTACTATAATTAATCTATTTTCCAAATCACTTTCACTCAAACTCAAATCAGTTCTATGAGCCTTTAATGAATCATAAATTGCTTGAGCTTCTTTTGGATTATATCCACTTTGACTTCTATCATACAAAACCATTCCAAAATCCTCCCAATTATCTCCAGGATTTGTTAATTTTCCTTCCTTCAATAAATGTTCTGATTGTGTTGCAGTAATAGGATGCAAGCCTGCACTTCTTAAATTAGAATCATTTGCTATTGTGCTTATTAATCCCATTCTTTTAATTAAATGTCCTTGTATTTCTCCACTTGTTCCAGTAGGAATTTCTGCTCCTGTTCCAGAATAAACTGCATTTGCCTTTGTGATTAGTTCTTGGAAAAATTGTCCATGCTGTCCATCATAGCTAAAAAGAAAAGAGCTATCAGGATTTATTGGAGAATTATTTGGCTGTGGAGTTGGAGTTGTTGGTCTTACTGGTTGGGTTTTCTCAGCAGGCAAGCTAGGATTTTTCCATCTTTCTGCTGTTTGTAAAAATCTTTTATTTACCATTTTGTTAATTTTTCGGCGACGTGCCTTCGGCACATACAATTACCCGACCGTCCGAGTACGAAAACGTGAGATCGTCATCCCCAGCGATCAAGTCATGATCCCTGAAACGACACAGCCTACAAACCCCATTATCCTCATTTGAATACAATGTTCTTGATCCATTGTCCTCAAAAGTTGGGAGTCCTTTCTCATCTGCACCATTAAACTTCTTGCCGTGATTTGTTTTATTTAATTGTGGAGCATAAATCAATTCTACAAAATCTGTTAATTGAAAAGATAACGTATGTGGCGAATTTGAATCATATCTTAAATCTAATCCTGCTAAAGGAACCATTAAAGGAAATTGTAAACTTCCTCTTTGTTTAACTTGATTAATCAAATCCTTTGCTAAATATTGATTAGGATCTCCATCACTCCTTAAAACTAATCCAGAATCTCCATAAGTTCCCTTTAGATTAATTGCTTCTTTCTCTAAAGCTCTTTCTAGATCAGCAGGAGTTGCTATCCTCATTTTTTTCTGAGTTAAGATTTTATTAAGTAAAACAAATGCAAAAGGGTTAGAACCTTTGAGAACATTATCCGCAAAAGATAAAACATTTAAAACAGATGCACCCTGATAATCTCCAGAAACTCTTTGATTATATTCATTTAAAATTGTTTGGCCATCAGTTCCTTCTAAAAAACTATAAGTAGCATTGCTTGTTAAAGGAGAGCTTTGTTGAACAGGTGTTACAGGTTGAGTTCTTTCAGTTGGAACATCTTTATTCATCCATATTTCTGCTGTTTTGAGAAATCTCGGATTAGGCATTTTAACTCCCTTCCAAATCCTTTACTGCGTCTTGAAATATTGGATGTCCTCTGCCATCAGCTGAATATTCTTTTGCCTCTCTCAGTGCTTCATCCATTTTACCATGCCCAGCTAAATCAATAACTCTTTGATAATTCTCCTGACTTTCTCCAAATCTTTTCTTTACTCCAGGCATTTCATTAGTCCCATCGCCTAAAAGTTCTTTAGTTATATGTAAATCCAGAGGATCATTTCTATCATTATCTTTGAAAGTATTTTGTGTTTCAGGAGTCCATCTAACTCTATGCCATAAAACATAAGGTGCCACTTGAGTAACATGATCTAAATTAACTTCATCTTGGCCTTGAAGCCACGCCAAAGACTTAGCATATCGATTAATAGTCTTATTTTCCCTTTGACTTCCAGCTCCAATAAAAGATGTTTGTAAATACAATCCGTTTTCAGTTGTTGCGGGGTCAATACTTCTTTTCTGACCATATTTTGGACAAAGGTTCATCTCAGCAATTAAAAATGCAAAATACTGTTCTGCATCTCTATCAAAAGGAACAGCCCTAACTTCTTGTTCAATTTTTTCTTTATCCTCCCTTGATAAAACAGGAAAATCTTTATCCCTTAAAACAGATTCATGCTCCTGAACTATTGCCTCTAATTCTTTTTGAACATCTACTTGAGATTTCCCAGAATTAAGAACGCCCAAAGCTTTTCTAGTTAATTCAGGATTGCTTAGAACTTTGTCTTTATCATTATGATAGTCTTGAGCAATATGCAATGAATTAAGAACTCCGGGGAATTTTGATTCAACTGCAACATCAAATCTATCTAAAATAGGCGGAATTAATCCATTATTTCCTCTATCAGCATAATTACAAGTTGCAAAAAATGGCTGTGCTCCTGTAGAAATAAAATCATTTAGATAATTCCATTCCCCTCTATCAACTCCATTTAAAACAACAGCTTGGTTTGACTCAGGCATACGATTAAACTCATCGAATATTTTTGGTCCAATTTGAACAAAATGTTGCCATACAACATCTTCTTCTCCTTGATGCATTTTACCATAATGTGGTCTTCCCACCATCTTCTCTTCGGTTAATTGAGGATTACCCCTAATTGCAACTCTCTTCACCAAATCCAACGGTAATCCATTAAATACAGATTGAAGATATTCTGCAGAAGTTGTTTTACCCCCACCATACTCTCCAAATAAAAGCATATTTCCTCTATTCAATTCAGTTAAAGCTCCGAATAACAATGCAGAATTATATTTCTCACCACTTGCTTCAAAGTCATCTCTACATAAATAAAACTCACTTCCAATTCTATCATATAATCCTTTTACCTTATCTTGAAGTTTTGCTTTTGTTTTAGGCATTTTCTTTTATCTCCCTAGTAGAATTTTGTTTATCTTTTAAAACTTTATTTATACTAAATTCGACAACGTGAGACTTATTTCTAAATTTCTCTAATTTTAGAGATTCATTTATAAGTTCCACAGTTTCAGTTGAAACACTTATGCTCAATCTTTGTTTATTGTTTTCTGCCATTTTGTAATAATGGTTATGAAAATTTAATATTTATAAACCTTTCTATTGTGTTGTAACTCTAAAGTGATTATTATCACTAAGAAACCCTCTGAATTGAAGAATACGAAATAGATATGTAAGTTTATAAAACGAAATTTTTATCTATATTTGTCCTAGCATATTATCTGGAGAATTATTCTCCTAGAATAATTTGATGAAACATAATATCTTGGGCTACACGCTTATCCGTAATGCAATAAAGATTGCTATAAAATACAACAGCAATAGTTAGTAGCTATAAAAGGTGCGTGGGAAACCCTTTCGCGAATACTAAAGCTGTGGTGAAGGAAAAATTATTGATAAGCTAACTTTGCGTCTGCTGTATCGTAACAGGGATCATGACTTGAACGCTAGGAATGACGATCTCACGAATTCGAACTCGGACGGTCGAATAACTCAAGTAGCTAGGACCTTATATTTAAAATGAAAACATACAAGAATCTTTATCCAGAATTATGTTCCTACAAAAATTTAAACTTAGCCTTCAAAAAAGCAAGCAAGGGTAAAAACAAAAAACATTACGTTACCAAGTTTAAGAAAGACTTAAGAGAAAATTTACTAAATCTTAAAAGAGAATTAGAACTAGAATCCTACAGACCTTCTAAATTAACAAAATTCACAATTAGAGATCCAAAAACCAGATTAATAAGAAAATCTATCTTTAAAGATAGAATAGTTCATCACGCTATTGTAAATATTTTAGAGCCCATTTATGAATCAAGATTTATTGCAGATAATTTTGCTAATCGCTTAAATAAAGGGACAATTTTTGCTTTAGAAAAACTTGATAAATTTAAGAGAAAGGTAAGCAATAATGGAGAACTAGTTCCAAATGCACTAGATAACAACATGGTTAAGGGCTATGTGTTAAAAGCAGATGTAAGAAAGTTTTTCGATTCTATTAACCAAGCAAAGATGGTTGAGATATTAAAAAGAAAAATAAAGGATGAAAAAGTTATCTGGCTTGTGATTAAAATACTAAAAAATTTTGATGATAAGGAAAAAGGCATACCTTTAGGGAACATGACTTCCCAATTTCTTGCGAATGTATATCTTAATGATTTAGATCAATTTATAAAACAAAGATTAAAGATGAAATATTATATAAGATATGTTGATGATTTTGTAATCTTACATGAAAGCAAAGAGATTCTTGAAAATTGCAAAGATAAAATAGAAAAGTATCTCAAAAACCTAAAATTAGAATTTCATCCAGATAAATCAAAAATTTATTCTTTATATCGGGGCATTGATTTTCTAGGATTCAAAACATTTTATTATCATAAAAGAGTCAGAAAAAGGAATGTCACAGGATTCAAAACAAGATTAAAAAAACTTGAGAAATCCTATAAAGGGGGGGATATAACAAAAGATGAACTCCTAGCAAGTGTTGAGGGATGGTTTGCATATATAATGTGGGGAGATACATACAACTTAAAACAAAATTTGACAAAAAGAATTAAAAATATATTTAAGAATACAATTCCGATACGCAAGATAATAATTAAAAATGAACTCCAACAAAAATTATTTTGAATACACCCCCCATCCCACAACATACACAGAATATACACTTATATTAAGAGCACCTTTTACGGACTCTTTTCAACTCCTCACCCGAAGACAAACCTTACTCCACACCCACAAAAGGCGGACGTCAAATTCCAGCCATTTTCTCGAGTTTTTCGCACACCCACTTTCGCTGGGTGCAAAGTCCAAAAGAACTATACTTATTAACCAATTCTCTCTTAGAAACAACGATCAACCACCTATTTTTATATTTACCATTCAAATCTTTTATCTTTTTCTCTAACTGATCCTTTTTACGGAGAAGCGTACCAGTCTCAATCTCAATTGCAAAAAGCTTACCCTTAACCCTGAAAGTCAAATCAGGCTCTCTAGTTTCATGTTCAACTATTTTTTCAACTTCAAAATAACTCTCAAGCAACTGACGAACAGACCAAACAAGAAAAGTATGAGCAACCGAATGATTCAAAGTTGGTCTAATTAAAACAGTAATTATCTTTTTCTGAAAAACACAATACTCATTCACTTGTCTATATCCCTCCTCTAAAAGAATCTCAACTTCTTCTTCGTTCAAATTAGCTTTATTAAAAACCTTATTTTCATCCATCTCTAATTCATATTTTAGACTATTCTTTTTCTGGACATCCGACCTCCTTAGCTCCTCCACCCTTAACTCCAACTCCTCAACTTCTCTTTTAGCTAAACTCTTCTCATTAATTATTTCTATTAACTCATCGCTATGCTTAATCTCAACAAGTGTCCTTCTAGCCTCCTCAATTTTAGAATCTAACCCCTCATACTCTTTCAAAAAACTCATTCCCTCAACCTCATCTAATCTCGATTTTAAATTATCATAATTAAAATGTTTTAAATTTTCTCTCAAAAATTTATTAACAAATATCCACTCCTCTCTCACCTTTTTCTCCATCTCTCTTTTTTCTTTCCTACTTCTCTTCACCCAACAAAAAACCACATAAAAAACACAACTAACAAAAATTCCCAGAAAAAAGAATAAAATTAAATGAACAAAACTACTGTCAACTATTAAATAAAAATCCCGAATAATATCTTCTTTCAAAACTAATAACTGCCTCTGTAAAAACTTAAAAATCACTACTAAAGCAATTCCTCCAATTGCAATTGGAACCCACGGGTCATCGCTTTTTATTTCATCAGCCACTAAACTGCCCCCTGTTTTAACGCCCCTATTTTTAATCCCATTTGAGTCACAAGCTCCATTATTTCATTTGACTGAATTTTCATATGCTTATTATCATCCCTTAAAAACTCAACCTCTTGCTCGGACTTTGTCAATCTTTTTTCAATTTCAGTCTTAGTCACATCAACCAATAAATCATCTTCGGTAATCGTGTCTTTCATCCCCAACAACTCGCTATAATAATGAATCTTATCAGATTTCTTCCACCCAAAACGATACTTCAAAGCACTCTCAGACTTATATCTAGGCAACCAATAACAACACGAACAATGCCTGAAGTCATACATCGTCAACCTAGAATATAATTCCCCAGCCTCACTCATCCCTGTTCCTAAAACTTTTACAGCCAATTTTTTAAGATATCTATTAACCACCGTTGGATTTATCGCAAATATTTGATCTTCTGAAGATAACTTATTTTCTTCAACATATGCTTTTAATAATTTAGAGCAAATCATCAACTTTATTCTTCTTCCAAAAGTTTTACTAATTTCTTCTCTTATCTGCAACTCACTGCAGTCATTGAACAAATCACCAACTCTAATATTAATTAATTCCGTAGGCGACCTTATCCCAGTATCGTACAAAAACATTATTAGAACTTTGTATTTATGTCCAGCTCTATCATATAATTTTTTAATTTGCTCTTCTGTCAAATAAACCCATTTTGGCTTATTCGCCTTAGTATCTAAATCCAAAGTAATATCTTTTATTTCTATACCGTTTTTTCTAGAAATTTTTTGATACCAATGCCAGAATGCCTTAAATATTTTAACATAAGTATGAGTTCCCATGAAATTCTGCCCATCTTGTCTTTTCATAATACCTTTATCCATTTCTGAAAAGAATTGAAATAGCTGTTCCTCCGTAATCTCGGTTATACAGCCCAGATTAAAGCTCGTCGTAAACTTTCTCGAGAAAAACATAAGTTTGTCCTTTAAAGTATTTAATCGATTATATCCCCTAGAACCTTTAGCACTAACCGAAGATATATTCACGCCAATTTCCATATCATTAAGATACTGTAATATTATTTTTGAGTTTTCCACGCTTATATCTGGAATTCCGCCTTTCGTAAATTCCTTCCACCGCAAGTATCTTTCCTTGTGTTTATATGGATCTATTTTCATCGTGTGTTTCCAAGATTCCCGACTTTTTATATACAGTCGAGATATAATATATCCGACAGAAAAAGAGTCTCCAAAACTGGTCCAAAAAGTATTACGCCCCCACCGAGATTCGAACTCGGGTCACTGCCTTGAAAGGGCAGCATACTTGGCCACTGTACTATGGGGGCATACCAATATTTGCCAAATTGTCTTTAAAAAGCTAACTAAAAAAGAAAATTTCATAAGCTTAAACTCGGGTCACTGCCTTGAAAGGGCAGCATACTTGGCCACTGCCTCATCAGAGGTCCTCGTGCCCCGAGGGGCATACTTTTGGGGCATACCAATATTTACAGAAATACCTTTAAAAAGCTAACTAAACCGCTTTATCCCAAAATCTCCTCGAGGCCAATTGGCCCTTTTCTCATAAATTTCCGTAACAATAGACACTTATAAATTATTATACTCAAAATTAGCTAGAATAAATTATACCTATTTCTTACATATATCCTTAAAAACAAATACACACTTCAAAAATCACAATGATAATTCAGCTAGAAGTTGGCCCAATGAAAAACCTCTCTTACATAATTTTTGATGAAGAAACAAAAGAAGGAGCTTTAATCGATCCGGGGTTCGATGCAAAAAAAATACTAAAAACAATTGAAGAAAACAAGGTAAAAATAAAATATATATTTCTTACACACGTACACATAGATCATATAGCAGAATTAATAACAGTACAGCAAAAATTAAACGCAAAAACTCTTTTGGGAAAACACGAAGTAGACAGCGAAGTATACGGAGAATCAATAGACGAAAGCGACATACTAAATATAGGAGAACAAGAAATTCAAGTAATTGAAACTCCAGGTCACACAGCAGGAGGACTTTCTTTTTTATATAATAATCAATATCTTTTCACAGGCGACACTATTTTTTGCAAAGGAATAGTTGGAAGAACAGACCTATTCGGAGGCAATAAAGAAGAACTAAAAAGAAGTATAAAAAAATTAATGAAATTACCCGAAGAAACATTTCTTTGCCCAGGACATAATTACGAAGGCAAAAAGAGCACAATAGAAAAAGAGAAAGAATACCACACAAATAATATCAAAAACAAATTTTTAGATTTTTTATCAAAAGAATAATAAGAAAAACTTAAATACAAAACTAGCTTACTTTAAACATGACACAGACAACCGCAAGAATAAAACAAGCAGGCAAGCCATTTGAAATACTGGTCAATATGGAAAACGCTCTTGCATACAGAAAAGGAGAAACCCCAGTAACAAACTTCTTAGAAATTGACAAAATTTTTACCGATGCTAAGAAGGGAGATATCGCATCGCATGATGAATTAGAATTAGCGTTCGGGACAGATGACATAGAAGAAATATCAAAAACAATTGTGAAAAAAGGAGAAATATTAGTAAACCAAGAACAAAGAGGCGCAGAGCAAGAACAAAAAATAAAACAGGTGGTAGAGTTCTTAACAAAAAATGCAATAGACCCACAAACAAAAAACCCAATAACTCCTGAAAGAATTAGAAGCTCACTAAAAGAAGTGCATATCAATATAAAAAACGTTCCAATAGAAGATCAAATTCAAGAGATAGTAGCAAAAATTTCTCCGATAATTCCAATAAAAATAGAAACGAAAAAAGTAAAAGTAACTATTCCAGCCGTTTACACGGGAATTGCATATGGCGTTATAAATCAGTATAAAGAAAAAGAAGAGTGGCTAGATGACGGCAGCCTGGTCGTCGTAGTAAATATCCCAGCTGGAATGCTAATGGATTTTTATGACAAGCTAAACTCTGCAACACATGGATCTGTTTTAACAGAAGATATGTTAGAAGAATAATTCTAAAAATGCCCGATTATGCTAGTTGCCCATACGTAAAAGGTGATGCGTACAAAGACGGAATAGGTGATGATGAAATAATTAGTGGAGTTAGTGTTGCAAATACTGGTGATGAGCCCCCAGAAGGAGATTTAGAGAATTTGTTGGCAGAGCTTGAGTTATAAGTCATAGAACTTTTAACCCTTCTCACAATATATTTTATAATATACTAAATGTGCAAATATCTTTCCTGTTGCTATCGGTTAGTGCGCATATATCTTTATATACGATTTTAGCTTTAAAACTCTACCATACAATAAGCGGTAAGATTATACCACACGGGGTACAACATCTTGTATGTAAGGAAAAATGCTAGACTGTCCATATTGTTCAAATCCAACATCAAAAGTAACAAACAAAAGAGGTTCTCCCGAGGGCATAAGGAGAAGAAGAGAATGCCTAAAGTGCACAAAGAGATTCACAACATATGAAAAAATCGACAAAGATGAATTACAGGTAATAAAAAAGAGCGGTAGAAAAGAAAAATTTTCTAGCATAAAACTAGGCGAAGGAATATACAGAGCATTCGAAAAAAGAGATATACCAAAAGAAAAAATCGATACTGCTATAAGTGAAATAGAAGAATTCCTAAGAAGAAAAGGAAAAAAAGAGATCAAAAGTGAAATAATTGGAGAACTAACAATGAAAAAAATAAAAAAACTTGACAACATCGCATACATAAGATTTGCTTCTGTGTACAGAGATTTTCAAAACCTAAACGACTTCAACAAGGAGATAAGCGAAATAAAATGAAAAAAATAAGAAAAAGAGACGGGGACGTTGTACCATTTCAAGAAGAAAAAATAGAAGAAGCTATTTGGAAAGCCGTAAAAGCAGTGGGCGGAACAGATAGCAAAAGAACCAAACATATATCTGAACTAATTACAAAAAGTATTTGGGAAAATAGAAATGAATCCAATATACCACCAGTAGACGAAATACAAGACATGGTGGAGAAAATGCTAATAGAAGAGGGACACGCAAAAGTTGCAAAAGCATATATTCTTTATAGAAAAAGTCACGACGAGTTAAGAACAGTAAAAGGACTTTTTGATACAATCGAGGCAGTCGACGACTATATAGGACTAAACGACTGGATGATTAAAGAAAACTCGAACATGGGATTTTCTCTTCAGGGATTGAATAATTATATTGCAGACAAAATAATCAAAAACTATTGGATAAGAAGAATTTACCCAGAAGCGATAAGAACCGTACACGAAAATGCAGATATTCACATACATGACCTAGGAACATTGGGAGCATACTGCGTAGGATGGGACCTAAAAGATTTACTAATGATAGGATTTAAAGGTGTCCCAGGAAAAGTATCATCAAAACCACCAAAACACCTAAGAACAGCACTGGGACAAATGGTAAATTTCTTCTATACACTCCAGGGAGAAACAGCAGGGGCTCAAGCATTTTCAAACTTCGACACGCTACTAGCACCATTCATAAAATATGACAACTTATCGTACAAAGAAGTAAAACAGTGCATGCAAGAATTCTTATTCAACTTAGCAGTTCCAACCAGAGTAGGATTCCAAACGCCATTTACAAATATAACAATGGACTTAGAAATTCCATCATACATGAAAGATGAACCAGTAATAATTGGCGGAATTCCCCAAAAAGAAACATACAAAGAATTTTCCGAAGAAATGAGAATAATAAACAAAGCCTTCGCAGAATCAATGATTGAAGGAGATGCCGATGGGAGAGTGTTTACATTCCCCATTCCAACATATAATATAACAAAAAATTTTGATTGGGAAAATCCAGAATACGATTTATTATGGGAAATGACAGCAAAATATGGAATACCATACTTTTCAAATTTCATAAATTCAGATATGAATCCCGAAGATGCAAGAAGCATGTGTTGCAGATTAAGGCTAGATCAAAAAGAATTAAGAAAACGAGGAGGCGGTTTATTCGGATCCAACCCACTAACAGGCTCAATTGGAGTTGTAACATTAAATATGCCACGAATCGGTTTTACCACGCTAACAGAGGAAGAATTCTTAAATAAGGTTGAAAAATTAATGGAGCTGGCAAAAGAAAGTTTAGAAATAAAAAGAAAAGCAATTGAAAAATTTACAGAGATAGGACTTTACCCATATTCAAGATTTTATTTAAAAGTTGTTAAAAAAAGATTCGATCAATATTGGAAGAATCACTTTGGAACAATCGGCCTATTGGGGATGAATGAGGCAATAACTAACTTCATGCCGGGTGAGGATATAACAACCCCTAAAGGAAAAGCATTTTCAATTAAAATTCTAAACTTTATGAGGTCAAAACTAGAAGATTATCAAAAAGAAACTGGTAATATCTACAACCTTGAAGCAACACCAGGAGAAGGGACAACATACAGATTTGCGAGAGAAGATAAAAAAAGATTCGGAAGAATAGTTGTTGCAAATGAAAAATCGGTAAGAAATGATTCAGCAAAACCATATTACACAAATTCCACACAACTTCCAGTTGGGCATACCGACGATATATTTGAAGCATTAACCTTACAAGACAACCTCCAAACATTATACACAGGAGGAACAGTCTTCCATGGATTTATAGGAGAAAAGTTAACAAAAGAGGGTGCGAAGTCAATGGTAAAAAAAATAGCAGAAAATTATCATCTTCCATACTTCACATTGACCCCAACATTTTCTATTTGCCCCATCCATGGATATTTAGCAGGAGAGCATGTTTATTGCCCAATATGTGAAAAAGAAAGCTTAAGCGAAAAAGAAACAACAAAAGCAAACAGAGCACAGGTAATAGTCGAAGCCATACATGGGGTAAAGCCAAAAGAAAATATACAAGACACCCACCACACAGAACCACATGAACTAATAATTAATCAACCCAAAACTCTCTTGGCCCCGATCCCGCATAGACACGGCTCAAGCGAAAATATAACAGAGCCCTCGATGGAAGAGCAAAAGAGAATCGAAGAAGAAGTACAAATACTTGAACAAATAAAAGCTGAAGACAGCACATAAAAGGAGGACAAAATGACAAAAACAAAATGCGAAGTGTATTCAAGGGTTTGCGGGTATCTAAGGCCAACAACTCAATGGAACGAAGGAAAACAAGCCGAATGGAACGATCGCAAAACATTCAATAAAGATGTCTCAGAAACACATTAAAGGACTTCAAAAGGTAACCTTAATCGACTATCCAGGAAAGATAGCCTGTACTGTATTTTTATTTGGATGTAATTTTAGGTGCGGATTCTGTCACAATCCAGAACTAGTGATAGGAAATCCTAAAGATAATTATTCCGAAGAGGAGATTTTAACATTTTTAACGACGCGAAAAAGTAGCCTAGATGGAGTTTGTATAACCGGAGGAGAACCATTAATCTCAATAGAAAAAGATTTCTTAAAAAAAATAAAAAACATGGGATTCCTAGTAAAAATAGATACGAACGGAAGTTTCCCAGAAAAACTAAAAGACCTAATAGAAAACAAATTAATAGACTATGTCGCAATGGATATAAAATCTTCACCAGAAAAATATTCTTTAATAGCAAGTTCAAAAATTGATATGAAAAAAATCGAACAATCAATAAAAATTATTTCAAACTTACCTAATTACGAATTTCGAACTACAGTACTTCCACACATTCACGATGAAAAAGAAATAAAAAAAACAGTAGAGTGGTTAGAAAATGTTACTGGCAAAATGCCAAAAAAATTTGTTCTTCAAGGATTCAAAAACCAAGGGAAATTTATTGATCAAAAATATCAAAAAGAAAAAGATGTGTCTGAAGAATATTTGGTGGGATTAAAAAAAGAGATTGAGGATTGTTTTGAGGAAGTTGAGGTTAGGGTTTAAGTTTCTGTAAATTGTGACGCTCTTTTGGCGCAATTTTTCTCCACAGAAGCTTTGATTCCCAATCTTAACGATTCAAAAAACTCTGCAATATTCATCTCAGTAGCCTGATTAATACAAAAGCTACCAACCTTTCTTGTATGCTCAGTGTCTTGACTTCGGCCTATGTCTAAATTTTCATAAACATCAACATAGCAATCTGATTCTTTGCTTAAGTCGTAAGGTCCGCCAGTAAATCCCATCCCAATCGTTCCTCCATGCAATTCGACAAGATATCCATAAGGAACAACAAAATTTTCTTCATTTTTCTTTGGCATATCTAAAAAACATCTAAGATATATTTAAAGATTATTATATTTCACTACTACATACGCTTCCTCGAGAAAACATTTAAATAGCATTTAATGTTCTTAATAAAAAAGAGAAAATGAAAAAATTACTATTTGGTATAATGATTATTAGCATAGTTCTATCTACTACCATAATCATAGCAGAAAGCAATATTACAGAGGAAGTAGAAACCGCATTAGAAAACATAGCCAGTAAAGAAATAGCACAAAGCGCCCAAAAATACGTAGAAGATTTTGTGAGGCAGGAAGGAATCGGAGCAGAAGATATAGATAAAGTAGAAAAAGTAGATCTAAATAATTTGCCAAAAGACGTAGAAATAGAAAATGTCGACGACACAAACCTAGCAATATATCAAATAGCATATGAAAACTTTGCAAAAGAACTTTTCGTTATAACATATTCAACAGATCAATTAACTTCATATAAAAATTTAATTTTTAAGCAAGAAGAAAGACAGCTAATAAACTTTGGAATCTCAAAAGCAACAAAAGATACATTCCTAGAAACATCAACAGGAATATCAGGAGACTTGGCGCAAGGGCAAGTAATGATGAGAGAGGGAAGTATAACTGGTTTATCAACAAACTTAGACGTAGAAAAAACAAACGAAAAACGAATAGAAATTATTTTATACATAAATGAAGAACCATTCTATTTTAGAAATATGATAGACGCATCAACTACAGGCAAAAAAACAGCGTATGTTCTTCAGTCAAAAAACATAGTAACATTCCTACCAGGAGATATAATATCTGTATATGTTAACGGAATAAATAAAGGAGAAATAAAAAACATTATAACAACGGTGGAGATTACAACAAATTAAAATGAAGCTAAAAATTAACAAAAAATATCTTGCACTATCCATTGCCGCCATCGGATTAATCTTAGCATTTATATTTATTCAGACACAACTATCAGGGAATATAACATCAGGACTAGATTTAACATACACGGAGAATCAACCACTAGCGGGAACATTAACTTTAACCACCAAAGCAGGAGAGCTAATCCCATCAGATTCTATACTAAAACTAAAAACCGAAAAAAATACATACGAATTTTTCCTAAAAGACATACTTAGCGAAGAGCAACTAGAGGGGGCTTACTATATTGAGGATGAGACGATGTCAGAAAGTGGATTAGGATTTGGAGCGTATGGAAACACAGAAGAGGGCACCCCCGCATTGAGTTTTGCATTAATAATCGAGGACGAATCATCAACTGAAACTGAAACTGAAACTGAAACTGAAACTGAAACTGAAACTGAAACTG
>Ga0208904_1000898_pt1 | contig 22035 bp, 22 predicted proteins | sample AntAceMetag02UKB_FD_184774 | JGI IMG/M metagenome (GOLD analysis project Ga0208904, IMG submission 184774) | Saline lake microbial communities from Ace Lake, Antarctica - Antarctic Ace Lake Metagenome 02UKB (SPAdes) (version 2) | ecosystem: Environmental > Aquatic > Non-marine Saline and...
TTATAATAAAAAAGGGGTTAGGGTATGGGGTATGGGGTATGGGGTATGGGGTATGGGGTATGGGGTATGGGGTATGGGGTACGAGTTACGATTTCGGCTCATGCTTGCGTATACGAACAACTGTAAGGGCAATCAATGCGATCAGCGCTATAATTGTAAAAACGGAATAGTTCTTTAAGATCGATTCGATCAGATCCCAGTTCTCTCCCAAAACATAACCCAGAAAGATAAAGGCAGCATTAAAAACCAATGACGAAACGGTCACCATGATCAGGGTATTATACCATTTCAATTTTGACATTCCGCTGACCAGGCCTATGACCGGCCGCATTCCAAAAAATATTCGGTTTCCGAGAACCATCCAGGCGCCATAATGATCCATATATCTTTCCGCTTTTATCATAAAATCCGAAGATGCAAACTTCCAATTCTTTTCAACAAAGAATTGTCTGTCAAAGCGTTTTCCAAGAAACACCATCAGCATAAATCCCAAGACGGCTCCCAATACACTGAAAGCGTATAACCAGATAAAATCACCCGGTCCGAAATATAAACCGAAAACGTAAGCGGTAAATACCAGCATGGTATCACCCGGCAAAGGCGGAAATATATTTTCAATAAAATAGGCCAACAGGACCAGCAGCATATAATGAATGGGTTGAAGCTGGGAGAAAAACTCTAAAACAGCGTGGAATAATTCCATATTAAATTCCGTTGAGCATAACAGCAGCCATAGCGGCAACGCCTTCTTTCCTTCCGGTAAAACCAAGGCCTTCTTCAGTGGTTGCTTTAACGGAGACAGCTGAAATATCTACATTAAGCGCAGAAGCAATATTTGCCCGCATCATCTCAATATATTTTGCTACTTTTGGTCTCTGCAAAATGAGAGTAGCATCAATGTTCTGGATTTTATATGCATTAATCTCAAGAAGCTTGCTCACGCCGGCTAGTAAAAACATAGAATTAATATTCTTATATTGATCATCGTGATCGGGAAAATGTTTACCAATGTCACCCAAAGCCAAAGCTCCCAGTAGTGCATCCATGATCGCATGAACCAGCACATCAGCGTCGCTATGTCCATCAAGTCCTTTTTCATGCGGAATTTCAACACCACCCAATATCAACTTCCGACCTTCAACCAATCGATGCACATCGTATCCTTGTCCAATTCGCTGCATGGAAACTCCTTTATCCTTAGACATGATTCTCTCAGCTGAGTACAGATCTGATGGGGTCGTGATCTTAATATTATGTGGAACATCAGGTATTACGGTTATTTTCTTTCCCATTCGTTCAAGAAGCATAGCATCATCTGTCCCATAGAATTTATCAGCATAAGCTTTTTCATAAGCGGCAATAAGCACATCTTTATTGAAAACCTGGGGCGTATTGATCTGCCACAGGGTATCACGGGGAAGTGTCTGTTCAACAAGTTCATTCTTGATCTGTTTCATGGTATAAGCGGCAGGAACAGCCGCAATTGCTCCATCATATTTTCCCAATAAAGGAATTGCTTTATCGATTAATTCGGGATCAAAAAATGGACGAGCAGCATCATGAACAGCAACAACGGTTGTCTCTTTATCCAAAATCTTCAAAGCATTCCAAATGGAATCTTGTCTCTGTTCTCCTCCATTGATAACACGAATCCGAAAAGGAGCATCCAGCTTTGCACATAGCTCTTCAACGTCTGTACGGATCGCTTCAGAGACCGGGATGATCATTTCATGAATATTCACTTTAAAAAACCCACATATAGTATGCTCAAGAATGGACTTTCCTTTGAGGGAGATCAGTATCTTGGGAATCTCATGCTTCATGCGCTTTCCCGCACCGGCTGCAGGAATGATAACTGATAATTTGTGTTTTGAAGTTTTCATTATCTAATTATAAGGTTTTTAATGATTTAATGCAAAGAATCTGAGGGAAGTTTTGGGGTTCGGGGTCCAGAGTTCGGGGACAATGCGGTCTTATAGAACACTTATTACGTTTAGGTTTAAGTTGAGAGAAGGTCATATAGTACCACTTAAAGTGTTGTAATAAAAGAGCCCACTCTTTTGAGCGGGCTTTATTGTTAAATCAGGCTGTCAGGTTTATAGGGAGATTCATACTAGACTCCATCAGCTTCCATTATAATACCATGTGTAATAATTCGATAAAGTTATACCAAACCAGTAACGCCCATCGACACGTGAAAGTTCGTCTTTAGAAATATTCATCGGAGAGCTAAATGCTGTTTGCACTAGATATTCCCCTGGCGGGAAATGGGGATATCCTTTCAAAGTAATTGTCCTTTGGATAGATTCCATGCTACTAATTTTTACAAACCACTCTGGAGACCAATAACCTGTAAAAGGAGGTTGGTACGATTTTTTCCACCAGGACTTATACTCTTTGTCATCGTCGATATTATAAAAAACAATACTATAGCTGAAATAATGAAATATCTCGCTACCAGTTATATCCGGATCTAAGATATATAAATCATCTTCATCATTATTGGTGATAGTTAGTGTATAAGAAATTGTGGCCGTATCAGAATTTTCTAATACTATAATTGTATTTTCATTTAATGAATCTAGTGTGACTTCTATGCCACTATGTAATAAATTATCTTCTATTAAAGCATTTTTTACTCTTGGGTTGTTAAGAGTGTTCTCGATATAGAGCCAAGACCAGTCAAATTTTAAAATATTTGAAGGGCATGCAGTATTATATCCCAAATCAACAAACATTGGAACAGGCACTAGCTCAAGTGAATATGCAGGGCTAAAAAAATAACCTAAATATTCTCTTTGTCCATTTGAAGTAACTACAAACGGTTTATCAGCCCAATCTCTAGGAAACATTTTAAATGGTTGTATTGTATCCCAGCCGGGAATAAAGTTGCCTTTATCTTCTTTTAAATATATACAGTGGCTGGACCAATCGTAAAAATCAATATCATCGCTTGTTAACCATGGATCAGATTCAAGTCTTAGTGAATTTAAATCTTTATCCATTACATCTGTAATGATTAAATTGTCATTCTGAAGAAAATATATTGCATACGGATAACCATCTTCTGGCTCATTAATTGGTGTACAGCTCATTGCAAAAATAATTAAAAGAAGGACAATAATAATGTGTCTGATTTTCATAGTGATCCTAAGTAGATATTATTTATAATGGATAATATATATTTATTTTCTCTACCTGCCAAGCATTAGTGACCTCCCCCAAAATAAAACAGTCCAATACGTCACATACGTATTCAAAATAAAAATCCCCCACAAACAAAAAAACACCCGTTGAATCAAGGATTTGGTACGGGTGTAAAAAAAGCGGGGATAACGGCGGTCAAGCCGAACTCTTTTTTCTTTTAGTATTAAATTGAGTGAAGTGTAATTACTTAATTAGCACCATCTTCTTTGAATGTGTCCCATAACTACTTTTAAGCCGGCTAATGTAGATTCCTGAGCTATACTTTGAAGCATTCCACTTTACTCTGTATGCTCCGGCTTGATGATACTCATCAACAAGCGTTTCGACTAGGTGGCCTGATATATCGTAGATACTCAGTTTAATATTAGAATCTTCTGGTATTGCATATTCTATTGTAGTTGTTGGGTTGAAGGGGTTGGGATAGATATTTAAAAGATCATATTGTTCAGGTACAATTTCATCAATTCCCGTTTTAACCTCATTGTGTGAGAAACAATATAGGTCATAATATTGATCATTAATCTTTTCCGTAAAAAGAATTTTATCGTAACCATCTCCACATATATCACCTAAAATATACATATTAGATTCTTTTGCATTATTAAATTGAAAATTATCAGGAGTAACAAAATCGTAGTTTATGTCCAGTGATGAGCCACCAAAATATCCCTTGACTTGATCTTCACTACTATCCCAAACTATCCAATCATTATATCCATCATTATTAATATCCCCAGGCGTTATATTTCCAACATCATTAGAACTATAATGTGCTTCAACGGCATTAATATTATTTGCATATACAATATTTAATCCGGGTATTTGATTATTAACATTATTTGGTTTGCAAAATAAAGATTTTTGATCAATGTTTGAAATTTTACCTAAATCGCCACAGATATCACCAATAAAAAGAGTATCGACTCCCAAGATTATACTATCAAGGGAAGAACTCCCATAATACACGTATGTAACCGAATCGCTTATATAGTGGAAAGTATCATTAAAGCAATATTCCCAATATTGCATACTAAAATCATCGTAACCATCAAAATTAATATCTCCCAACCCTGTACAATTACCCCAACTATATGCAATAGCCTCTGGATTTGAAAAATATACTGGAGGAACAATAATAGTATCAGGATACCAGAAAAGTTTTTCTCCGCCCAAGTAAACTTGTAACTTTATTATATCCGAATACCAACTATATGTTGTATCACTACTAGGTTTTGTTAATAAATGACCCTCATAAAATCCTGGGCCGCAACATAAATCATTATATCCATCTCCATTAATATCACCTACTTCTCTAAAAGGATTAAAATATATGCGATAATACGCTGTATTAACATACCTACAACTATCATTCTGGTATTAAATCAAAAGTAGGACCGCCATAAAGTATTTTTATTATAGGTTCACCAATAGGCGTTAACATATAAAAATCGACATCCATATAAGCAATATCATCAAATCCATCACCGTTGATATCACCAACATTTGCTAAGTATTTTGTATCAATCTGATAGTCTGCAGTAAAATCAATTGAACCAGACCCCATAAAAATTAATGTAATATTATCAGGATTATATATATTCCTATCATAATGTTTAAACGCCCAATCATCAAAACCATCGTTATTAATATCACCTAAAACAACAGGTTTCAAATTTGATCCTTCTGTTAAAGGGGGGGTATTATAGAAATGTGCAATGCAATTTAAAGTATCTACAGCAAAAAGTGGGACAAACAGGATCAATACCAGTAATGTAACAGTGGAATACTTGAGCTTTAACATAAGCGTCCTCTTTAATTCGATACCAAAACATACAAAACCACATCAACTCCTAAAAGAATTATTTCTAAATGTATGAAAGATTGTAGTATTTAAAAATGCCGGAAAACGCAATACTCGGAGAGATCCTCTTTGATCTCAGAACATCGAACAATCGAACACCGAATAATCAAAGTTAATTGTCAATTGTCCTTTCTCAATTATCAATTGTTTCTCCTCTTCTCCCACTCCCCCACCTAAATAAATTTTCATACGTAAAATAAAAGGGCTCAATATTTTGAGCCCCTACTTTATTACGAGTTACGCGTCACGCATCACGCGTTACAATTAGATTATTAGCATTGCATCGCCATATGAGTAGAAATTATATTTCTCTTTTACGGCTTCTGCGTAAGCATCCAAAATAAGATCATGTCCAGCTAAGGCTGATACCATCATAATCAAGGTGGATTTAGGCTGATGGAAGTTAGTGATCATTGCATCGACAACCTGAAAATCGTAAGGTGGATAAATGAATTTATCTGTCCATGTACTTTTAGGATTTACATCGGTACCGGAGATCAAAGAGGATTCAAGTGCACGAACTGTTGATGTACCAACCGCAACAATACGACCGCCACTGGCTTTTGTTGTATTGACCATAGCGGCTGTCTTTTTAGATATTTTAAAATATTCGGAATCCATTTGATGGCGACGAAGATCTTCAACCTGAACCGAGCGAAAAGTACCGAGTCCGATATGCAGCGTGATATTGGTAACTTTGGTGCCTTTTTTCTCAATCTGTTCCAACATGGGATCAGTAAAGTGCAAACCGGCTGTCGGTGCCGCAACAGCGCCCAATTCTTTGGCAAAAACGGTTTGATAACGAACTTTATCCAAGTCTTCGCTTTCGCGCTTGATATAAGGCGGCAATGGTGATTTTCCAGTTGCCATGACATATTTCATGAACGTTGCTCTTGAACAATTGTGACGAATCACACGACCACCGGAAATGGTATTATCAATCACATCGGCATAGATCTTATCCGTAAAGCGGAGTTTATTTCCGATACGGACTTTACGTGCCGGTTTAACCAATACTTCCCATATCTGATCTTCAAGAGAACGGAGTAAAAATACTTCAACCTCGGAATCGGTTTTATCTTTTGATGCGAACAAGCGTGCAGGAAATACTTTTGTATTGTTATAGACCAAACAATCTGTCGGCGTCAGATATTTTTTAATTTCTGAAAATTTATGATGTGTATAGGTTCCGTTTTGACGGTCCACAACCATCAAACGGTCTTCACCGCGTTTATCACTTGGATATTGAGCTATACGTTCAGCTGGCAGATCAAAATCAAAATCTGATAGTCTGAATGCCTTCGGCTGAGTATTAAAGATCTCAAACTTCGTCATAGAACAAACTCCCCTGAGAATTGGGTTTACGTCTTTTAAGATTCAAATGCTTATAGGTCCTGTCAAGTGCAACACGTCCCCGTGCAGTACGTTGCAAAAACCCCTCTTGTATTAAAAATGGTTCATATACTTCTTCAATAGTATCCGCTTCTTCTCCGATGGCAACTGCGAGGTTCTGCAAGCCTACAGGTCCACCTTCAAAATGGTTCACTAAAGTCAGAAGTATGCGCCTATCCATACTGTCCAAACCGATCTCGTCAATCTCCAGCATCTGCAGAGCCAGATCGGCAATTTCTTTTGTAATAACACCATCGCCTCTTACTTCGGCATAATCCCGACAGCGTTTTAAAATACGGTTCGCTATCCTGGGAGTACCCCGCGAGCGTTTGCCCAATTCAACGGCACCATCTTTGGTAATTTCAACATTAAGAAGTTTGGCTGAACGCATAACGATCTGTAACAGTTCTTTATGCGAGTAGTAATCCATCCGCATAATGATGCCGAAACGGTCACGAATCGGTGATGTCAATAAGCCGGCTCTCGTGGTCGCACCCACTAAAGTGAAAGCTTCAAGATTCAGTTGTATGCTTCGGGCACTGGGCCCTTTATCGATCATAATATCAATATGAAAATCTTCCATTGCAGAATACAGGTATTCTTCAACCACCCTGTTCATTCGATGTACTTCGTCAACAAACAGTACATCTCCTTTTTCAAGATTGGTCAAAACCCCCGCAAGGTCACCTGCTCTTTCAAGAACAGGACCGGAAGTCGTTTTTAGCCCGGCATTCAATTCATTGGCAATAATATTTGCCAGCGTTGTCTTGCCCAATCCCGGAGGACCGAACAAGAGAACATGATCAAGCGGTTCATTTCTTTTACGCGCCGCTTCTATGTATATCTTCAATTTCTCAAGCAGTTTCTTCTGGCCGATAAACTCATTAAACGAACGTGGACGGAGCGTGAATTCAAGCTCTTCTTCCAAGGACCCCAGTTCCGGATTAATAATTTCAGATCTCATATTATAAATATCATGTTCAGCATATAATTTACAATTAATTTCATAGTTTCGCTATCTCTTTTTAAGTGAAGAAAGAATAGAAATCTTCATTACTGTCGCACATAAGTTTTACCATCAACAACAGAGAAATTATCTCCAGAAATCGAGTAATAAAAACCTATATCTGAGGTACCACGACGTTCAAAAACATATTTTTTTTCATCATAGTAATAAGTTCCGGTTATGACGATACTTTCATAGGTCTCTCCGCTATAATTAACCAAGCGATATGTCAGATCTTCATTAAAAGTGATCTTTTCCCAGTTGCCGGTCTGATAGTCCATATATTTCCAGGTTCCTATGAGAACATTTTCGATATCCTCAGAACCGGTACAGGAAGATAGGAGAAGGAGTATTGAGATAATTGACAGAATAATTTTTGTATGTTTTTTCATCATGCCCTAATATACGTTTTTTTATTGTGATTTCCACTGCGTTTATCGTTTGTAATAGACACCTTGTTCCACTTGTGCAACACTGTACGTCTCACGTCTTACGGTTTACGCCTGCTCTTCGTATCCGCCAACCGGCGGAGAAGGTGGATCAATTGTCAATTAATTTGGTTCCGCTCCTACGGAGCTCATTATGTTAATTGGGCACCCTATCTACAAAGCTTTCGTCCCTATGGGACTTACGCTTTTCGTCTCACGATTCACGCCTGTCCTCCATAGCCCCGATTTTTCGGGGTGAAGGCGGGTCTTACGTCTTACGTTATATACATGAGACGCGATAAATCGACGTCTCTACACTAAACCCCTAAACCTTTACTTCTTACGTCTTACGTCTTACGTCTCACGCCTGTCCTGCGAAGTTTTAACGAAGCAGGGTCTTACGTCTCTTCTTCATTCTTTTCCGACCATCCGGCAGATCCTCTCTACGTTCGGACGCCAGCCGGAAGGTCTCATGTCTTACGACTTGTTATTTGATGTTTATCTGATTAAATTTGAATCTAAATTTTTGGAGACCGCATGGATTGGGATATAGTTATAGGATTAGAAGTACATGTACAGTTAAACACAGAAACAAAAGCCTTCTGTTCCTGTAAGGTTAATTATGGTGATTCTCCTAATACTCATGTGTGTCCCGTTTGCCTCGCTTACCCGGGTGCTTTGCCTGTTTTAAATATAGAACTGGTCAATTCCGCCGTTAAACTTGGTCTTGCGACCAATTGCTCTATTCGCCCGCATAGCACTTTCGCACGAAAAAATTATTTTTACCCCGATCTTCCCAAAGGGTATCAGATATCCCAATTTGATGATCCGATCTGTTATGAAGGTTATGTTGATATTGAAGTGGATGGCAAAGAGAAACGCATCGGAGTAACCCGTATTCATATGGAAGAAGATGCGGGAAAATCCATGCACAGTGAATCCGGTACTCTTGTAGACTTGAACCGCTGCGGTACTCCCCTGCTGGAGATCGTCAGTGAACCTGACATGTCTTCTCCCCAGGAAGCTTACGCCTATTTAACGACTTTGAAACAGATCGTTCGATATACTGAAGTCTCTAACTGTAATATGGAAGAAGGTTCCATGCGCTGCGACGCAAATATTTCCATTAAGCCAAAAGGGCAAATAGAATTAGGTACCCGCACCGAATTGAAGAATATGAATTCTTTCCGTAACGTTGAACGTGCATTGATCTATGAAGCAAAACGCCAGCAGGAAGTTTTGGAAGCCGGTGGATCCATTAGGCAACAAACCCTTCTCTGGGATGAACAAAACGGTAAAACAAAATCAATGCGTTCAAAAGAAAATTCTCATGATTATCGATATTTCCCCGAGCCCGACCTTTCACCCGTATTTGTTGATGAAGCATGGATAGAGACCATGCGTCAGACACTACCGGAGCTTCCTGCGGAACGTACCCAACGTTTTATTGATAGCTTTTCATTTAATGTTAAAGATGCAAGTATCCTGACTTCTGAAAAAGAGATCGCAGATTACTTTGAAGCAACACTTAACTATTTCAATAATCCCAAGTTAGTCCTGAACTGGGTGCGCAATGAAGTCCTCCGCATCTTGGTCGATACGGGAAAAAATATCAGTGAATCGCCCGTATCCCCCGAAGCTCTTGCCGAACTGTTGGTGATCCTGGATAAAAAAGAGATCACAGCTCAGACGGCAAAAGCGGTCATTGACAATATGGCCTCAAGCGGAAAATCCGCTGCGGCGATCATTGAAGAGAAGGGATTAAAACAAATATCCGACAGCTCTGCGCTTGAAACAATGATCGATAAGATCATAAGCAATAATGACGTTTTGGTTAAACGCTACAAAGACGGCGACACAAAATTACTTGGCTTCTTTATAGGTCAAGTAATGAAAGTCAGTAAAGGGCAAGCAGACCAAGCCGTCGCCCGTGATATTATTATAAAAAAGCTGGGGTAACATGACGCGCAATTTACTTTGCATCGATATCGGCAATACCCATGTGGTCATAGCAGTACTGAAAAATACAAACGTATTGGATACTATTCGTATTCCCAGTACTCCCCTTTTGACCGTACCCGATTATATTGCGACCATTAAAGGTCTGCTATCAAAACTGAATTTAAAACCCGGTGATATTCATGGTGCGATCATTTCATCTGTTGTCCCGCGTTTGACAGCTCCCTTTCAAGAAGTTTGTAAAATATTATCGGAACGTGAACCTCTCGTTGTAGACCATACTCTTTCTATAGACCTTAAGATCAATTATGATGATCCCGCCGAAGTCGGAGCCGACAGAATTTGCAATGCCATAGGTGCTCTTGAACAATATTCAGCTCCGCTGATCGTGGTGGATATGGGAACGGCAACAACCTTTGATATTGTATCAAAAAATAGAGAATACCTTGGCGGCGTGATCATGCCGGGATTGGAAACGGCGGGTCGAGATCTGTTCAAACGGGCAGCAAAACTCCCGAAGGTCAGCTTTGATTTCCCCGAAAAGATCATCGGAACCAAAACACGCGAAAGTTTGCAGTCAGGTTTAATGTGGGGAACTATAGATCAAATTGACGGGTTGATAAAGCGAATTTGTCATGAATGGGGTAAAAAAGATGTCACAATTATCGCGACCGGTGGACTATCACATGTCATTGCACCGCATTCAAAGTATATTCAAAAGGTAGATAAATCTCTGACCTTAGTAGGAATGGCGTATATTTACGAACAAGTACGGGGAGAAAAATCATGAAACGCGCCCTGATCATATTTCTTATTTCATTTCAGCTTTTATTGGCTGCTAATTATACTTCAATGGGACAAGTTAAAAAGACCAACAGCATTGATCTTCGAATGACGGATTACGGTTCAAGTATGGGCGGTATGATGCAATGGCGGCTCATGGACAATTTACATGCGGGAATCCAGGCGAGCTGGACTTTTGTATCAAGCGGTAAAGAATATACTTTCACTTTTTATGACCCTGTTTATGGCGAAACCACAGTAAAATTAAACACCATTCATTTAGATTTTCTTAAAGCCGGTATCTTTTTTAAAAAACATTTTTTTACTCGACAATTGGCCAATACATTTGCTCCTTTTGTTTCCATTCAAGCCGGTCCGGTCCTGGCAATTGACACCGATAATGACCCCTTTGCAAATATCAGCCGTTATCAGGAAGCGGAATTCTATCTTGGCTTTTATACTCACTTCCATTTGGGCATTGATTTCATGATGGAAAAACGCAGCTCTCTTACAGTTGCTTTAGGTTATGAGATCAACCGATTCAAGCAACCTGTAGATGAAGTATTCCTTAAAACGAGCTGGAACGGAGCCGCGATCGTCATGAATTACGGAAAATATTTCTAATGGCTCACGAACAATTCTTTTATTCAAATCATATTGTTGATAATACCCTGATCATTGAAAATGATGAGCACAAACATTTGTCCCGTGTTATGCGCAAGAGACCTGGAGATACGATCTGGATCAGTGACGGTAAAGGCACATCATATCAAACCAAGATCCTCGAAATTGACCCGGAAAACACCACCTGCAAGATCGTTGAAAAATATTCACAATTCGGTGAACCTGAAAACCGGGTATCTTTGGCAGTCGGTTTGATCAAACCTGCACATTGGGAGATATTGCTGGAAAAAGCCGTAGAATTGGGCGTTTATGATATTTACCCCTTAATAACGCGTTACACGGTCGTAAAGGGCTTAAAAAGAGATCGCGGGGAAAGGATCATTCTTTCCGCTTTAAAGCAATCTGGGCGCTCTCACCTGCCAATTCTACACGATCCTGCCCCTTTTAGTGAATTTATTCAACAAAAACGCGATGAGATCACATATATCTGCGATAATCAGGATGATTACCCTCAATTGGCATCCGGATCCGCATCAGAAAATTATCTTGTCCTAATCGGACCCGAGGGCGGCTTTCATCCCGATGAAGTTACACTTGCCATTCAACACTCCGCTCAACCTGTCCTGCTGACAAATCGGCGTTTACGAACCGAGACAGCTTGTCTGGCAGCATTAAATCGTTTAGTAGTTTAAGGGTTTAGGGAACTGTCATCCTGAGCGTAACGGAGTGGCCTGCCCGCCGAAGTCTTGACGTAGGCTGGGAAGGATCTATTCATGATTCAGAATTTGGTTTAGGGTAGAGACGCGATTAATCGCGTCTTTACATCATTCTTCCTATAGAGGATTTAACATAAATATGAGCATATAGACTTTGAACCCGATTTTAATAAGGTGGTATAAAACATGAAAATTGAACTTCGCTATTTTACCGGAACGGGCAATTCATGGAAAGTCTTGGATACTTGTAAAGAGGTATTCACTGAAGCCGGACATGACGCATATATTTCAAAATTAAATCCTATGGAAAATGAGATCAAGGGAGCAGATTTGATCGGTTTTGCTTTTCCTGTCCATGCTTTTGGCATGCCCCGTATCGTCTTAAAATATCTCAGATCTCTGAAATCATTTAACAATGGACAAAAGGTCTTCTTTGTTTTTACGGCAGGCGATACGAACGGAGCAGGATTGGGCACTATAAAATGTGCTGGAATTTTAAAGCGAAAGAACTGTGATGTCATTTACTCTGATGTGATAAAAATGCCGAATAACTGGATCCCCTTCAGCACGATCTTGACCATGGATGAGAACGCGACTATTATTGAAGCGGGCGTTGAGAGATCAAAACAGATCGCTGCCAATATTTTGAATAATAAAACAGAACTCTTTGATCATAAAAAGCAACCCTGGTTCTTTAAATCCCCTTCAAACATCATAAATAGTATGTTCAGGAATTTTGGTCTTTTTGGACTTAAAAGCATGTTCAAGCTTTATCCAAGCTGTAACGGTTGCGGTATTTGCGCAAAGGCCTGTCCCACGGGCAGTATTAAGATGGTAAACGGCAAACCCAAATGGTTTAAAACCTGCGAACAATGCATGCGTTGTATCCACATTTGTCCTCAAGAATCCATCTATCAATTTCCCGCCTCCACGAAAGGTAAGAACCGATATATGGAACCGGAATTTAAGCCATTGGAAGATTAATAAATAATAAATAGTAAGTAGTAGAATATTTTCTTGAAATATAAAAGAAATAGCATAATCACACCCATTAAGGGCAATTTTGTATGGAGAATAAAGATATGAAAACATTAAAAACACTATTTCTATTGATCATTATCACCTTAATATTTACATCCTGCAATAATGAAATGGCGAATATTAAGCCTTTAAATAATTATGCCCATTGGCATCAAAGAATGGTGAAATTCATAAATGAAAAGGATAGTATAAAAACAGGAAGTGCCATTTTCCTTGGAAATTCTATTACAGAGGGTTTTGATCTTGACACATTTTTTCCTGAGATGAGTACCGTAAACAGAGGTATTGTATCAGATCATATAGATGGCGTTATACAAAGAATGGATGTTTGTTTGGGAAATGCCGAAGAGACTAAACTTTTTATCATGATTGGTGTCAATGACATCGGTGCAAAACGAAACGAAAAAACGATAAAATATTTATATCGAAATATGGTGAAAGAGATAGTTGAAAACTATAATTACGATGTGTATTTGCATTCCATATTACCCACATCTCCAAGATGGAAGAATTGTCCCCCCGAATTGATCAAGAGCATGAACGTGTATATTGAAAAATTAGCCCAAAAGTATGATCTGACTTTTGTCAATATTTATCCCCTTTTCAAAGACGAGAACTCAGATTATGTTAAGGACGACTTAGTTAAGGATGGTCTGCATCCTAACGAAGCCGGGTATAAAATTTGGGCTGATTATTTGAAGACGGTTATTAAATAGTATGATGTTAACCATAATGCTGAAAGGAATAAGGATATATAAATGATTTCAAACACCACCGAAAACTACAATATTGATCTTAAACCCATTTCTATCTTTAACTCCATTTGGTATTTTGTTATAAGCTCAGCACTAATTTATCTTGGGCTATATAAAGGAATTCCCTTATTGCTGGACAAGGAAGTCCCTTTTCTAACCGCTTATTTGATCTTATTTTATTTCCCATTTGTTTTACTTTTTATTACAGCCTTGATCCTATACAAACGAGAAGGCAATAAATGGGATTGGTCCGATTTTAAAACAAGACTGTACTTAAGAAAAATGAGTAAAAAAGATTGGGTTTGGGCTTTAGGACTTTTGATTTTTGGACTAATTACATATCTGGGTCTTACACCTCTCGGAAATTGGTTTGCAAAAATCCCATTTTTAAGCCCTCCTGATTTTTTTCCTCCTGAGATAAATCCTAACAAATCTATGGTCTCAGGATTTTTTATGGACTTTAAACTCGCCGGGCAATACTGGGTTCCTGTAGCTTATTTTATCGGCTTGGTCTTCAATATTATAGGAGAAGAATTCTTATGGAGAGGAATTCTTTTACCGAGACAAATTAAAAAATATGGAAGCAAAGCATGGATATATCATGGAATCATTTGGACCTTTTGGCATTTTTTCTGGGGTTGGAATCTTATTATCATATTTCCCTTTGCAATGGCTGTATCTTATGTCTTTTATAAACGTCAAAATACTTTGATACCCATCATTACTCATGGATTAATGAATTCAATACCCTTGATCTTAATCATAACAGAAGTATTTAAATAAGTGACCCGTGGCAATAATATAATCTAAATATAATAATCATTCATCGCAGATCGACTGAACATGTTAGTCATTATGACACTTCTTTTCTTTATCAAGCAATAATCTATTTCTCCGCATATTTTACGGATTATATTTGACATTGCGGAGATTAAGCGACTGTAATTTACTAAAAATAAAAATCTGAGGTAATAAATATTTAAATTCAAAACAGTGGGGTAGATATTAAGAATAATTGGGAGAATGGTATCGAAGGGATTATCAATACGATCAATAACGGCGCCTAACACACGTTATACGCAATGATGTGAATAACCAGTTTTTGTAAGCTTGAGTTCAATTGTATACAAATCAAACTTTTTTGAACTCCTTTGGAAATCATTACTGGAATCAAATATGTTATATTTCTTTCAATGGTACAGGCTTACTAAAGACTGATATATATCTCGTAATTCAATCTCATTTTCAATTATTAGTGTGCCAAATGTATACAATATTTATCGTTTTGGCACATAAATAATTGATTGTATTGTTTATTAGTGTGCCAATTGCATACATTATTTATCGTTTTGGCACATAAATAATTAGTTTTATTGTTTATTAGCGTGCCAAACTGGTATTTTTTACATATATTTGGCACATAAATAAATATTTAAGATAAATAAAGTTATGTCTAAAACAATAGTAGGAAGAGTATATGAACAGCAAGTTTTAACCGACTCGCTAACTAGCCACAGGTCAGAACTGGTCGCCATTTATGGACGAAGAAGAACTGGAAAAACCTACTTAATTAGAGAGTTTTTTGGCAATAATATTACTTTTAGTTTTACTGGATTAAGTACTGGAAAAAGAGCTGACCAAATAAAGAACTTCATACTTAAGCTAAACGAAGTAACGAATGAATTTAAAAAAGAGAAGCAACCTACCGATTGGCTTGAAGCTTTTAGTTACCTCAAGACATTCCTTAAAGGGATTAAAGAATCAAAGAAAAAAAAGGTAATATTCATCGATGAATTTCCTTGGGTGGATTCTCACAAATCTGGCTTCTTAGCTGCCTTTGAAAACTTCTGGAATGACTACTGTACCACAAGAAGCGACTTGATGGTGGTGGTCTGTGGATCGGCAGCTTCATATATGGTCAAAAAGATTATTAATAATTCAAAAGGGCTAAGTAAAAGAATAACACAAACAATTAAGCTTAAACCATTCAATCTGCACGAAACTCAAGCCTTCTTCAAGTATAAGGGAATCCCAATGGAAGAGTATGAGATTTTGAAGATTTATATGGTTTTAGGTGGTGTTGCTGAATATCTAGAGCATGTAAAAGCTGGGGAATCAGCCGTAATAACAATAGAAAATTTATGTTTTCAACAAGGTGCATACCTGGAAAATGAATACGATGAAGTATTTAAATCATTATTCGATGAAAATTCATATCACCAGAAAATAATGAACGTCCTAGCCAACAACAAGAAGGAAGGGATTACCAGAGACGAAATCTTGAAAGAATTAAAGATTTCATCAGGCGGAAGATTTTCGGATTCTCTTGAAGAATTGATGCAATCAGGTTTCGTATTAAAATACGATGCGTATAAAAACGAAATAAAATCAACACTATATCGAATCTACGATGAATTTTGTTTGTTCCACCTTCAGTTTATGATACCATTTAAAGGATCAAAGTGGCCTCAAATATTTCAAAAGCAAGAGTACAAATCATGGTGTGGTTATGCCTTTGAAACAATTTGTTTAAAGCATTACAATGAAGTGAAAAAAGCATTGAAGTGCGACCAAATTCAGTCCAAAAACTATAGTTGGCATAACCCTAAAGCACAAGTAGATTTGGTTATTGATCGAAATGATGATGTTGTGAATTTGTGTGAAATTAAATTCTATAATGATGAATTCTCACTTGATGCTACCTACTTGCAAAGACTAAGAAATAAGAAAAAACAATTTAGGGAATCCACTAGAACTAAGAAAGGGATTTATACGGTAATGATTACCACTTGGGGTATAAAATCGAATCAATACAGCCAAGCAATAGTTGCAACCAGTTTAACTATGAAATGCTTGTTTGAACCGATGTAAAATCATTTAATATTGCGTATAACACTATATAAAAACAATAACCGGTATATCAGTAAATTTAAGGATTGTATCCCGCTTCAACTTTCTTGCAACTTGACAGGAATGAAGCCCGCAATCGGCTACTATTCTTATACGAACCGTTAGCCCAAATTTCATCTTTAAATAAAAAGCCGTCCCGAAATATCGAGACGGCTTTTATCTTTATGTATCTTTTTCACCTAATAATTATTTATGCAACGCCTTCAATCCACCCTTCCCCGCATCGACTTTTCTGATCTTTTCGACGCGAGCTGGTTTCAAATTGGTATCAAATACCTTATTGAGCGAATTCGCTTTCATTGCATTATTTGTAGGACCACTTATCTTTGAAGACGCACTTGCCGTTACCGGCGTAAAAATGGTCGGGAATTCGTAGATCCAGGTAATATCAGAGGTACAATCTTCAGTATCACGGAATTCATAGACATATAATGCACTGTCCGGATGCGGATCGCCGGCTTCAACCCGGATTTCCCAAATAACGTCACCTTCAGCTTTCCAGACATAACCTTCCTGGGGATATAGAATATCATCACCTAATTGGTCGTCTCCCCATGAATCAGAGGTACTTAAACTGATAAACACATAATAGATCGCACGATTGGGATGTAAATTATTCAACTGGATCTCGCAGGCATCCGGTGTCAATTCATAACGATATGTTGAACCCGGCAACCATACCATATTTTCACTTTCTAAAAACTTATATCGCCCGGCTGAGCTAACGACGACATCAGCATCGACTGTAAATTTACCACTTACACTATCTTCACCATCAAAGAATAGTGAATCATAATTTTCAACCAAGCAAAACATTGAATCAACGGATAGGTTGGTCAGTGTCAAATCTGCAACCTGAGGACCTATACGATGAACAATGGTTTCACCATCCGTTAATGCAACCGTTTCGGAATAATTTCCAACCCACTCACCGGATGCTTCAACAGAAATATTATTAACCACACCTTTCATGAGTGCGACACTATGGGTCTCACTTGTATCTCCGGCGGCAACAACTTCATCTGCAGCATTGTTCACACTTACAATGATGGCTGCCGGTGTATTGTTATTAACTTCAATATAACCTTCACCACTGCATCCTATTAGCAGTAGAAAAGCAATTAATACGGGGATAAGATAGGATTTCATTTTTCTTCCTTTATTTTTCGTCCAATTTCACAGGTGGTTTTGATACCACCTCTAACATTATAGATCGTTTCAATATATAAACGTTGTGGATCCAACAGTGATGTCAGATCCCTGTATATTCTGTTTGTCATATCTTCCTGGTATATTCCCACGTTCCGAAATGACATATAGTAATATTTCAATGATTTCAATTCAACGATCTTGTCCTTCGGGATGTATGATACATAAACCGATGCAACGTCAGGAAGACCACTAAAAGGACAAACAGCCGAAAATTCGGGATAATTTAAATGAATGGTCTGCTCCTCACCTTCGTAGGGAAGGGTTTTAAGAAGATCAGGGCGGATATGGCTGTGATCTTCAAAGGGCAGGAATAATCCTTCAGCTTTTGGCATAAACACTCCTTGTTTCAGGCAAATGTATGTATAGACTTCAATTTTTCAAATAGTTTTATTGTCGATTTCAATAGAATGTCATTTCGACCCCCGATTGTTCGGGGTCAACTGGCGGAGTAGTGGAGAGATTTCAAATTACTTAAGAGATATCTTGAGTTTGAGATTTCTCCACTCGCTCTTCGTCTATCAACGAATCACTCGGTCGAAATGACAGCATAATATAACATTTCAACACTTCAACATTTCAATGCTTCAACAATTATTTTTTTCGCTTTTTCTACGATATCGGAAAGATTCGGTTCCTTACAATATGATATCCAATGATCGGGTGCAAATTTCCTAAACCAGGTCATTTGACGTTTGGCAAATCTGCGTGTATTTTTCTGTATTTCGGATATTGCTGTTTCTTTATCCATCTCATCGTTCAAGAAAGCAATGATCTCTTTATATCCGACGGTATTCAATGCATTTAAACCAGCTGAATAACCGGCGTCGAGTAATGCTTTAACCTCATTGATCAACCCGGTATTGATCATATCATGAACGCGACGGTTAATACGAGCGTACAGAAGTTTTCGTTCAGGGTCAAGTCCGATCATCATATGCTTCCATGGAAATTTATTTTTCTGTTCTTTAAAAACTTCTGATGGTTTCTTCCCTGTCATCTCCCAAATTTCCAATGCCCGGCAAACACGCTTTGGATTTTTAGCATCAATCCCCTTTGCATAATCGGGATCGATCACTTTCAATTCGGCAAATAGTGCCGGCCACCCTTTTACCTTAGCTTTTATCTGGATGGCCTGACGAATATTTTCATCACTTGACAGCGTATCGGATATCATGCCTCTCACCGCCTGTACGTAGAGTCCGGAACCGCCGCAAACGATAATATTTTTTCCATTGGAGATCTTTTCCCCTATGATCTTGCGCGCCTCTATACCGAATTCTCCCGCAGAGAATTTTTCATCCGGATTTCGCTCATTTATAAAGTAATGTTTTACACGGGAAAGTTCTTCATCCGAAGGGGTTGCGGTACCGATATCCATATGACGATAGACCTGTCGACTATCGGCAGATATAATATTCGCATCTAACCACTCGGCTAATTCTAAAGATAAGGCTGTCTTACCGCTGGCGGTTGGACCAACAATAAATAAACAAAATGGTTTTAATTTATCAAAGCTCATGAAATAAAAGTGAAAAATCGTAATTGATCACGGAATGGGTTAAGGCACCCACAGACACGACATCTATGCCCGTCCGGGCAATATCCTCTACCGTATCTAAGTTTACGTCACCCGAAGCTTCCAACAATATTTTGCCGTGATCAATCGAAACGGCAGTCCTTAATTCATCAAGTGTAAAATGGTCCAGCATGATCATTTTAATTGGATAATTGATCGCTCTTTTATATTCGTCAAGATCCGTGACCTCGATCTCGATATCAAGATCACGTGGTGCGGCATAATCCATCGCCGCTTTCAGGGCTTTTTCCAGTCCACCCGCCCAGCGAATATGGTTCTCTTTGATCAGGATCATGTCATACAAGGCATAACGATGATTATATCCGCCACCGCGGGTCACGGCATATTTATCCAATACGCGAAGGTTCGGCATGGTCTTGCGTGTATCCAGGATACGGCAATGTGTGCCTTGAACTTTCTCAACAAAAGAAGCCGTTAAGGTAGCTATCCCCGACATTCTTCCTATAATATTCAGAGCTGTCCGTTCAGCCGCAAGAAGGGATCTGCCTTCCCCTTTAATTGCGAGTATCACATCATCGGCTTTTAGCTTATCACCATCTTTTTTATAGACCTGAACATCCAGATCTTCATCATACAATTCAAAGACCCTTTTAGCAACTTCGACACCGCCGAGAATACCGTTTTGTTTGCTAATGATCTCGGCTTCTGCCTGTAATTCAACCTGCATTGCAAGAGATGTAACATCACCCGTGCCAATATCTTCAGCTAAGGCCTTGTTAATGATATCGTCAACTAATTTCCAGTCAAGTTGCTTTTTCATTTTAACTCGTATTATTTTTTGATCACAAGTTTATCGTGGCACTTTCCTGTTGCGGTATAACTTTTATAGACCAATGAATCTTTGCTAAAATCTATTGTCTGAAAATACTGCTGTCCTTCTTCACCTTTTATGATGTAAAGACTGTCAAACTTCGATTTGATAGGATACTGTTTGGAACCTGAAACCGAGATCACATAGTTAACACCTTTTGAAGGATCATCCATGATCTCACCCTGTTTCAGCGGGTAAGTCCGCGTATAAGCATGATCATGTCCCTGCAAGACAAGCTGTACTCCATATTTTTCAAACAAAGGCATAAAGAGAGCGCGATAGTCCGGGTAATCGCGTTCCCATCCACAAGGATAGAATCCCTGATGAATACCTACGACCGTCCAACGGTTCTTGTTCTTTTTCAATACCTTTTTCAGCCATTCGGATTGTTCAGCAAGGCGTTCATTGCCATTAAGAATAATGAAGCGTACACCCTGATAATCTACATAGTAACATGTTTCTTCCAGTCCCTCGGGACCATTTTCCGGCTGAGTCACATGTGGGCGCCATGTTGCAGGAAGAGTATCCCGTTTAGTGCGGTATGCCCACAAGTATGCATGATTACCAACTGCCATGATATGAGGATAATTGGCAAATACTTTTTCAGCACCTTCAAAATAGGCGTCCCATTGCCAGTCTTCATAGGGATAATCAACCAAATCGCCCGCAACATACCATAAGGCTGCATCGGGGACCGTTTTCACCGCTTCATCATAAAGACGCGGTAAATAGGTTTTATATCCCCATTGCGGATCACCGAGATAGACCATCGTAAAATTATATTTTCTCTTTTCAGCAGTTGTAAACGTATACCAAGGTGACCAATCTTTTCCATCACCTACCCGATAAGCATAATTTGTATTGATTTCAAGGTCTTTTATGATAACTGAGCAGGCATATTGAGCTACTTCTTCTGTTGTATCGGTATATACAATTTCGGGTATTAGAGTAAGCGTATCTCCACGTCGATGCAATTTAACATCATCGGCATTTTCCACATATTGCACATAAGCCGTATCCACTTCTTCGTAAAAACGGAAAGTGACTGCCATGGACTTTTCGGGCGCCTCGGTTAAGTTTAATATGATTCGCTTGGGTTCTTCTGCCTGTATAGTAACAAGCAATATCATCAGTAATACGATTATTTTTTTCATTTTTTTCTCCAATATTTTATTTAATGATAAGCATTTTTTTAGTGTCTATCCAATCCCCTGCCTCTATGCGATAAAAATAAACACCTGTAGAAAGTTTATCAGCCAAAAATTCCACATTATACATGCCGGCGTTCTGATAACCATGGACCAAAGTTGCCACTCTATTTCCTGTGATATCATAAACAGATAAATTTACCTGTCCGGCTTTTGCTATTTCATAGGAGATCTTTGTCAAAGGATTAAATGGATTGGGATAATTTTGATGTAAATAGTATTCGCCGGGCAACATTTCATTGGTATCGTCACCAATAGTTGTCCAGGTAGGATAAATAACACGAATGCGATCAACATACATAGAACCCGTCGTAGCTGCATCGTCAATTCTTAAACGAATACCTGTAAGCTTCATGGGATATAATTGTTCTCCATCTGCAGGTAACATGTTTCCCATATCAAGATATTGTGTGCGATAGGCATCATTATATCGAAGAGATGATGATGATTTAACACTATATTCCACGCCTCTTGCATCTTCAAGAACGACATATATCCAATGTTTAATACTGTCGGACAATACAT
>Ga0208904_1000900_pt1 | contig 22005 bp, 20 predicted proteins | sample AntAceMetag02UKB_FD_184774 | JGI IMG/M metagenome (GOLD analysis project Ga0208904, IMG submission 184774) | Saline lake microbial communities from Ace Lake, Antarctica - Antarctic Ace Lake Metagenome 02UKB (SPAdes) (version 2) | ecosystem: Environmental > Aquatic > Non-marine Saline and...
GTTCTGGGGGTGTGACCCGGAAACGACTCCCTGGGGTTTTGTGGGCCAGTTTGCCAGCCGCCTCTGCTACTTCTGGAAAGATATCGGCATCAAGCAAGTCTATATCTGTCCGGACCTGAACTATGGGGCTGCGGTTCATGCAGACAAATGGATTCCTATTCTTCCCAATACGGACTCGGCCATGCAACTGGCTATTATCTATATGTGGCTGAAGGAAGGGACCTATAATAAGGCGTATATCAACACCCATACCATTGGCATGGACAAGGTAGAAGCCTATGTGATGGGCGAAGAGGATGGTGTTGCCAAGACGCCGGCATGGGCGTCAGGAAAATGCGGTGTTCCGGAATGGACCATCAAGGCCTTAGCCCGTGAATTTGCCGACAAAGTCACCACTATTGCCCATTACTTCGGCGGATCCATGTTCAGGGGACCATACTCCCACGAACCAGCCCGCCTGGAATGTATACTTCTGGGTATGCAGGGACTCGGTGGACCAGGTGTGCATCAGATTCAGATCAGCTACGGCGGTATGCCCAGAGCAGAAGGACTGGAAAGTACCCGGTTTTTCAACCCATCGCTGCCTGAACGGCTGACCAAGCCGACCCTGACAACGATTCGTGCCTGGGGGAAACAGTTGATTCCCAAGACGATGATTCACAAGGCAATTCTGAATCCGCCTTTGGACTTCTGGGGTAACGGCGGTATCGAAGAGCCGGTTGATGACCAGTTTGTCCATTATAAGTATCCGATCGCCAAGGAAGATGGTGGAACAGAGATCCATATGATGTGGACCGACACACCCTGCAGGATCACCTGCTGGAACTGTGGCCATGAAACCATCATTGCCGAGCGTAATCCCAAGATCGAGTTTATCGTTGCCCAGCATCCATGGCTGGAGAATGACTGCCTCTATGCTGATGTCATCCTACCTACCAATACCAACCTGGAAGTCGATGATATCGTCACCAATACCCGCCAGGGGACCCAGCATCATTCCATTATTCTGATGGACAAAGCCATCGAACCTGTGGGTGAATCCAAGAGTGATTATGAAGCGGTTCTGGAAATTGCCAAGAAGCTAGGCAAAGGGGAGGAATTTTCCGAAGGTAAAACCACCCGAGACCTGCAGCAGGAAGTTTTCTACAATATGAAACTCGAAAAATTCATCTCCTGGGATGATTTTGTAAAGAATCAGTATGTTGTCCTGCCAACGGCCAAGGACTGGGAAGAGGACGTAGTTGGATTGAGACGGTTCTATGATGATCCTGAAAAAAATCCAATGCCCACACCGACCGGAAAACTGGAATTTTACTCCGAGTCGATTGCGAAGAACTTTCCCTATGACTTGGAACGCCCACCTATTCCCAAGTGGATCGAGAAGAGTGCTATGCATGACGAACGGGTTTCCAGCTGGCGGGCAGCTGCCTATCCGTTGCTGTTGATGTCCAACCACGGACGCTGGAGAGTGCACTCCCAGGCGGATGATGTCAGCTGGTGTCGTGAAGCGCCCACATGTAAAGTGAAATGCTGGGACGGTTACCTCTATGAGCCCTGCTGGATTCATCCCCTGGATGCCGAAGAGAGAGGGATTCAAATGGGCGATATCGTCAAGGTCCACAACGAGCGCGGCATTGTACTATGCGGTGCCCGTGTCTGGGAACGTGTGATGCCAGGTGTGGCTTATGTCGACCATGGTGCACGACATGATCCGATCATCCCTGGAGTTATCGATCGTGGTGGTGCCATTAACTGTATTTCCGGCGAAGGGACTACATCGGAAAAATGTGTTGGGCAGGCAACCAGTGGTTACCTGGTTGAGGTTTCCAAGGTATCAGGTGAAGAAATGGACCAATGGAAACTTGACTACCCAGATGTTTTTAACAGAGATTATGATCCGGGCGCCGGTCTGCGGTTCGAGGCCTGGTTAGACAAAGGAGGTAAAAGATGAAAGTATTTGCTATTGATCTATCGATCTGTAACGGATGTTACTGCTGCCAGGTTGCCTGTAAAGACGAACATGTGGCAAACGACTGGACACCTTATGCCAAACCCCAGCCGAATATCGGACAATTCTGGTTGAGACTGGATGAAGAGGTGCGGGGACAGGTTCCGAAGGTGATGGTGGCTTATATACCTCACATCTGTAACCACTGCGACGATGCTCCCTGTATTGCCGGTTGCGAATCACAGGCAATCTACAAGCGGGATGACGGCCTGGTTATCATCGATCCGGAAATCTGTACGGGTTGCAAACTGTGCGAAGATAACTGCCCGCACGGATCCATCTATTTCAATCAAGACTTGAACATCGCCCAAAAGTGCACGGGATGTGCGCATCTGTTGGACCATGATGAAAACTGGGATGTGCCCCGTTGCGTGGATCAATGCCCAACCGGTGCCCTGCAGTTCGGTGAAGAGGCGGATTTCGCAGATTTTATCAAGGATGCCGAGTGTATCAATCCGGAAGCCGGAACAAAATCAAGGGTATACTACAAGCATCTGCCAAAGGCGTTTGTAGGTGGGACCCTGTACGATCCGGTAGAGAAGGAAGTGGTTATCGGTGCTGACTGTACCTTGAAGGATGATCAGTCCAAAGAGGAATACAAGGCAAAGACCGATAATTTTGGTGATTTCTGGTTCCGCGGATTAAAGGACGATCGAACCTTTACTCTGGCTCTGGAAAAAGATGGTAAAAGTGTTACCATCGATAACATCAGCACTGATCAATGCCAAAGTCTGGGAGATATTCCCCTGCAGTAAGTAGAAATACAGGCAAGAAATAAAAAAAAGGGGGGCTACTATCAGGTAGTCCCCTTTTTTTGTTTACAGAACCTTCAAATATAAAGGGGGAATCATGCAGAGCGTATTTAGTGAGATGTTGAGTTTTTCAGTTACCATTAAACCTGATATAGAAAGAGCTATTCATACGTTTACTTCTGGTGGTGGGGAAACCGATAGTGTTCATGTTTTCATCGATGCCTTGTATGAGGATGTCACATACAAAGCGTCTTTTGAGGACAGCAAGAATATATCATTAGGGATGACGATTCTGGTACTTAAATTTCCCGAATGGTTACCCAATGTAGATTATGAAAGTACCTATGAAACATTTACGACTAAACTGGGTGAATTGGGGTTGCAAGTTGAGGGGGCGTCTATGCGTGACGTAAAAACTTATTTTAATCTAGACAAAGCATCTCTGGTAAGGGAAGCGATAAAAAAGCTGGATTCTATATGTGATATCGCCAAAAATCTGCTTGAGAAGAAGGCGGGGGAATAAAAGAAACCGGGTCCAAAAGAGACCCGGTCTCCCTGTTGAAATAAACACAGAAACGCTCTAGGATGCTGTCAACCCACCATCTACGTAAATAGTCTGGCCGGTAATAAAGCCCGACGCTTCAGACGCCAGAAACACAGCTGTCCCAATCAGGTCTTCGGGAACGCCCAGTTTATTTAGCGGAATAACAGACTTGTACTTATCCGCCAGCTCAGGATTAGCCTGAATGTGGATAGTCCCTGGTGTTATGATCAAGGCCGGTCCCACTGCGGTTACCCTTATTTTATAGGGGGCCAGCTCGAATGGCAGCTCCTTTTTTTTATCGAATGACCTCATTGGTCACCTTATCGAGAATCTGCCAGATTTGATCCATCCAGTCCTGGTGTTCAGGTTTCATCAAGCAGGATCGCAAACAGGCCACCGAATCCTGGTCCATAATTGTATCCGGCCAAAGCTCTTCCAGCTGGGATGTCGGATAGCTAAAGATTGCCAGATGAAGATTGTTTTCTGCAGCCACATCAAATATTTTTTGTGACAGTTGCGATATCAAGCTGGCTTTTTCTGCCTTAGGAGCCCAGACAACAATGTCCGTTTCGGGTTCCATCAGCATTAGAAACCGGAGATCTTTTTTCAATCGACCATGCAAATCAAGGGCTGCGCTGCGTGACTTGGACAGATCAGAAGCAAAGGAGCCCCCTTTTTCCATCGGCAGCAGCTTTTGTGTTGCCCAGAGTGCTACTGCAGAGGCACCGGCTCGGGAGCATTCAAGACTGATTTCACCCAGATGAAGATTTGCTGAACTGAAATAGGTATAAGGAGAGTCATGTTTATACAGCTTTCCAACATCCGGATCCTTAAATAAAACACAACCGCATCCGTATGGCTGGAGACCGTGTTTATGGGGATCGATCACTATTGAATCCGCATACTTGAATGCGCTATAAACCAATCTGCCATATTCGCTCAGGTTATCGACCAGCCTAAAATAACCTCCGTATGCAGAATCAACATGGATGCGAAATCCATATTTCAGCCTGAGTTCCAGAATATCCGGTAGTGAATCCAGTGATCCGACTCCGGTCGTTCCGATTGTCGCAACGACTGTACCCACGTTCCCTTTTTTCAGTCTCTCTTCCAGGGCAAACAGGTCCATTCTCGCTTTTGTATCACAAGAGACAGCTTCAAACTGAAGGCCCAGAACATCTGAAATTCTGCTGTGTGTGTAATGAGCCTGTGATGATGCCAGAACTGTCATATCCGGATTCAGCTTTCCAGAAACCCATAGTGCTTCCAGGTTCGCCATGGTCCCACCACTTGTCAGGTGTCCCAGGAAGGTGTCCCAACCAAACATCTTTGCGATGGCGGCAACAGCCTCCTTTTCCATGGCAGAACTGGCTATGCCACCATCCAGTGCGTGATTATTGGGATTTATCCACATTGCCAGCATATAGGCCAAACGAGCCATCGGATGAGGTGGTTTCAACATCTGCCCGGCATATAAGGGATGAAAATATGGATAGTTGTCTTTCAGCTTGTCTGCAACTTCGATCAGTATTGTTTTAAGGGAATCGATATCAACATCATCTGCAATATCGGGTAGCTGCGCAAATCCCTTTTCTAAATGTTTAGCGGCATCTGACAGAATGGAAAGTGTCTTGGCTTCTAACATGCTGTACTCTCAAAATAGTGGGTTGAAATTGGAACCATATTATTGATAGACGATCCAGTGACATACCCATTCAAATCCGCAAGTTTTGCTCCTCATTTGACCCCTTCATAGATTGAAAATCGTCAGTCCAGGAAGCTTTCGGAACAAATTAGCATTCTGGTCATTCATAGGTTGTAACATTGGCCAGTTGCGCAAATGCCCCAACAGGAAAATTGGTGAGTTTTCCGAAATCGTCGGATTCGTAACCAAATATTTTCCCCGTTGTTTTTAATTCCGCCAGATTAACCACTACTACACCAAGGGTCGGTACCAGTTTCTCTCTCCAGACAAAAAGGTATAATTCCTGTGCGAGTTTAAAATAGTGGCAAAGGTCGGTATCTGCCATATTCGTTGTTTTCAGTTTTTACAGAAAACCCAGCATTCCCACATCAACAATAGCCCCTCCGCCATCTGCCACCAGTACCGTCCCTGTCACGAAAGAAGCGTTGTCAGACGCCAGAAACTCAACACAGGCAGCAATCTCATCAGGATCAGCCATTCTTTTTAATGGCAGGTATTGTGTGACACGGTCGATGGCCTCTGCCTTGCTAATCCCCTTTTCCGCTGCCAGTTCTGCCATCTCCATGTCACTCATTTCCGATGAGAACCAGCCAGGGCATAAGGTGTTCGCCCGGATGCCATGCTGGCCATAATCAATTGCTAGTGATCGAGTCAGCCCCAGAAGTGCTGATTTTATTGTACAGTATCCTGTGGATTCTGCAATTCCCATTATGCCGGCCACTGATGAAATATTAACGATGGAGCCGCCTCCCCTGTTAATCAGTGCCGGGATAGCAGCCTGAACCGTATTCATAACCCCTGTCAGGTTAATATCCAACATTTGCTGCCAATCATTCTCTTTGATGGACATCACATCGGCGCCGGATATGATGCCAGCGTTTGCAATCACCATATCGAGCCCTCCGAATTTTCTGACGGCTGTTTCAACTGCCCGGGAAAGATGGTTCTTATCCATAACGCTCCCGGTTACAGCTTTACCACTGGTCTCTTCAGCAACGGCCTTAAGCAGACCTTCTCGACGACCCGTTACCACAACCGATCCACCAGCTTTTGAAAACCGCCTGGCAACAGCGGCACCCAGTCCGGAGCCGCCGCCAGTGATCAGAGCAACTTTTCCTTTCAAAGTCCCATTCATCAAAATCTCCACAAAATTTTTCGGTATAACACCAGCAACTTTTGTAATCAAAGGGTTACATAGAGTATTTTTCCGGATTGATAGTCATATTTTCTTCTACTGTCATCAATAATGTGCACCTCATTCTTCCCAGTAAAAAAAAGCGTTCCAGCTTTTATACCAGAGCGTTTTAAAATTCTTAACCACAAACTATGCCTGGTCCTCTTTGTTGTTTTAAGGAAACAGTGGAATTCTGAGATTTTTAATCTGCTGAAGAGATCCTTCTTTATTCGCTTTCCCTTTGAATGAGTCTACCGCTGGTTACAGCCTTAAACCGTTCGTTATACCCTTCTCGTCCATCATTATATGCGGGAAGATCCCAGGTCATTTCATTGAGATTGTCAATTATCAGTTTAATAAGGTTAAAGGGAATCGATACCGTGACATAGCCAGGTGTTGAAACATCGCGGGCAATATGGCCAAAACACAATCCTTCCACCACGTAATTTAGTTCACCAGTAATATACGGATAAGCAAAGGTCCAGGCACAGCCAATTACCGGTGTGGTTTTGCTGACATACATTTTTCCGGTTGAATAGGTGTAGGATCGCATCACTATTTCCATCTGTCTGGCAGTACCTGTCAAAACCAATACATCAGGGTCAAAATCTATCTGCTCCAGGGGTGCAAAAACCATATAATTGCAGGTTCCCTTATCCAATACTGGCAGGTCATCATAGATACGTCTGTTAGCTCTAGCTTCCTGAAAAATATCGAGACCCTCTTTTGTCCCGATCTGCCCGGAATTTGAAGCCGGATCATTATTGTCAAACCCCAGAAATAAGGGCTCGGCACATTCGAAGTTTTCAGCGTCCACATAAAACGAACCAGCAGTTTGAGCTTCTTCAGGCATGATGCAGACAGCAAGATTTTTGTTCAATCTTTCAATGCCTTCGGGTTTATCAAACATAAACTTAACGCCCACGGGCTGCTGTTCAAGCTTCAGATCTTTCAGGATAGACAGATCGACACTTAATGGACGGATTTCGCCTGAATATTTTGTCATGAATTTACCATTTAGGAGTGATGATCAAAAAACCTCAGGAGACCTACAATCAAACTTGTTTTTCTGCTAATGTTTTCTGAATAATAAGAGAAGCAATAATCGCTATCACTAGCGAAGTGACCATCCCACTAGATATCAGCTTCTGCACAAAATGAGATTCCTGCTTCAGAACCATTAGTCTTGATTAAAGGTTTTGGAAATGATGCTCCATTTTCCGTTTTCTTTAATCAGGTGAAAATAGTCAGTAAAATCCATGCCCAGGAATCCTTTTTCCACCAGAGTTGCGCTGGCGGCATTGCCTGCAACATCAATTGAAGTTATTTCAGCAGAATAGGCAGCCCCAGACTCCTTTGCTGATGGATTATTGGCAACGGCTTCAAAAAAAGGTTCAGGTGTCCCTATTCCCAATTGTCCTTGCAAATATCCAGACATTATAGCCTCTGGATGGAATATGTTTTTCAGCATATCAACATCGCCTGAGTTAGAGCCATCAACATAAAGCTGAACTATTTGTTGTACGGCTTCTCTGTCTTCAATTGTGTTTTCCATTTGTTTCTCCTTTTTATCAGTTTTTTTCCTTCTCATCGATTCTGACACGTCATAGTAACAGTGCCACATGCACTTTGGTGTATCAAAGCCCAAATGATTTCGAGAGGAAATTAAAAAATGTTACAGCTTAACTTCGTGTCCGTTTTATTCTTAATTGGGTCTGATTCCCCGAGCAACGTGTTTCCTTTATGTGATCAGGAAACACTTGGAAGCTTACTTTGTTCTGTCACCCCGGCACTGAATGCGCGAAGCTTGCAACGCAGAACAGGGGTTCAGTCAAATTGTTTCATTTGACCATATCAATGTCTGACTTATAGATTTTACAGGCAAAACCGCGCATATTGTAAGATCCAATTTCTCGATTTTGAAACGGACCATCATCAGACAAAATATTATAATTGGCTTCCGCCCACCCAAGGCCCTCGATTTCTCCTTTCTCTGGAAACCACCAACACGGATCAACAAATACAACACCAGGACTGACCTTGTCAGATAATTTCGCTGTCTGTTCTATTTTTCCAATTTTGCTTTCTATGACTACCAAATCTTCATCAGCAATATTTAACCTTTTAGCGGTATCAGGATGAATAGTCACAACAGGAACCATGTGTTTTTTTCTTAAGCTGGGGATTTGTTTTCCACCAGAGTGAATAAAATGCAGGGTTTTCCTGCAGGTACAAATCAGGGGATACTCTTTGTCCAGGGAGTTTTCTATAGAAAAATCCGCCATTGGTTCCTGGTAAATCGGCAATGCATCAAAACCCGCCTCTTTGAGATAGTTTGAGTACAATTCAACTTTACCGGACGGCGTATCAAATCCCTCCTGCTCGTAGGATTTGTAGTTATGAGCAGGCATTTCCTGGACAGTAATATTCTCTTTCGCTTCAGCAAATGTCTTACCTGTTGGAGCCAGTACAAAATCCCAGAACTCTTCAATCGTATTCCAAAAATGCTTACGCAAGCCAAGTTTATCCGCTAAACCGTTAATAATTTCATGGTCGCTGCGACACTCGCCGACTTGAGCGATTTTCGGCTGATATTGTAACATGGGACCACCGCCCAGTGTTTGACCTCTCAGCCCCTCAAATTCAAGATAACCGGCGACCGGAAAAATAATATCCGCTAAAGCTGCGGTTGGCGTCAGAAACAAGTCTGATACCGCAAGAAAATCCAATTGTTGAAAGGCCTTTCTGACGTTTTTAGCGTTACTCCAAACAGATAACGGGTTTGATCCTTGAATGAAAGCGGCTTTGATTGGATAAGGCGCTCCATGCAAAACAGATTTTACAAACGATTGTGAATTAACATACCGATAATCTTCCAGCAGACCTGACGTTATCTTTTTTCTTCGTTGGTTATTGGATATCAATTGGCGAAGTTCTAATTCGGCGTCAAAACGTTGTCTGATCTCTGGATCTTGCGAGTTTTCGTTTTTAGGGAAATACCCTGGTGCTGGAATCAATAACTCGCCGCCTGGACGATCAAGATTTCCTGTCAGAGCCATCAGTATACAGATTGCCCTGATCGTCTGAAGGCAATTAATACCCTGGTCTACCCCGTTCCCTATTTCGATATGACAGGGTTTGCCTGAAACAAACATTTTTGCGGATTTTCGTACTAGTTCAGGCGATAGCCATGTTATATCCGCTACATATTCAGGAGTGTAGGAGGCAACATGATTCTTGAGTTCATCAAAACCATTTGTCCATTGTCTCACAAACTGACTGTCATAAAGATCTTCTTGGATAAGCAAATGAATCAAACCCAGGGCCAGAACCAGATCTGTCCCAGGCCGAATTTGCAGCCAGATATCAGATTTTTTGGCGAACGAAGTCTGGTAGGGATCTATGGTGATGAGGTTTGCTCCTGCTTTGTGAACATCACGGATTCGTTGAGCTTCTGGAGCGCCTGTCATAGTTTTATCTGCCCCCCAGAGGACTATACATCCGGTGGGATTATTGACATTCTCATAATCTGAAATTGCAAAAGCGCCAAAAGTATATTCCATTCCTAACATTCTGGATAAAAAACAGACGTGATCGACATTGGCTACATTGGGTGTTCCAAAAGCATTGGCTAACCTAACCAAATGTGTGTCGATAAAATCTTTAGCAGACCCATGAATCATGCACACAGACTCTGCTCCGTCTTCTTTTTTCGACTTATTCAAAGATTCTGCTGTGAACTCTAACGCATCATCCCATGATATTCGCTCCCATCTGCCTTGTCCTTTCTCTCCAACGCGCTTCAGGGGGTACTGTAAACGGTCGGGACTATATAAAAATTCCAGGCCTGCCCTTCCTTTGGGGCATAAGCTGCCTTTGCTGAGAAAATGGTCAGGATCGCCTCTTAGGCCAACGGCCTTACCATCTTCTACAGTCACAATAATGCCACAACAGAATTCACAAATGCCGCACGCACTTTTTATTTCCATCATGTTCTCATTTCGCTCGCTTTTGATGAGCCTGTTAATACTTTTCAGGATTAATTGCTGCATCCTCTTCAGCTGAAGGATATTTTCCCGCTAGCCCAACTACAACCAATAAAAAAGGTCTATCGACTCTTTTGTGGATAAAGGGACAATGGGACAGATCTTTCGGAAGATAAATCACGGTCGTTTTATCAAAGGTGTGTTTTTCACCGTCTATTTGAAATTCTATCTCCCCGCCGAGATCTCTGGGATTATCCGGGTCTGTTCCAATAAAACACAAAGCTTCATCAAATTCATGAGAATGCTCCCATTCAACAGGATCGGGATCCGGTATTTCGAATCTCCATCCAATATCAATAATAATTGGTGAACCTTCTACAAGATCGCTGTCCAAAAATATCTCGTCGGGGAAAGTCACACCTTTAACAATTTTATTTGTCGGATGGTAAGCGACATTTTCGATTTTTGGGTCACTGATGATATATTTGCCGTATTTACTTTTTTCCATTGAATTATCCTTAAATGTTAAACAAAAAATTAGTCTTCTTGACTTCGGATATGTCCTGGCTATACCAAAACAGGCAGCAACTAGAGAGGCTGCCTGATTGTCGCTGAAAACCCGGGATGTTACAGCAGGCTATCTACATCTGCCAATTCTATGTTAAAAGCATCCGTGACCCCATTGTAACAAACCTTACCATCAATCACATTGGCCCCCAATTTGATTTCCTGATTTGACTTCATGGCTTCCTTCCAACCCTTGTTGGCAATTTCCAACGCATACGGGAGAGTTGCGTTGGTCAGGGCCAGGGTGGCGGTTTTTGCCACTGCGCCCGGCATATTGGCCACGCAATAATGAATCACGTTATCGACAATGTAGGTTGGGTCTGTATGGGTGGTGGCTTTCGATGTTTCAAAGCAGCCACCCTGGTCGATGGCCACGTCCACCAGGACACCTTCACCGCCCTGTGCCATTTCCAGGTATTTCGCACCCGGCTGAATCGCCATGCGACCGGCAACCTCGCTCATTGGCATGAGCAGGGGCAGGGATCCGTCTTTCTTCTGAATGGTTTCATACGCAATACAAACGGCCTTAGAGTCGACCAGGGCGTGTGTCAATGGTTCGTTCGCCGCCAGGTGCAGTTATGTAAAGACAATCTGGTCCTCACGGATCAGTTTGTATTCCTTTTGCAATGGCTCCTTTACATGCATAATCATTTCCGCACGGGTATATATCTCTCCGGCTGTATTGACGATTTCAGCGCCCACCTTGACATAGTCGTCATTCCTGAATCCGCTGCCTTTGCCGGCCCCTTTTTCGATCAGTACAGTATGACCGTTCATAACCAGTACCTCAGCACCGGAGGGTGTCATGGCGACTCGATTCTCTTCGGATTTTATTTCTCTCAATACCCCGACAATCATTTTTGAACTCCTGAATTAATGAAATTATGGTATGTTTTGCAATTAGACGATTATCATATGTTTTAAAAATAGGTGGGCCTGGGGCTGTTCCCTTGATGAGAGTGCAGGCTGAGGAGAAAGCAGGCGACTGTCAGAACAATTTCCCCTGATTTCAGAACGTTATCAACCAATTTCGATGATTGGCTCTCTTACGATTCCTGCTAACCCGTGTGTACACTGTCTAGTTCTGCTTCAGAAACATCAAAGGTGGTATCGGCGCCCGGAAGTTTTTCTTTGGTGAAGAAATCTGGGAGTCTGTCATCAATGCTTGCAAAGCCGGCATTCAGATTAAACCCTCTTTCGACCTTTACCACCGATTCTCCCAGCTGCTCAAGATAGTTTTCATCCAGCTTCTCACCCAAGACGGCTGCAGTACAGTCGATTAAAAGCTGTTTGACGTCTGGAATATCCAGGAGAGGAAGAGAGGCAAACAGACACATTCCCAGAGAATCAATCGCTGCAAAATATCCCTGTAGAAACCTTGAAATATCAGCCTGGCCAGTTGGTGCAACGGGGTCGTAGTCAGGCATCGTCGGGCTGGGAAGAGCATTCCCGCAAGTATGGTCAGCACCCATGGTTGAAGTCGCGTAGGTCGTGCCGGTCCCTTTCAGGGCCCTTGGGTCGTATGCAGCCAGGGATTGACCCTTCACGGTTGGAATTCGCTTCGCTCCAAGTTTATTACCGGTAAATTGCGCACCGTTACCAATCATAATACCTTTTTCACCACCTGTTTTGATTTCATTAAGCAGAGCAAGAGCAGAATCAGCATCACCCCAGGGGAGAACACCTTCTTCCATAGCAACGCCAAGGGCCCCACCAACATCCATTGTATCAAGACCAATATCATTACAAACCCGGTTCAATTCGACGATTTTTTCAAGATCATCGATCATACAGTTGCTTCCCAGCAGTGCAAGTGTTTCAAATTCAATGCTGCTACATATCAGTTCTCCTTTTTCGTCGGTCAGGACGTTGGAGCACTGGATAACACAACCGCTCATGCAGGCGTGGGCAGGTTTAGAATTGGGTCTGGTGCTGGTTAGACCAACCAGAGTCTCTCCCGATATCTGACCGGCTTTTTCAAAACGACCCTGAGAGAAATTCTTGGTAGACAGGGCTCCCATAGCATCGATCATATTAAGCAGCAAGGGGCTGCCCAATGCCTTCAGGCCCTCTGCCAGAGGATGAGAGAGAATTCCCTTGGACAGTGCCTTAGCAGATTCTTTCAATGCATTCTTATCTGCGATCTCTACCGCTTTGCCACCTTCGTCATTCACAAGAATGGCTTTCAGATTTTTTGCCCCCATTACAGCCCCAACACCCCCTCTGGCTGCAAATCTGAGATGCTCATCCTTGGTTGAGACGGCAATGGCGGCGGCAGTCAGTTTCATTTCACCGGCGGGACCGATGGAAATCACACCACTTTTTTCTCCATGTTTCTTTTTCAATGTTTCCAGGCACTCATAGTTCCCAACGCCCTGTAGGCTCGTTGCAGATTCAAAGGTAACTCCTGTCTTATCGATTTTCAACAGAGTCAGTTCGGCAGCTGTCCCTTCAATGATGACGGTATGGATACCAAGCTTCACTATCTGTCCTGCCAGCTCGCCGCCTGCATTTGCCTCTTTGACAGTGTTGGTCAAAGGACTTTTCAATCCAATAGAAAGTCGTCCGCTGCAGGTAACTTTTGTGCCAGCCAGTATTCCGGGCGCCAAGACCAGTTTGTTCTCTTTTCCCAGGGGATCGCTTTTTGGAGGTACTTCCGTACAAATTATCGTAGAGCTCAATCCTCTACCTCCCAGCTTTGCATATTGGGCCGGCATGGATTCCATCTCAAAAGTCTTTTTATCCAGATTGATTCTCAGAATTTTTCTCATTTCAGTTCTCCTCTCAAATTTTGATCCAGAAACAGGTTAAAACGATGACAATTAATGCCTTCAGGGATTTGAAACAACCTTATTACAGGCATTCCTTGCAACTTGCTAATCTTCATGGCCCTGTGGTGAGTTTTTTTCATCCTAAAACACCAGACTCGGTAGCCAGGTAGCTATTTCCGGGAAAATCATCACCAGGATCAGCATCACCAGTTGAATCAGGACAAATGGCGGCGTCGATCGCCAGATATCTTTCGTTGTAACACCTGCCGGAGCCACACCCTTCATCATAATCAGGGCCCAGCCAAAGGGAGGTGTCAAATAAGCCATTTGCATATTCAGGATAAACAATACCGAAAACCAGATGACATCAAATCCGAGCAGTTTCGCAATGGGCAACATGATGGGGGCGCAGATGGTTACAACAGCGTAATCATCCATGAACATCCCAAAAATCAGCAGGATGAACTGCATGCAAATCAGCACGAACCAGCGATTGACTTCCAGGGACTCGATAAACTCCATAATCATATCCTGGGCGCCAACACTCGCATAGAAGACACCGAAAAGTGTGGCTGGTATTAAGATCCACAACGCCATTCCGGTGATCTTCATCGTTGCAGCACATGATTCCCTGACCACCTCCGAATTGAGTTTTTTATGAAACGCACAAATGGCTATTGAACCCAATGCCCCTACTCCTGCCGCCTCGGTTGGCGTGGCAATTCCCATAAAAATGGATCCAAGCACCAGAACGACCAGTAACATGGGAAGGGTTATTTCCTTGAGAGAGCTAAACCGCATGCCCCAGGTAACTTCCTCTTTAGTTTTGGGAAGCGCGGACGGATTGACAATACCCACAAAAACAATATAACCGATGTACATAAACGCAAGGATGATTCCAGGTACAAATCCACCAAAAAACAACTTGCCGATTGACACCCTGGCAATAAAGGCAAAGATAATCATGATGATTGCCGGTGGGATGATCTCGCCCAGGACGCCGCCGGCCATAACGGATCCAAGCGCAATCTGCTTGCTGTACCCGTGTTTCAACATGGCCGGAACGGCAACCAGTCCCATCGTCAGAATACCGGGACCGAATCCGCCGCACATTGCCAGGCTGACACAGACCCCTATGGATACAATAGCCAGTCCGCCTCGAACACCAGACAACCAGTAGTTCAGCCCATTGTACATCTGCTCAGATATCCCGGACTTAACCAGAAAATTACCCATGATCAGGAATAATGGAATCGTCATCAATGTGGGACTGGTAATCTGTGAATAGGTTGTCGTGGCAACCGTATACAGTGCATCGGATCCCTCGATGAAATAGGTCAGCACGATTGTGATGGTACCAAGCGCGAAGGTGACAGGGATCCCCAGTGCCAGCAATAATAAAAGGCCACCGAATAGCAGCAGTGTGATGATTTCAGTACTTATTTCAATTCCCATTTGGATCTGTCTCGATTGTAAGCGTTGTTTTTATACTTGGGTAGCTCACTGGTTTTCTTTTCTGCTGAAAAACACCAGGCAGCCTGCGATATACAATGCGACACCCACGGGGATGAACATTTTTAACGGATAGAGCGGCATTTTTAAGACACCATAGGATGTTTCGCCGGTTTCCCAGGCATCCAACCCCATTGCACCCCCCTTCCAAAGCAATGCACCAAGGAAAATCAGCGCTGCCAGCAGGCTTAACCATCTGATCAGCGTTTTGGTCCGGGGTGAGAACCGGTCATAAAACACCTCAATCCGAATATGCGATTTGTTCATCAAGGTATAGCTTCCAGCGATGATAACATATACCCCGAAGAACTGCTTACTGAGCAACCAGACCCAGTTGGTGGGAGAGTTGAACACATAGCGTGATATCACCTCCCAGGTGATAAACGCCAGAATCGCCAACATCAAGTAGCTTGCCAATCCGCCAATTTTCTTTATAAATCTCTCAATTTTATCAGCAACGTTTTCCATCTGCAGAACCTTTTTAAGTCAGCGGCAGTGCCTTGTATTTGCACTGCCAGAGTTTGGTACAACGTTCTATCTCATACCACGGAATTTTCTCACCAGATTGATCAATTTGGCACTGGCCGGGTCTTCCTTCGACAGCTGTTTCCAGATAGCGTTGGCTTTGTTTTGAAACTGTTGCTGGCAGGATCGATCCAGGACGTTCAGCTTCACTTCCCCGGATTTAAACATCTTTTTGATGGCCACCAGCTCTGCCTTGTATCCCTGTACGGTTGCATAGTAGTACTCTTCTGCCGCTGCTTTCATCGCCTCCTTGAGGTCGTCGGGCAGTCGATTCCATTTCTTCATGTTGACGATGATATGCCCCAGTGCATGATCATTTTCCATACCCCTGATCCAGTAAGGTGCCACTTCATGCCATTTCATACCTCTAACAGCACTGATATCCCACTCCGCCATGTCTACGGTCCCCAGCTTCAAGGCCATATACGCTTCAGTAGGAGGAAGTTCCGCCGCTACCATGCCAACACCGGCATAGTATGCACGATTGATCCCATCGGCCTTGATTTTCATGCCTTTCAGGTCGCTACAGCTGGTGGCTGGTTTTGTGGACAAAACAAAGGGCACCGGCCCATAAGTATGAACGTCCAGAAAATAGAAACCATGTTTTGCATATTCCTCACGGAGAACCTCGATATAACCGGAGTTCATCACAAAATTCCGGATTTCCGCTGCCTGCCCCTCGAAGGTTCTCGCTTTGCTGGCTTTAAAGGAGAGCGGTAGAGCAAATTCCGCATTTCCGATCGGGAGTACACCAGCCCAATAACCGCCCATTGCCTGGACCATGTCCAGTACTCCCTGCTTGGATGCATTGAAGAGCTGGTCGCCGGGAACAATTTCCGGTTCTGCAAAAACCTTGATTTTTATCTGACCGTTACTGTGAAAGGCAGCTGCATCAGCAAATTCTTTCAACAATTCCATGGACACATCTCCCCGCGGATAACCCGATTGAATCTTCATGCGATACGTCTTGGCAAAAGCATTTTGGCCCAGGAACAGGCTGCTCATGAACATCACTGCAACAAGCAGAACAAACATTTTTAGTACTGAGATGTGATACCGTTTCATATTTCTCTCCTTTGCAATTAGTAAAAAATAGGTGGACCGATTCTACCGATCCACCGGCTGATTTATGAGACCTATACCACGGAATTGGAACACAACACAAATGAATGTACCCAAAAGCATTTTTTCCGTGGGTTGTCCCGGAAACAGCTAAGACGGTTTTTTAATCTCCCTGGCAGTTTCAAGCAAAATCTCAACCGCCTTACTACCTTGCTCTTTGGTTAATACCAGAGAGGGCATGAACCGGAAGACATTGCCGAAACGACCGCAGGGTACCATCACCATGCCCCGGTTTAACATTCCCATTATCATTTGGCCTACATCGTCACCAGAGAGTGGTTCCCTTGTTTTACGATCCTTGACCATCTCTATACCAATCATCAATCCCCAGCCCCTGACATCGCCGATAATCTCAATGTCCTTTGCCCCTTTCTTGATCTGTTTTTTTATTGACTCTCCCAGCGTTGAAGCACGTTTGATCAGGGCCCGATCATTCTCAGTCAGAATATCGATATTGGTCATGCAGGCCGCACTGGTAACGGCATTTCCGGCGAATGTATTGGGTTGGGAGTGGTCCTCAATTTTTTTCGCCAGGTCCTTTCGAATGGAAAGACCGGCCATTGGCATATCACCACCCATACCCTTGCCCCAGGTGATCATGTCAGGCTCAACATCAGAGTGTTCGATGGCCCACATTTTACCAGTTCGTCCAGCGCCTGCCTGAACTTCATCAGAAATGTAAAGCGCCCCATGCTTTTCACACGCTGCCTTAACGATGGAGAGATATCCAGGGGGGGGTGGGCAATATCCACCTTCACCCTGCTGGGCTTCGATAATCAAAGCCCCGACATCATCTGCACCTGTATAAGGCGTGTTCAGAACATAGTCGACATATTTCGCACACTGCAATTTGCAGCTTGGGTACGTAAGTCCGAAACAACAACGATAACAGTAGGGATAGGGCAGATGAATCACACCGGGGATAGATGGGCCGAATCCTTTACGATACTGATCACCAGTCGTTAATGAATTGCCCCCGCACCAGACACCATGGTAGGCACCATGAAACGCGGCAATCTGTGTCCGTCCGGTAATTTTTCTGGTAAACTTGATGGCTGTTTCAACCGCGCCGCTTCCACTCTGTGTAAAATAGCTGATGCAGTTATTCTTCAGTTTGCCCGGCATCACGCCGGCCACCTTCTCTGCCAGCTCCGACCTGCGAACATTGGAGCTATCACTGGCATGCATCAGCGTATCCATCTGCTTCTTCATCGCTTCGATGACGCGAGGATGACAACGGCCCACCGAGTTGACAGCCACACCCGCCGTAATGTCAAGATAGACATTCCCATCAGGATCCTTCACCGTGCAGCCCTTACCTTCGGCAAATACCAATGGGAATTGACCGCCGCCCCGGGACATTGATTCGTAAGTCAGAGATTTCTTCAGGTATTTCTGAGATTTGGGACCTGGAACTGCCTTAGTAATCATTTTTGGCGCTTCATCATATGAGAGTTCTGCCAAATTTTTTTCATTCACCATGTTTCTCCCCTTTTATTTTAGGGTTCGGATTATTGTTGTTTGCTCAGACAAAAAAGATTAAGGCTGTTCGTACCAGCCTTCCCATTTTCGATCTTATTTGAACAGAGGATCAATAGGCACTGAATAAGTGATGAATCTTTTGTGTGTTTCTATGAGCAAAGTCTATACCAGCCGGGAATGGTATTGGATCAATAGCTAAGTGTTGTTAATACAAATAGTTAAACAGACACTTGGCTAGCTGCTTCCCATCATATTTGACGGCACCGTTAAATATGATGGGTCTATTTCTAGTCCATTGCTGCTTAAAGGGAAGCTATTTGATTGAATTACTTATTATATTTCATCCCATCATATTTGACGGGACCATAGGCACTACATTTTTCTGTTTATCGGATAGAAATGATCTTGCATAAGCAGGTTGAGTTCTGTTTTATTACCAAAAAAGTGTGGCGTACGTATGATTTGCGATCAGATTTGAAAAACAATGGCGATGGTCAAATCTTGAATGGCATGGAAATTGGAGTTGTCGTTCCTGAATAATTGGAATAGTCAGCCCTGAAAAGGCTGCCGTTTTTTTAACCCCAGGCCGGTGATTAGCGGAAATGGACAAAATAAAGACGATTCTTTTTGCTGCCAGTTTAACTGAAAACAGCCGTTCCTATTTTTCTGTTTCGTCCTCACTGGCAGCCCAACTAAAGGCCGGGATTTTTATCCTTCATGTTATGGAGGGGTTGCAGGAAACATATGAAGGTATCGCAGTCGCAATCTTTGGTGAAGAGAAATGGCGCACAATTCTTCATGAACATAGACAAAACGATATTCAATTTGCCTTCAAAGATAATGATCTGGAGAAGCAGATCGTCAAAGCGGTCCTGGGTGAATTCTGCAGTGATGCAGATAAAAACAGCAAGGAGTTCAGGGCTGTCAAACGAGACATCATCGTCAGCGATGGGAATATTGTAGAGGAGATTTTACGGCAGGCAAAAAGGAACAGATGTGATTTGATTGTTATGGGAACAAGCAGAGGAAACTCGTCTGGGACCTCAACCAGCCCCCATATACAATCGGTTATTAAAAAGACAGCGGTTCCGGTCGTTCTGGCGCCTCTACCATCACACCTGTAAGACTGTTTTCTAGAACTGTACTACTTTACCCGGTCGTTGAATTCCCAGTTTTCTCATACGACCTCTGAGGGTACTCGAATTTATTCCGAGGACCTTGGCTGCACCGCTTTCTCCCTCAATAACCCAATTTGTTTGCTCCAGCATACTAATAATATGGTGATATTCCACATCCCTCAATGTTTTTGGGTCTACACTGCCGGCTTCATTGGGTATCTCCTGGAGCGCAAAGAAGCTGCCTAACTTCAATGTCTTTCCTGAACTGTTGATCATTGCGCGTTCGATAACGTTTTGGAGTTCTCGGATATTGCCGGGCCAGGGATACTCTTCAAACTGGGTAATGACGGAATTTGGTATCTCGGTAATCGACTTCCCCAGTGACTTGTTGAATTTATTGATAAAGAACTGTATGAGAAGGGGTATATCGTTTTTCCGCTCTCTCAGCGGGGGGGTTGTAACGGGATAGACATTGAGGCGAAAAAGCAAGTCCTGGCGGAAGTTGCCGGCCCTGACTTCCTCTTCCAGATTCCGGTTTGTTGCTGTTATGATTCTGGCATCAACCGAGATTGTTTTTGCCCCCCCCAAGCGCTCGAACTCCCCCTCTTCGATAACGCGCAGCAGTTTCGATTGCAGTTCAAGGGGCAGCTCCGCAATCTCATCCAGGAAAATAGTGGATTCATGGGCCAGTTCAAAGCGGCCTATTTTGGAACTGCTGGCGTTGGTAAAAGCGCCTTTTTCGTGCCCGAACAAGATACTCTCAATCAGAGTTGCCGGCAGGTTTGCACAATTTAGTTTAATCAGGGGGCGTTTGTTTCTCGGGCTTTTAGCATGAATAAAGGCTGCCAAAAGGCCTTTCCCTGTTCCGGTTTCTCCTTGGATCAGGACAGTAGTAGAGGTTGGAGCGACTTTCTTAGCGATATGAAGCATCTGATTCAATTTGCTACTTCGCCCAACAATGAAATCGGAACTTGACTCACTATTGATCTCGTCTATCAGGTAGACATTTTCAGCTTCTGTCTTATCCTTGAGTTGTTTGATTTCATCAAGGGCATCCCGCAGTTTTTCTTCTGTTTCTTTCCGCTTGGTAATATCAAGCTCAACGCTAGCCAAATATTTTTTATTGTTTATTGTTACCAGCCTGGCATCTCCCGCAAAAGAAATCTTTTTACCGTGCTTGGTTTTTCCATCATATTCGCAATAGCCCGAGCCTCCGGCAAGAGCGTTTTTTGTTGCTTGAATAAGGGCCGGCAACGTCTCGGGTGAAGTTACATCTTTAAGGGCATGCAATCTTGTTAGCTCTTCCGGTGAATATCCGTAAACTGTTTCAACATTTTTATTCCAGCGGACACACTTGCCATTCTCATCATTCAACCAGAATAACCCGGGCAGTGCCTCAATGACACTGTCTGAGAAAGTCTGCTCTTCTATCAATCGCAGTTCATTTTCTTTTGCGTCGGTAATATCTTCAATCGCCCCATCTAAAAACGATGCCTCACCTTCTTTATCCCTGACAACTCTAGCAGTAACGGCTCCCCAGAACCTCTGCCCATCCTTCTTTCTGAATCTAAATACCTTGCCATTTACCTGGTTTTTATAAGCAAGCTCATCCATAAGCAGTTGACGATCTTTTGGATTCCAGTATGTCTGGCTAACCGGTACCGTCAAAAATTCGTTCAAATCCGAATATTTGAACATTTTAACTATTGCAGGATTGACCAGCAAAAACTGTCCTGGAAGATCCAGCGTACTACGGAAAATGCCAATGGGCAGATTTACAAAAATAAACTGCCCCAGATCATTTGAACTTTTCTGTTGAAAAGTGGTTTTGCCTTCCAGATCAGTAGGATTTGAAGGTAGATTATCAGTAATTTCGGGCATGAGACAACCTTTCTTAATTCTTAATTGACCAAACGGTTCTGACTACCCTTTTTCCGTGTAATTTATTCCTATTTAGCGTGAAAAACAAGTTCGATAAGTTGGAAAATTCAGATATCTTGTTATTTGGTATTGCAGCAGGCAAAAACGGGAAGGACCATGTATATACGTAAATAACAGAATATACTGGATGTATCGCAGAAGAAGTCTTTTATCTTGTTTGTAGAGTAAAGGGGGCAAGAGCAAATCACCTTCTTTATGATTAAAAGGGGAAGAGATAAATCCCTGGACTTAAGGAAGACCCTACCCCTGTAAAATGATTCCTAGGATGCTGTCAACCCACCATCTACGTAAATTGTCTGGCCGGTAATAAAGCCCGACGCTTCAGACGCCAGAAACACAGCTGTCCCAATCAGGTCTTCGGGAACGCCCAGTTTATTTAACGGAATAACAGACTTGTACTTATCCGCCAGCTCAGGATTATCCTGAATGTGGATAGTCCCTGGTGTTATGATCAAGGCCGGTCCCACTGCGTTTACCCTTATTTTATAGGGGGCCAGCTCGATGGCCAGCGCTTTGGTGATGAGTTCGACCGATCCTTTTGTTGCACAGTAAGCCGAATTACCGCCTCCAAATCCCCTGATCCCACGAACCGAAGATAGGTTGATAATCTTTCCCTGCATATTGTTGCGCATCACGCGACCAAAATGCTTGCAGGCAATCATGGTTCCCTTGACATTCACATCGAAAATTCGCTCCCAGTCTTCCATCGGGTATTCCAGCGCATCCCTTTTAATATTAACACCCATAGCGTTAACCAGGATATCCACTGTTCCGAACTTGGCGACAACCGATTTTACG
>Ga0208904_1000905_pt1 | contig 21956 bp, 19 predicted proteins | sample AntAceMetag02UKB_FD_184774 | JGI IMG/M metagenome (GOLD analysis project Ga0208904, IMG submission 184774) | Saline lake microbial communities from Ace Lake, Antarctica - Antarctic Ace Lake Metagenome 02UKB (SPAdes) (version 2) | ecosystem: Environmental > Aquatic > Non-marine Saline and...
GTCGTGAACGCTGTTAGAACCTATTTTGGGATAGAATTAAGGAAGAATTGAGTTTAATTAGTAATTTAACACAATTAGCTAATGATTTTAATTAGGCTCCGCATGCTGAACGATGTCAGAACCTATTTATTGGCAAATTCTTCAAAAAATTTACGATTAAACTCCCAATATTAATGACTTTTTACATTACCAATTCTTTATATCTTTCATTAAAAAATCCATTTAAGCTATTAACATCATTATTTGCTCTTAAATCAAGCATGTGATTGATATCGGTATCATCAAGAGCGATAATAAATCCTCTGCCATCTCGAGCAGTATCACGACATCTTTTTATGAAAAGTTTTTTATTTTCAAATTTTCTACAAATAAGGAGCCCAAATTGACCTTTATTAACACCGAATCTGCCCGAAAGTTGATCCAACTCTGGATTAGCAGGATCGCTTGAGTAATTTTTACACTCAACAAAAATATAGCCTGATGGGATACGCTGATTATTGGGAAGCCAAGAGAAAAAGCCATCATGAGCAGCATTTTGAAAAACAATATCAATTCTTTTCCTACCACTATGTATTTCTTGTTCTTTTTTAGGACTAATAAGATAAGGGTAAAAAATTGCACTCAAAATACCAATAATATGATTGTGAAATTGTCCTGCCTGATTATTCCCTGCAGAAATAGAGGTAAGTTTTTGAGATAAAGAAGAAAAATCAAATTTTTTAACTATACCTTGTGATTCCGCAAACAAATTTAACTCTTCTGTCGATAATTCTTTGGGCGTATAATTTTTACTATCTTTATAATTTTTTAATACTCTTGGATGATCCTTTGAAAATTCATAAAGATAACGTTTACTAAGAGGATGTATTTTCTTCAAAACTTTTTTATATGGAGGTCTTTTTGTACCATCCCTTAATGTCCTAACTAAAGATGAATTAGCATTAAGGTGTTCTGATTGTAAAAAATTTAAGACAAAGTGCTGATAATATTCTTGATGATTAAACTCGATATTAAACCTCGCGATAGCTTTAGGTACAAGAAGAATGCTTCTGTCATGACAAATTGGAAGTTTAACAAAATCATTAGTCCATTCTTTTATTATAAAATCCCAGATAAATCCACTCGGAGTATCGTGCATTGGAATACCCCATAAATCACACTGAATTTGGGTATAATCAATTAATTGAAGTCTCATAACATTGGTTGAAATATCAGAAATTTTATCACGACTAATCCCTTCAATTAATAATTCACACTCTTCAAGGTCTTTTATAAATCCAGTCCTAATAGCCGTACTGTCAGCTAAAGCATCGTATAAATTGCTTGCTTGCTCTCCACCTATGCCCCGACCTCTTGGATTATTGCCTTTTGAAAGACCAAATCGTGTTTGATTAGGCTCTTTTAATTTAGAAAGCATATTCTTAGCTTTTTTCCTATGACCTCGTCTAATTTGATTAATGACCTCTTGAAAAAAATTAACAATTGCATTATGACAATCAATTGACCAATAGTCGCTTCTTTTAGAAATAGCATAAGGATCAATGAATAACGGAACATCACCGTTATTCACAGGAATATCAACAAAATCAAGTTCATATTGACTTTTGTTCAAATTAAAATGATTAGAAAAAGTTTGCATACTCATAAAAATTAAATTTTTTTCATCTGTACGATAATTTGATTAACTAAATCACGTTTATTAACTATAGAATTATTGCCCCATTCTTATTCCCTCTCGGATAAGGATTTGTAGGTTCATAACCAAAAATTGCTCCTATATGATGTAAAAAAGAATGCCAACCATATTCTAACCAATATTTCGCTATCTCGTCCTCTAATTTTTTGTAATATCTCTTTAATTCTTCAAAATTATTCTTATCTTTTGGTTCTCCAATCCTAATCTTTATTTCCTTCATTAAATTAATAAACATTTTACATACTCCGTCTATATAATAAGGCCATGTTTTTTGTATTTCTATAGGCCAGCTCTTATCGCTGGTTACCTCGATTTTTTCAGAATCAACTCCATCATTAAAGATTTCTTTATTTACTTTTTCTTCTAAAAGATTATCATTGATGACTTTAATAAATTCGCTATCATCTGTCCAACTAAAAACTTCTTTAGACAATTCGTCGCTACCATAAAAAATAAATCTTAAACTATGACCCTTCTCGTCATCTGTAGCTCTCCTATGAAAACGCCATAAAATAATATCTGAGCCAAATTGTTTTATCAGCGGCACTATTAGTAAATCTATAATAATTAAATCTTCAGAAAAATCAGAAGATGATTTCCTGTTCCACTTTATTTTGAAGCCGATACAATACCATTTATTCATAGCTCTAATTAATTCTTAATCTCTTTTGAATAAAAAATGATCACCATCCTTTTTTAGGAGGATTTCTAAAAAGCTTAATAGCTTCTTTATCTTTTTTGTTCATTTTTTTAATATCGTTAGCTGTAATCTTTTTTATTAATGATTCTATCTTTTTAAGAGGATATAACTTATCTATAGAATCCTTATCAAGCTTATTATAATCTCCGTTAGTAGAATATACCCTACCAACAAAACCACGAATGAAATCAAGTAGTCCAGACTTATTCTTTATTAATCTTTCTATGTATTTTTTGACTTCTTTTTCTCCCCCCCATTCTTTCCACTTAAAGAGTAATGTTATAAAATTATTTTCTTTGGAAAGGGCTCTATTAAAAGCTAAATCACTCATACGCTCAATAAGAATCGGCTTAATAATATTAATCTCTTTATCAGTTAATAACCGTTCATCAGACTGTCCTGCTTTTTTCTTATTAACTTGATCAAGTAATGATATAAATCTCGTTGGATAAAAAATGCTTTTCGTATCTTCAACGATCTTTTTAAGAAAATTAATACGTTTTGATTTTGAAATAACTTTTTTCAATAGATGATAAGCAAGACGATTCGTTTGTGTACTAATCTCGTCAAAATCAAACATACCAGTTCTCTCATCGTCTATTTGTTTTTCCAAATTCCATAAACTTAAAATTATTATCCGTGCCTGTTTTTCTGTAAATTTATCAACTCGATCAAGAAATTTTGAAAGTATAGGACGTAATTTTTTTTCCTTATCAAACCGTAATACATTGGCGGAAAAATCTTTTTCATTAGTTAAAGTTTTAATTAAGTTAGAAACCTCACTTTCTGAAATAGCTCCTTCGGGTATTCCTAATTGGAAATAAAACCCAAATCTTTCATCCGCACAGATTCTTCGCTCAATACGCCACGTGGATTCCCAATCGCCACCATAATGCCCATTAGAATCTATCCTTGGAAAAAGTACTCTACATACAGCATCAATAATAGAACGCATTTCCTCTTGCGAAATTCTTCCCAATAATTCCTTATAACGAGATTCTTTTGCTGCCTCATCATTCTGTACACTCAAGCCAGAATATAACGATGAACCAGTAAAAAGAGACCTATTTGAATTGATTGCTAAATAAAAATAAGGAGCAAAGACACGTATGGCTTCGATAGCAATCAAATCAACCATATTAATATCATCCTTACTTACAATTGACCAATTAAGCCGCAATGAACTAATATAGCGTTTAATATCCCTAATTGTTTTGAACAAATCGCCAAAACCAGCATGGAGAATATCGTGCCAACGTTTTTCGTCTTCTCCTTCAATTTTTATCTCTCCGTATATAGATTGTATAGTCTCGTCTAAATCGCTAAAAAGTATCTTTCGCAAGCCCTGTCTATCTGCCTCGGGTAAAGTAAATGAGACTTGAATAATTTTTTTAAGATATTCTTCTCCGGGCCAACCATCCTCACATAGTCTTTCTGCAACCTTATCTCTATCGTAAGCCAAAAAGAAAATTGTGTTTGGAAAATTGGCCGTCATTTTAACAAGTTTCATTATTAGGCGTGTCTCAACTTTATCCAAACGATCAATATCATCAATTACAATAACTATTTTCTTATTTAATTCACGTAACTTTGTATCAATATTAATTCTTTCCTCCTGTAATGTCTTAGGTGAATTACGCCATATTTCTCCAATCCCAATTGACCCTAATCCAAATAGAGGGATTGATGGATTAATAGAAACCTTAAGTTTAGAAGAATAGGAACGAAAAGTTTTTATTAAATCCTTTCCGCCTGTTTTTCCTATCGCAGCAATAACTGATGAAAAAAAATCAGCAATAAGTTCGTTCTGTCCTGTAAAATTCCAAGGATTAAAATTAACAACAATAACATCATCTGTCTTGATCTCGCGCAACACAAGATTAATAAAAGATGTTTTACCCGATCCCCAAACACCTTCGACTCCAATAACAAAACTTTGATTCCCTTCAAATTCATGCACTAAATTGGCCACTTTAATAGCCAAAGGAGTACGTTTTAGTTGATCGTCTTTTTTATCTTCAATTGGATTGTCAGGTAAAATCATGAACTTATTTATTTGAATTGAAAAATTTCATTAAATTTGAAACATAGCAAGCGTACTCCGCAAAAATTTGCAAATTAGCGTATATAACCTTAACGCTTAATTCCTTGCCTGTTGGATGACCTGCGCTGTTTCTATTAAGTCGGATAAAATTAAAAACACCATCAAGATACGTTTCCCAATCACCCTGTAATTCCTTTGGTATCGTTTTTACATCTAATAAAAATTCCTGCTTAAACTCTTTGTATTGCGTGAAAATCCATCTATCAGCAACCTTTTTTTGAAAGCTGTCTTTACGTGGATTTTTAAGATATTTTGTATACGCTTCAATTAGAAGAAGCATAAGATTTTCAGATGCTACACCAAGAGTAATAGTTGCCGCAAGTAAATGTCGTCTATTAAAAGCAGAAACCGATTCACCAATATAAGAAAATGTAACATCATCAATCTCAGAAACTTTTTGTTTAAGTGCTTCAAGATATCCTTCGGGATCATAAGGTAGCCAATTCTCAGACACAAACACTTTTTTCCCATATTCAGTAATCGAAAGCCATGGATATCCGCTATTAAAATCGCCGGGAACTCCTGGATAAATAAAATTAGCATTAATGAGTTCTTGAATTATCTCTCGAACGACTGAATAAAAATCATTTTGCTGATACATTGGTATGTCTTTAAGCGAATCTCGAAACAACTCATACACATTACTCATTTGAACGCTAAGCTTATAATCTGATCGCTGATTTTTAAGCTCTATTTGTTTCCGAAAGTATTCTATGATTTTATTTTTTATTTCTTGTCTGTCCATATTTATTAAAATTATCTTTATTGACTCTCTTTGCCAGTCTGGTATAATTAAAGTATATTCGAAAATAAATAGAACGTCAACCATGATTACAAAGAGGCAAAAAAAAGTCTTTGACTTCATAACAAAATACAGCCACAGGCATGATTTCGCGCCATCTTTGGAAGAAATAAAAAAGCATCTGGGAGTATCCTCTATTTCAACAGCCCACCATCATGTCAAAAAATTAAAAGAGGCTGGATTGATTCACAAAGAAGATAATCAACCACGAGCTGTTTCAACTAAAAAGACATTGAAAAGCATAGAAATACCAATCCTTGGCACCATATCAGCAGGACAGCCAATTGAAGCTATTGAAATGCCAGGTGAAAGCATTTCTCTTTCCCAAGGCGAAATCCCCTCCCGTGGTAAACACTACGCTCTAAAAGTAGCTGGTGATAGTATGATTGATGATGGTATATTTGATGGAGATATTGTTGTAATTCGACAACAACAATCAGCAGACGACGGACAAACCGTAGTCGCTATTATTGACGACAACGAAGCAACACTTAAAAAAATCTATCGAGAAAAAAACAGATTTCGACTCCAACCAGCTAATCAATCTTTATTACCATTATACAGAGCTGAGGTAGAAATTAGAGGTATTGTTGTAAAGATAATCAGACAACTTGAATCAATAACCAATAATGACAGTGAGTTGATTAAAATCATAAAACGCATGCCCCCTACTATAAATGCTCATCGGATTGCTTCTTCTAATCCAAACGAAAAAGCAAAGCCATTCATACAATGGGTCGGAGGCAAAAGAGAAATGATTTCTCAATGTGAAAAATTTATTCCTAAAAAGTTCGATACTTATTTTGAACCATTTCTTGGTGGCGGCGCAATGTTTTTTCATATTCAACCCCAAAAGGCAATTCTTGCAGACAACAATAAAGAACTCGTAAAAACTTACGAGGGTGTCAGAGATAACCCGGAAAAAGTAATAAAGCTGCTTTCTGAATTAAAATCAAAACACTCAAAAGACCTCTATGCAAAAGTCAGAAACTTAGATCGAGAAATAGATATCTTCCATAAATTAGATAATGCTGAAATCGCAGCAAGAATGATTTATCTCAACCAAACATGTTTTAACGGACTTTATCGCGTTAATAAACTTAGTCAATTTAATGTACCTATTGGAAGTTCACTAAATCGCCTTATATGCGATAAACACACAATTAGAAACACAAGTAAGGCACTAAAGAAGATAATAATAAAAGAAAAAGATTTTATAAGCATCACTAAAAAAGCGAAAAAGAACGACTTCGTATATTTAGATCCCCCATATCATCCAATTTCTGTTTATTCGGACTTCACTCGATACACTAAGAAAAAATTCTATAAAGAAGATCAGATAAGATTAAAAAAAGAAGTGGATAGATTAAATAAAATTGGCTGCAAGGTTATGCTATCCAATTCTGATTGCGAATTCATAAGAGATTTATACTCTAATTATAATATTCACGAAGTTCTCTCAAGTCGATCGCTAAATTGTAAAAAAAGTAAACGCGGAAAAGTTTCAGAGCTTCTTATTACAAATTATTAATATGCGCTTTATAGGTAATAAAGAAAAACTACTTAATAAAATCTACCAAACCGTATTAACAACAGGAATAAAAGACGGTATCTTTTGTGATTTCTTCTCTGGAACTTCAAATGTTGGTCGTTTTTTCAAAGAAAAAGGATTTAGAATAATATCATCGGATCTACTTTACTTTTCGTTCATACTCCAGAAAGCATATATAGAAAATAACAAAAAACCTAAATTCAAAAAAATAATAAAAAAAATCGGTTACTCTAAAGATAGTTTATTTCCATCCGAATTCGATTCAGTAAGGTCATACCTCAATAAACTAAATGGGATTGAGGGTTTTATTTACAAAAATTATACCGAACAAGGAACCGCTGATAAGAAATACAAGAGAAAATACTTCACGCCGGAAAATGGAAAAAAGATCGACGCAATAAGACTCAAAATAGAAGATTGGAAGAACAATAAACTAATCAACGAAAACGAATATTTTACTTTACTCGCGGCATTAATAGAAAGTGTCCCATTTTACGCTAATATTTCAGGTGTTTATGCAGCTTTCTTAAAACAATACGACCCAAGAGCTCTGAAAGAATTAGAGATAAAACCAATCGGTTTTTATTCTGGGAATAAAAAACATGCTGTGTATAACCAAGACAGCATGGAACTAATCAATGATTTAGATGTCGATGTTCTCTATATCGATCCGCCTTATAATAATAGACAATACGCACCAAATTATCACATATTAGAAACCATTGCTCGATATGACAACCCAGAGATAAGAGGAGTTACAGGAATGAGAAAATATGATGATCAAAAATCAGACTTTTGTAATAAAATAAGGGCATTAATTGCCCTTGATAAAATAGCAAAAAATACTAAGTATAAATATTTAATATTGAGCTATAACTCTGAGGGTATAATGCTAAAAAAGGATATTATTAATACTCTAAATAAGTACGGAAAATTGACTTTAGAAAATATCGATTATTTAAGATATAAAAGCAACAATAACGGCGACTCAAAACATAAAAAAACAATACAAGAACAATTATATGTTTTACAAAAAGATTAGAAGTCTTAAGATTCAAGAAGTTTTTTCAAACCTTCCTTAAAAATTTCAGGTGAATGTTTTCCAAGAATTATTTCTCCATTTTCATTCAATAAAAAGCTAATTCTTCTTTCTGAAATTGATGTTTTCTTACTGCCAAAAACCGCCACGGTCCTTATAATCGAATCTGGATTATGAGATGGTTTAATAATTTTATTTTCAATATATAAAAAGTTCTTTAACTCACGTATCCCCTGTTTCCGAGTCGCATATCGCTTACCTTCAACATTGATAATTTGATTTCTTTTTGGATCAAAAACTATCATGTCAGGAAGATGGATGATAACTGATTTGTTTCCAGACTTATAAGCTTTTCTCTTACCCTTTTGATATTTCTCAATGACTAATGGACCTAAATATCTATGCAAAAAATAACCACGCTCACACCCGCCATGATTCTCATAAATTATCTCTGCATTAGTATAAACCAATAACATAAGATGCAAGAAAATAGTAGCTACTTTTTCTTGAGAATTCTCGTAATGCCAGTATGTTTTATGCTTATCAGGATTCGGCATTTTAAGCCCATCAAGTTTTATGTTTAACCGACTGGCAATCTGTATAAATTTATTGTCCTTACCTAAATGCTCTTGCTTTAAACCATGATTAGTTATAATAATAGACTTTGTTTTTTCCCATTTTCTTATACAAAGTGCAATGATTGTCAAGGCGCCTATGTTTGGATCATGACAGATCCCACCCGCTTTATATAGCTTACCAGAAATAGTTATATGCCTTAAAGAAATCTGTATTTTAATTGGCACATTACCTACTGGAGGCATTCGCATAGAATTTTTGGCTTCTACAAGTTCTTCTAAATTAGGAAAAGGAATCATAATCTTTTTATCGTAGACCTTACCAAGAATCTCTACTCCAATCGTCTTTAACATTCTGGTACCGAATATATTAGTTTGAGTGGCTTTTGTTTTCTGAGGAATTTGAAGATTATAAAGCATAATCTTCTTAATGCCGGGATAGAAGAAATCAATGTAAACAAACTTGCTGCAACGTTGATAAACTCCAGTATTACGAGATTCTGAATCATCGGTTTTTGTTTCTTCAATCGCATATAAAGGCTTGGATTTATCATTGGGCTCGGATTCTTGAATAAAAACAAGAAAATCAACAAAGCTTGAGCTACCACTAACAATTTTAATAAAAACATTCTCAAAATTACTTGATGATACCCTTTCAGCTTTATATATAAATGAAAAATTACCATCTTCTAAAAGAATAGGTATTATTCGTAATCCAGTTATCTTTAACTGAAATTTATTGTCAGATGCAACCTTACTCAAAATCGTTCGGATTACATCGTTTTTCGGCCTCTCTTCAGTTAGAATCCAAATATTTCTCATATATAGATCAGCGTATCACTAAAGTCTAATTAAATCCATACTTTTAAGGAAATTAAAGAATTACAAATTTAGAATAAAAATGTTAAAATAAATTTATGATAGAAGAAAATACAATTAAAAGTCCAACACAATCTACCGTTACAAAGCGTATTATGGTTTCCTGTACTTACGCGATAAAAGAAAAACCCAATGGACAGGAAAGAACGATAAAGAAAAAAGCACTTTTAGCGGATTGTTACATGGAAGCATATGGAACAGTAGCTAAGGCATGTAGGATGGCCGGCGTTAGTCGCTGGACCTTTTATGATTGGTATAAAAAGGATCCCAAATTTGCGCATATAATCAGATCAGCAATGGACAGAAAACTTAAAGAAGTCGAAATAGAATGTCGTAAAATGTAATATTTTGGGGATATTTTTAGAAACAAAACCTAACAAAACCTAACACAATCTGACACATCTGACACTTTTGGAGATATTTTAAGGTTATAAACCTAACACTATCCGACACATCCGACATATCCAACACTTTTCAGGGTTTTTTAGAACTAAAAACCTAACACAAGGTGACAAAAGTGACATTTCTGGCATATTTTCAAAAAAACATGACACAAAAAAAGAGGAACCACCACTATATACCAAATAAATCATATTTAGCGAATTTTTCCGATTCAAAAGGAAAAATATGGGTTTTGGATTCTGACGATAAAATCTACCAGACCAGCCCTGCAAAAACCTTCAAGCAAAAATACTTTTACATAATAACGCTTAACAAGAAAAACGGCGGTAGCCTGATAGTCGAGAATACGCTTGCAGGCATAGAGGGCATATATGCCGCTATTTATCATAATAAAATCAACAAAGTAAAACCGCTGACCATCCATGAAAGAGCCGCTGTTGCTGTCTTCCTTGCCGCCATGTACCTACGGACCAAATCACAAAGAGAAAACTTCAGGAAAGCCTTAATCGACCTACGAAACAAAATGAAAGAATGGCAGGTCGCATTCAAAAAAGACAAAGGAATGAGAGATTTTTATTCCCGTCTGCCCAAAAGCAAAAACAGCAAAGGAATTACTTTGCCCGAATTAGAAAAAGGCATAAAGGATTTCGACGAATTCCACGCAGCTTCTGTCATGACTTCCTTGCCGGAAGTATCACAGATAATCTTTGATATGAAGTGGTGTTTTGTACGAATAGAAAATACAGACGAAGTATTCGTTACATCCGACGATCCTTTCAGAATATTACGGCCAGAATCAATTAAAAAATACGGACCCAAGGCCTTTGGTAGCTCTCCGGGACTACTTTACAAAGATACGGAAATAACAATCCCCTTATCTTCAAAAATAGCTCTTGTCGCCGGATGGAAATTAAAAGATAATATGACAATTCAAGCAGATAAAAAGGCAGTAGATCAGATCAATATAAGAACAATTATGCATGCCAGCGAAAAGGTTGTCGCAGATAACCAAGAAATATTAAAAGAAATACTTAAAAAAGCACCGAAGAAGCTGGAAAAATCAACCAAAAGCTGGTAGAATTAAGTAAAATTGAATATGGAACAGCCTAAACTCTCTGGACGGCCCGGAGGGCATGGCAAAAATCGCAACGAGCATAAAGAACCCATTATCAGGGTCGCTCGTTGCGTCATATGGAGAAATCCGTATGTGGGCCGCAAGGCTCTACCTGGTGGTGGGCTTTTTGTATACAAAACTCGACCAGGAACTAAAAGGTCGAAGCCGCAAACAAAAGATATTAAAAAAATGGATAAAAAAGAAAAACCTAAATTAACACGTAGGCAGAAATGGCTTTTTGCTATACTTATAATATTGTTTGTCATTATGATAATCGCTCTTGCGAGCGACGGTGATACGCCCAGCCAAAGCCAGAAAGAAATACAACAAAATCAGATAGACATGTCTCAGTTAACCGAAGACGAACAGATAGAGATGTTGGTTTCAAACGAACTAAAAGGCAACAATAACATGAAAACAGCGTATGTGCGCAAAATTGACGTTGTAGAGCAAACTAACGGTGGCTTGGGTGTATTCGTTGAATATAACGCTGACGATAACCTAACAACAAACCTAAGCAAAGGAGGTATTGAATCAAAGATGTCTGAAATCTACACAGCTCTGTATACGAGTGGCAAAGATATCAGAACAGCCTCGGTTACCGCTTATTTTCCTTTATTAGATAGTTATGGGAATAAAAAAGACGGAGTGGTTTATAAGTCCGTCTTAAATAAAACAGAAGCAGACAAAGTAAATTGGAATGCTGATAAATCCCTCTTAAAAGTTACTATTCTACCAAGTGTCTGGACAACAACGGCACTGCATCGAGAATTCAGATAACAAGAAATTAAAAAGAACCAAAAAGCCGTTATTTCCTAACGGTTTTTTGATTTTATGGTATAATTTATTAAAGAACTCAAAATTACAATTACCATTATGAAAAAACGAAGCCATCACATAAAGCTACTAAATAGCCCTGAACGTCTGAAAAATATAATAAGATTGAAATTGCTTACTATTCTCCCCTCTTTTCAAAAAGACGTAAAAGGGATACGTGCCGAATTAAATATACAGCCTGTTATATTTTCTAACGATAAAAAATTTGACGAATGGCATAAAAAAGAGATTACAGACAAAAGTGATAAAATCATGGGTAGCCTTAAATTTCAAAAGGCGGCTCAAAAAATTGAAAGTATGAAAGATTACGGAGAATCCTTAAAGAAAAAATGGGAACTATATGACAGTCTCCCCTCGTTCCGATTAAGACACAGAGAAAAAATACTCGGTAAAAAATACAAACTTCCGGGAAACTTTTACAGAAATTCGCACAACGGCCTACGTGCCTACATAATGAGAAACAGAATAGAACCTCCTTTGAATAACTGGTCAATTGAATTTGATCCAGATAGTGCAAAAGGTCCGGCGAAATGGTTCGCCATAAAAGTGTTTGCGCCTTTAAGTAAAAAAGAAATAGAAGATGCAACAAGAAGTTTGGCCTCTTTTCAAAAACGTTACTTTCCAAAAGAAATCATGGTCACTACTCGTGAAAGAAGAAAATTCAAGAGAGACTTTGAGATGTTTGAAGAATTAGTGCTAAAGAGAAAAAATAAACCTGTCAAGAGGAAAAAATACTCGGATTGTGGTTATCTTAAATATATCATAAAAGACAAAAATATTTCTCCTAAGGAGTTAAGAAGAATGAAAAGGATGCATAAGGATGAGATAAAAATTGTCTATGACGAGGTAATTACTAAGGAAATAGCGAAAAAATGGCATATAAAACCAAGCACGGCCAGACAAGCAATTAAAAGAGTAAATGAACTCATTACAGAATTCTTCGGAGACGAATTTACCATTAAACACTAAGGGGTATACTTAGTGTCACAACTGAATAAAAAGTCATGGTAAAACTGTAGTGTAAGCTACAGTTTTTTATTTTTTACCAAAATTACCATGAACCAAAAATTACACAAAAATGATTTGCAACAAAATGAAAATAACGAATTATTCGCTACTTATGATTTAGGATGCTCGGCCGCCTTATTAACGGCCGGATTTGAATTAATAACTTTGGACAGAACGAACCAACGTAAGGTACGGTTCGTTTTTTATCGTACAAAAAATATTGAAAATGTCGCTGATGATTTTTGGGCTGATCGATTAAAACAGAAATCGCGTTCTTATTGGGATAATATTAAAACCCTTAAAAACAGACTTTATTCAAATGAATAGAAGTATTTTGTCGATTTATGAAATTAAAGAAGCAAACAACTGAAGAACTGAAGAAAATCATAAAGAACGATTATGGTGTTTTACTTAATGACGACGAAGCGACAGAGCTCGGCTCTTCTCTTTTGAAACTCACGCGGTTAGCATTAACTGCTCTTGCCAGAGCAGACGAGAAAAAAAGACTCGTCTCTTCCGGCAAGAGTGAGTCGCACTCTTGAGTCAAATACCACCAAGCAGGAATGCTTGACCTTTCAAGCCTTGGGGCGAACCCTGCGAGAGGCTTGTAAAAATAAAATAGTCGTAGGGTGATGGGGCTCCGTGATCCCGCGGTACAGGGATGGCCAAGATGCCTGAAAAAATAAAACCCATCACGTCGATTGCGTTGTAGCGAGAGGTTCCTGGCGCAATCGGGTTTACCCTCGGACACAATAGTGATCCGCAGCGAGAGTGGGAACCAAGTCGTCCTCCGAGAGAAAACGGACCAAAGGGCACGGCGAAACCCCTGAAACAAACAGATGTTGTTGTGGGGGGAGGGGGGGCTTTTCTGGGACACCTTGGCCATATGCCTAAAATATCTCTGGACTTATTCAAATCCTTCGTTACCCTTGTGACTAAAGGTCGAAAAATAAAAAATCAAGAAAAAAAATTATGGAAAAATTAAACAAGATAATAAATTACTTTATTTATCTTCGCAAATCAAGTGATAGCGAAGATCGACAAGTACAATCAATTGAAGCTCAAAAACGTGAGTTACTCGCGTATGCTAAACAAAAAAATCTTAATATTCTTAGCATCTTTGAGGAATCAAAATCAGCTAAGGAACCTGGTCGGCCAGTATTTACTGAAATGATCGGCCGAATAAATAAAGGTGAAGCCAACGGCTTACTTGTTTGGAAAATAAATCGATTGGCCCGAAATCCAGTAGACGGCGGCACGATCAGCTGGCTTTTACAGCAAAATATACTGCAAAACATTCAAACAATTGGACAAGGATACTTCCCCACCGACAATGTAATCGTCATGGCTGTTGAACTGGGCGTGGCAAATCAATATGTCAGGGATCTTAGCACTGACACTAAAAGAGGCATGCGTGAACGCGCTGAAAAAGGATTAACACATGGAGTTGCCGCAATTGGATACCTTAATGATTTATCCGCAGAACCGGGTGACCGTGGATGGCTTGTCGACAAGAAACGATTCGGAATTATCAGACAGCTTCTTGAAATGTTTCTTACTGGAAACCACTCTGTCCGCAGTCTGCTCCACGTCGCTAACGAGGAGATGGGATTAAGAACTCCGGTCCGAAAAAGACAGGGTGGAAAACCGATCGCCCTTTCCTATATGTACAGTATTCTCAAAAACCCTGTCTACGCTGGATTTTTCTTTATACAGGATAAACGCTACGAGCTGAAAAAATCAATTCCCCGAATGATTAGCAAAGAACAATATTGGGAGATGGAGGCAATGCTCGGACGCAATGGACGTCCATGCCCATCCAAAAACAAGTACTCATTCCCCTACACTGGCCGAATGAAATGCGGAACGTGCGGCGGTTCAGTAACAGCCGAACATAAATACCAGCTTATTTGTCCAGAATGCAAGCTCAAATTCTGGTATCCAAATAAAAGTAATTGCCCAAGATGCGGAATCGAAATAGAAAAAATGGAGAATCCAAAATATCTCCATTATATCTATTACCACTGTACCAGAAAAAGAAACTCAAAATGTCACGAAAGATCCGTTCAGGAAAAAGATATTGATATAGATGTTGCCAGCTACTTTGGAGAAAATCTGGAGATGTCCCCCCTTCTTAGTGATTGGTGTATAAAACACATCTATGAAATCGACAGAAACGAAAAAGAAAATGAGTTTGAGCAAAAAATGTCATGGAAAAATCAAAAAGAAGCAAATAAGCAGGAATACCTGGAACTGATCCGGATGAAAACAAGAAACACGATCGATGAAGATGACTTCTCGGCACTGAAAGACGACCTAAAGGCAGACATGGAACGAATAGACAAAGTATTAGCAGGATACGGAGAAACGCACACAGAGGCACTTAAAAGAGCAGAGAAAGCATTCAGTATGTCGGTCGGAATAGCCAAAGTATTCAAGTCAGACAAGTTTGATGAGAAAACAGAGGCTCTCGCGGAGCTCGGTTCGAACCTAACTCTACAAGGCAAAAAAGCCAATGTAGCAAACAAAAAATTGATTTCCATGATTACGAACGGCCTGCTTTCGGCAAAAGTGATAAACCCAGCGTTCGAACCTGCAAAATGTAAGCCCACAAAAGGAAAAACCGAGCCTTTCGACTCGGTTCGTCCAACCCTGCTCCGCAAGACGGACGACATCCGAACCTATTGGCAAACAACTAAAGACTATTTCTTTATTCCAGAACTATCAAAACCATAATATCTAGCCTACCTTGCTACTCACTATTTCTGACTCCCTGTCGTAGACGCTATTAGAACCTGTTTTAAACAAATATTTAGAGATACTTTCAAATTATTCACTACTCTTGATAGTTGGAATGTCAAATATTAAAACTGATAAAATCAATTCTTTGTTCTTATCTCTAGGTTGACTAAATTTAAAACTAAGAATAGTCTCTTCCTGACTAAGTTTTTTATCACTAAGCTCGTAGCTTTCTTTATAATTATTATGTTTAATAACAATAGATTCAATCTCTTTTATAACCTTAGTCATTTCTTTATTTTTATTAAAAATCAAAATAGATGTTTTTGTATCTCTCCAACTAGTATATCCTAATAGTTGGTCTATTTTTCCTAAGAAATACTTTTTTCCTTTCCAGAAAGCACACTCAGCAATAAAGATATTTTTATTCTCAACTCTAATTAAAATATCTGTTTTGCCTTTAAAATTAAAAGTCTCCCCTGTCGCCTGTCCCTCGTAATAAGCATTAAGAGGTATTAAAAAATGAAAACGAATATCCTCTTCGTTTAATTTAAAGAAAGCTCTAGGACTCTTCTCAATGACTAATGCCATATTATATATCGTTTCCAAAATATCTTCATAATCTTCCTCCGCAATAACTGGTTCTGGTTTAGATAATTTTGTTGTAGTTGGTTTAGGTCTTTCAATGTTTACTTTTTTCCTTACTAATGGGGTAACATAAGTTACTGATTCACCTGTCCTTTTTCTAACTGGAATTTTTAAAGAGGCGATAATTGATTGATTACTCTTGACCTTCGCTTTCCTACTAGAAAGTTTTTCTTTTACTAGCTGGTTTATTTCTATATTATAATTATTTATATCTGCCTCTGTCCAAGATAAATGGTCTTTTATCCTATCTATGCCTCTTTGCCAAAGCTGGTCTATTTTTTCTGGTTCCTGTTCTGTTGTTCTGTATTCTAACATTAATTCCTGATTATCTAATTCTGCATAAAGTGGCTCTCCAGGAGAATAAGTATTAGCCTGATATCTAAAAAGCTCCGGATCACCTTCAAAAGGAATATACACTTTAATCACAAGACCTTTTCTACTAATAGGTTCTGGACCATAGCCAGGTCGTCTTTCGACCATTCCAGTCCAATCTCCTTCATTGACATCAGCCGCTATATCTTTTTCAATAAGCTTAGGTACCTCAAGAGAGTAATTACTAACAAGATAATTCATTAATTCACCGTCTTTAACATTTAAAATATCTTTCATACCCTCGATCTCAGTAATAAGACTATCTTTTCTATGTTCTAAAAATTCCCTAAGTAGACTCTCTTTAAATAAATTTATTTGTTGCATATTTATTAATCCTAATTTTTACTTACCCTACCCCGCCACTCACTATTTCACATCTACTTTTTAAAGATTCAAATTTTTAAACGATTCTACCTTCCATATATCCATTGATAGCTTATATAACATTTCTTGTCTCTTTTTTATCGACTCTTTATCCCATTTATCAAAAGATAATAATTTTTTATTTATTCTTGTGATTGAAGTATCTTTCCCGATTTCTTCTTTTCTAACAATTGATTTTGTTAAATAGATATTTGAATCTTTATATAGTTCCTTTTTATCACTAAAGAAATTTCTACCAGCCACAATATTAATTGGCTTTTCAAGAAGAGTTAAATTCCCAAACTTTATTTTAAGCTCATCGTACTCTTCTTGATCCCCAATCTCTTCAATCAAATCTTTTTCTGGATTATTTGGTAAAATATGTTCAATCTCTTTTTCTTTTTCTAAGTAATTATCTAATGACCCCGGTTCTTTTTGCCCTAATCTTTTTGAATCAATATATTGTGCTATTTTAGCAAAGGTATATTTTATCTTATAATTCTGCAAAGAATTGATATTTAAATTCTCAAAATTAATTTTATAATCATTACTCATCCCTTTTATTTCATTTTGAAATTTATCGTTAATAAAATCGTTGAGTGCTTCATCCTTATTATCTGCACTTAACACAATCAATCTTAATTCATTTGCCCATTTAGAAAACTTAACTTCTAACTTCTTAGCTGGTGTTTTTGTAATTGTGTAATAAAAAACCAATGTTTCAATCTGTCTTACTAAATAAGTAAAAAGTTCTTTATTCAAATCCTTAGCTGACAATAAAAGAACTAAGTGTTGACTAAAACTTCCTCCTCCTAATTTCCGGATGTTATTTAAATAATTATTAGAGGTGTTATCAATATTAAGACCCTTTTGAAAATTCACATATGCTTCAGTATTTTCTATTAATTTCTTAACAAAGCCAAATGGATCAGAAGAATAATTACATTGTTCATCATGACGACTTATCCAAGTATAGATTTCATCTTCTCTTACTACCTCTGTATCTTTTGTATCCTTTACTTTATAATTACTCATTATAAAGTAACGCAGGAACCGTAATGACTTCTGTTTATTTTTGCTTAATAACTCAGACATTTTCTTCCATTCTAAATTAATCTCTTTAAATTTATCTCTATCTAATTGTCTAAATATTAAATTTTTAAGTAGATCCATCGGGTTCAATCCAATACCACGCTCATTTATTGTTTCAAATGTTTTCAAGGCATCGTTTATATTAGGAGTTTCGATCTGAATAAAATTAACTTTGTTTGTATAATATCCATAAAATTTTGCGATTTCTTTTTTATCAGTGAAATTTGTATTTAAAAAATTTCTAATTTCGTCATATGCATTTTTTATCTTTGCAGATGAGCCATTCATGGTTATCCTTATATCCTTTTCCTCCACTATTTTATCTAACAAATCAGTGGAGTCTTCATATTGTAAAATCAAGTGCGACTTATTAATAATTTCACCGCGTTCATTAACGGTCCCTCCCGACAATAATAAAGACTGCACAGAATTTAAATAATCAGGCATCTCTTTAAAAAATTTTTTAAAAACACATAGACCTAAAAATAAAGTTGTTAAACGCTGTTGTCCATCAATTACTTCATAATTTCCATCACCAAGTCTATTCACAACTACACTACCAATAAAATATTCTGAATTAGGATCGCTAATAAATTCATCATAGATATCTGCTAATAGTAAATTTACATTACTCTGCTCCCAAATATACTCTCTTTGATAATCTGGTACAGTATAATAATAATTTCTAAAAGTTTCTGTAATATTTAATTTTTGACTTTCGATTTTCATATCTTTTAATCCTTGTTTGTATTTTTATTTTTTACTCTTTTTACTAAATCCTATGAATTTATATTTTCCTCCATCAACTTTTTTCAAAGATGGATATCCATTATGCCATGATGAATTTTTTTCAACATCTGCAGTTAATAATGAACCTATCGTAAATCCCTTTTTACCATAATGATTTGGGATTAAACGTTCTTTTAATATCTTTTTAATATCTGCTGGAGTAAAAATCTTTTTTCCTTCTTGAGTTAATACAAGTCCAGCAATATAGTTAGCCCATTGTTTGAATTGAGTAGCTTGATTTAAAAAGATTTCTTTTTGTATTGGACTATCAATATATTTATCAGCTAATTCTTTTTTAATACTTAATTTTTTATCACATATTAAAACAGATTCTTGTTTTTTCTTTTTATGCTTCATTATGCTCCAAAGATACTCTTTCTCTAATTTCAAAGATTTTATCTTAATATCGAATAACTCTTTTTCTTTCTTAATCTCTTCATCTATCAACTCTAACCTACCCATAATTTCTAAAAACTCCACTTGTTTAAGTGATCTAATTCCTTTTGGTCTTGTTCTTTTAATTTTCTTTTTGGTTGGTTTAATTGTTTTTGGCATGGTTTTGGTGACCTTTTTTATTAAAGACTTCTAACTCCATTATCCTCTCCACCACCCTCTTTTGGGCGGATTCTTAAAAAGTTTAATGGTTTCTCTATCTTTTTTATTCATCTTTTTAATATCATCTATAGTAATTTTTTTAACCAACTTTTCTATTTCCTCAACAGGATATAGTTGACTAATTGATTCTTTGTCAAGTTGTTTATAATCTCCAACAGTAGAAGACACTTTACTAATAAAACCATGAATAAAATCAATGAGCCCAACCTTATTTTTAATTAAGTCCCTTATATATTTCTTAATCTCTTTTTCCCCTCCCCATTCTTTCCATTTGAAAAGTAAAAAAATGAAAGTATCTTCTTTTGAAAGCATACCACTAGAGATTAAATCGTTCATACCCTTAATAAGAATTGGTTTAATGATATTTATTTCTTTATCAGTCAATAATTGTTGATCAATTTGTTCTGTTTTTTTCTTATTACTCTCGTCAATCGTCGATATAAGTCTTGTTGGATAATAAAGACTTTTTGTATTTTTAATAAGTCCTTTCAAAAAAGTAACACGCTTTGATTTTATAATAACTTCTTTTAATAGGTGGTAATTAAGGCGACTTATTTGTGTAATAATTTCATCAGAATCAAATATGCCAGTCCCCTCTCCTTTTATTTTATTTTCTAAATTCCATAAACTTAAAATCATTATTCGTGCCTGTTTCTCTGTAAATTTATTAACTCGATCAAGGAATTTTAAAAACATAAGATTCAGTTTTTTTTCTTTATTAAAACGTAATACATTAGCAGAAAAATCTTTTTCATTAGTTAGAGTTTTGATTAAATTAGAAACTTCACTTTCCGAAATAGCTCCTTCAGGTATTCCTAATTGGAAATAAAATTCAAATCTTTCATTTGCACAAATCCTATGTTCATTGCGCCATATTGATTCTTGGTCACTACTATAATGTGTCTTAAAATCTAGCTGTGGAAAAAGCACTTTACATATAGCATCGATAATAGGACGTATTTCTTTTTGTAAAATTTCTTCTAATAATTCTTTGTAACGAGCTTCTTTTGCTTCTTCATCATTCCGCGTATTAAGACCCACATACAGCCTTGATACACCAGTAAAAAAAGACTTATTCGAACTAATTATTGAATAAAAATGAGGAGCAAAGACACGTATAGCTTCAATGGTAATAAAATCAATTGTATTAATATCATTCTTGCTTACAATCGACCAATTAAGTCGCAATGAACTAATGTAGCGTTTAATATCTCTAATAGTTTTGAATAGATCATTAAAACCAGCATAAAGAACATCGTGCCAGTGTCTCTTATTCTCTCCTTCAATTTTTACTTCTCCATATATAGATTGCATTGTCTCATCTAAGTCGTTAAAAAGTATTTTTCGTAAACCTTGTCTATCTGGTTCAGGCAGAGTAAAGGAAACTTGAATAATTTTTTTAAGATATTCTTCCCCAGGCCAACCATCCTCACGTAATCTTTCTGCAACCCTATCTCTGTCATAAGCTAAAAAGAAAATTGTATTAGGAAAATTAGCTGTCATTTTAACAAGCTTCATTATTAATCGAGTTTCGTCTTTATCCAAGCGATCAATATCATCAATTACAATAATTATTTTCTTATTTAATTTACGTAATTTTGCATCAATATCAATTCTTTCCTCCTGTAATGTTCTAGATGAGTTATGCCATAGTTCTCCAACTCCAATTGATCCTAAAAATGGAAGATTGATAGATGGACTAATAGAGACTTTGAGTTTTGAAGCATAGGAACGAAAGTTTTTTGTAACATCTTTACCAAGTTTTTTACCCATTGCAACAAGAACCGATGAGAAAAAATCAGCAATAAGCTCATTTTGTCCTGTAAAATTCCAAGGATTAAAATTAACAATAATAACATCGTCTGTCTTAAGCTCATGCAAAACAAAATTAATAAAAGATGTTTTTCCCGATCCCCAAACTCCTTCAATGCCAATAACAAAACTTTGATTCCCTTTAAATTTACGCACTAAATCAGCCACCTTAATAGCCAAAGGAGCACGTTTTAGTTGATCGTCTTTTTTATTTTCAATTGGGTTATCGGGTAAAATCATAAACTTAGTTTTTGCACTTAATAAAAATTGTTCTTTATTTTAATCTTTACATTCTCCTCTGAACCTCTCCTACCAGCAACTATATGTTTACTTGGCTCAATTGATTTTATAATCTTTAAAAATTCTGATTTATTCATTTTCTAAAATTCTTTTAGTTTTCCTTTTTATTCTTTCCAATTTTTTATTTTTTATTTCTTTAACATTTTTTATCCAAGGATATTCCAAATTTTTATTAAAAATAGCATAGTAGAAATGACCTCTATCAATAAAATTATTATCAATTTCTCTTGAAGTATAAGCTTTAAATTTACCAATAATACAACAACTATTATCTATCTCTTCGAACCTAATTTCATATTCTGAATCTTTTGATTGATTCACTACCCCATGGGCATAAACTCTTATAATAATAGTTTGTCCAACAGCTTTAAATATTTCGAGTGCAAATTTCCTACCAGAAAGAGATCTTCCTATTTTAATTTTTGTATGTGAAAAATTTGTTTTCTGCGCATTACTTTTAGCAGCATTTTTTGCAAGCTTGTCTACTTCTTTAGTTTGCTCATTAGATTTTCCTTTAA
>Ga0208904_1000906_pt1 | contig 21937 bp, 32 predicted proteins | sample AntAceMetag02UKB_FD_184774 | JGI IMG/M metagenome (GOLD analysis project Ga0208904, IMG submission 184774) | Saline lake microbial communities from Ace Lake, Antarctica - Antarctic Ace Lake Metagenome 02UKB (SPAdes) (version 2) | ecosystem: Environmental > Aquatic > Non-marine Saline and...
ACTTCATAACAGAAGGCTACTCGCAGGAGATACGAGTGGAACTCAGAAGTAATGCGAGAGTGCTGAGTGGCTCTCCCACGTTCGCAGTAGACGGAAACGATGGCAGTAGTACATTTAATCTTATCGAACCGCCGTATACCGAACGGTACGTACGGTGGTGTGAGAGGACGGCAGATGAAATAATCATCTGCCTCCTACTCGCTTTGATACCCCTGTAAAATCAAGGGTCATAGAACGAAAGGCATGTACATATACCGTCAGTTATCATCAGGGGGAAAAGTACACTTTTGGGTACAAATCGTGGTGGAATCGTGGTGGAATTTTGGATAGGTTCAGTATGGACACTATTCGGACACCAGGGTAGGGCGGGTCGAGTTTAGCAAGAACATTTTTTCTAGCTAAACAGTACCCACTGTTGCAGATTGAGGATTACTTGACAAGTAAAGTGAAGTAGGGTATAATTGATAATGGAAACCATTACCAATAAGCAAAGGAAGGTAAATATGCCAGGTAGAGGAATGATGTCGCCAGGATGGGGTGGTAAGTTTAGAGGATGTGGATACAGGATGACCTTGCCAAGACAGGCCATATTAAATGTTTTGCAAAAAACAAAAAAGCATCTTAGTGCCGAAGATGTATATATGGAAGCACATAAAATCTTTCCTCACCTTGGGCTTACTACTGTATACAGAACCTTGGAGCTATTAACTGATATGGGGGAACTAAACAAATTTGACTTTGGTGACGGCAGGGCGCGGTATGAACTGATGGAAATATCTGAAGAAGATCATCATCATCATCTTGTGTGTACCAAATGCAAAAGAATAATAAACTATTCCGATTTTGTTGATGAGGAACTGGAATTTCTAAAAAGAGCAGAAAAAGGGTTATCTAAGAAGTACAATTTTGAAATCAACAATCATATAATCCAGTTTTACGGGGTTTGTGATAAATGTAAGAAAAGTAAATAACGGGAATTTTTTTGCCAAGTTAATGAAAATTATTTTCAATAAAAAGGAGGTGTGTTATGCCAAGTGGAGATGGAACAGGTCCAAGAGGATTAGGAGCTATGACAGGAGGAGGAAGAGGTAATTGCGTAATGCCGGCTGATGGATATGTCGGAAGGCCTCGTTTTGGGAGGCAAGTAGGTCGAGGAGGAAGAGGCCGGAGAAATATGTATTATGCTACTGGAATGACAGGGTGGCAAAGAAGTGTGTTTACTCCTAAACAGGAAAAAGAGGTTTTAAAAAATGAAGCTGAGAATCTTAAACAGGAACTGTCAGATATTCAAAGTCGTATAGGTGCAATGGAAAAGGGAAAAGAAGAAGACTAATGAAAACATGGAGGATGAAATGAGAGTAGCTATTTCTACAGATGGAAACAATGTATCAGAACATTTTGGTCGATGTCCGTCGTTTACAATTGTTGATATTGAAGACGGTAAAGTTGCAGGGAAAGAGGTTATAAATAATCCCGGACACCATCCCGGGTTTTTGCCGAAATTTCTGCACGAAAAAGGTGTTAGCTGTATTATTGCCGGGGGAATGGGCGCTCGGGCCGTGCAGCTTTTTGCCGAACAGGGAATTAAAACAATGGTAGGTATCAGCGGAAAAATTGACGATATTATTAATGAAGCCGCGAACGGTACGCTTGAAGGCGGGGAAAGTTTGTGCAAGCCCGGAGCCGGGAAAGGATACGGACTTGATAAAACCGAGTGCGATCATCCGAATGATGATCACGAACATTAAACGGAGGGCATGATGAAGATATGTATTACAGCGCAGGGGAGTGATCTTGAATCTGAAGTAGATCCCAGATTCGGTAGATGTCAGTATTTTGTTTTTTATGACACCGATGATTTGAAGTCGGAATTTGTTTCAAATCAAAATAAAGATGGAATGGGGGGTGTAGGGGTACAATCAGGGCAGTTAATGGCGGATAAAGGTGTGAAAGTGCTGCTTACCGGTAATGTAGGCCCAAATGCTTACACAACTTTGCAGGCAGGAAAGGTGGAAATCATTACAGGTGTCTCCGGCAAGGTGATCAATGCGATAGAGAAATACAAACGAGGAGAATTTAAACCGACAGATGGACCAAGTGTAGATTCGCATTTTGGGACAAAATAGGAAAATCTCACAAAACCTTAAGGATGGAGAAGATATGGCCGTTAAAGTAAATAATGAAAAATGTACGGGTTGTGGAGCATGTGTAAGTGTATGTCCCGTCGATGCGATCAAGATAGAGAACGGTAAGGCAGTTATCAGCGAAGAATGTGTTGATTGTGGCGAGTGTGTAACGCAATGTCCAGTAGAAGCACTTTCGCAGTAGGGAAGTTATATCAGGAGGTGAGTCATGCCAGCGGGAATTGGAAGAGGTTCCGGAGGCGGCGGAAAAGGCGGTGGAAGAGGCAGAATGGATGGCAATATGCCAGGCTTGGGTTCTGGCGGGAATTGTGTATGCCCTGAATGCCAGTTATGTGTGCCACATAAAGCGGGAATACCTTGTTATGATATGAAATGCCCGAAATGCGGGTCTCAAATGCTAAGGGGATAAAACGGAATGATTATATCTGTAGCTAGCGGTAAGGGCGGGACGGGTAAAACCACGGTTTCTACGAGTTTAGCTCTTTCAATAGGGAAAGACGCTCAAATTTTAGATTGTGATGTTGAGGAACCGAATGCGCACATTTTCATCAAACCGAAAATTGAGAAAAAAGAGAGTGTTTCTATTCCCGTGCCGAAAATAGATGAGTCAAAGTGTGTCTTTTGCGGTAAGTGCCAGGAAGCGTGTGTGTACAATGTTATCGCGGTTATTCCTGCCACAAGCGAAAGGTCCGGGAAAACCCTGACATTTCAGGAGCTATGTCACGGGTGTGGAGCGTGCTCATATTTGTGCCCGGTAGGAGCGATCAAAGAAGTTCCGAGAGAAACAGGTATTATAGAAATGGGTTACGCGGGGGATCTTGAATTTATACATGGTAGGCTTAATATTGGCGAAGCCATGGCGCCTCCACTTATCAGGGAAGTAAAGAAAAAGATCGATAAGAATAAAACCGTTATTATCGACGCTCCTCCGGGTACGTCCTGTCCTGTAATTACATCGATACAAGGTTCGGATTATTGTCTGTTGGTCACCGAACCAACACCTTTTGGGCTTAACGATCTTGTCTTAGCCGTGGAAGTCTTGAAGGAAATGAATGTTCCTTTTGGAGTGGTAATAAACAGGGCCGATCTGGGTGACAGTAAAACCGAAGAATACTGCGAAAAAGAGAACATCCCGATACTGATGAGGGTTCCCTTTAATAAAGAAATAGCTCAAAGTTATTCTAAAGGTATCCCTATAATTGAGGGGATGCCGGAGTATAAAAGATCTTTTGAAGAACTTCTCAAAAAAATAAAGGAAGAGATGAAAAAATGAAACAAATTGTAGTGATCAGCGGCAAGGGTGGTACGGGTAAGACGATATTGACTGCTTCTTTCGCCGCTTTGGCTAAGAATAAAGTGATGGCTGATTGCGATGTAGACGCGGCGGATCTACATCTTTTACTGGCTCCGGACATTAAGGAGCGGCAAATGTTCAAAAGCGGACATACAGCGGTGATAGATAAAAACATTTGCATAGAGTGCGGTAAATGCAGAGAACTTTGCAGGTTTGACGCGATAAGTGAAGATTTTATTGTTGATCCTGTCTCATGTGAAGGTTGCGCGTTTTGCTCGAATATATGTCCGGTCGGAGCTATAAAGATGGAAGAAAATACGACCGGAGAATGGTTTGTGTCTGATACACGTTTCGGTCCGATGGTACACGCTAAACTTGGTATTGCCGAGGAAAACTCAGGAAAACTGGTAAGCCTTGTGAGAAATAAAGCCAGGGATATAGCCGAGGAGAACGGCGCGGACTGGGTTATTATTGATGGGTCACCCGGGATAGGATGCCCGGTAATAGCATCTATTTCCGGAGTAGATTGCGCCCTTGTTGTAACCGAGCCCACAATGAGTGGGTTACATGATGCCGACAGGGTTATCCAAGTAGCAAAACATTTTAAGGTGCCCGTAAAACTGGTAATAAACAAATACGATCTTAACGAGGATATGTCCGAACAGATAGAGAATTATTGTATAGAGAAGAATGTCGAATTATCCGGAAAAATCGGGTTTGACGAAAATATAGTAAAAGCCATGGTGGAGGGTAAAACAATAATAGAATATTCTGATGGTAAAACAACAAATCTAATAAAAGGGATTTGGGAGAAATTGAGCCGAGTACTTGTTTAGGAGGGATTTAATGGACAACATTAACTGGAAATTTTCGAAAAAGTATGGAAAGCATTGGATTAAGGTTAAGTTTTACAAGAAAAGGCCCGAGCTGAAAGAAGGTAAGAGCATCGAAGGTGTAAGGTTTTGCGAGGCCTTGAGAAAGGCAGTTGAATATCCGCTGATTATAGACAAGGGCAGCATTTCCTGTAAAGGCGCTCAATACGTTTTAGGTTGGGATCCTTTGGCTAAAGAAGAAATACTGGCAAATTGTAAAGAAAAGACAAGCGCCGGTGTCAAAAAATTAAGATCAATATTATCGACCCAGAGTGTTTTTAAAGAACCTTACAAGTATATAGGGTTGAATACCGAAGGAGAGCCGGATCTATTGATTTCTTTCAGTGCTCCTGAAGAAGTACACAATTTGATCAATACGTATAACTCCGTTAAAGGATCCGGATTGAATACGTCACTTTCAGGCATGCTTTCAGTCTGTGGGGGTGTTGTGGCAAATTCATATTTGAAAAATAAGATCAGCTTGTCTTTTGGTTGCGATGATTCACGGAAATATGCTCAGATGAGTAGAGATACACTGGTGGTAGGTATTCCGAATAGTTTGTTTGGGGTTTTCGTATAGTAACGGGAGACAAAATGGACACAATCCAGGAAAAAGAACTTAAAGAAAAAGAACAGAACAGAAGACTCAGCTACAATTTATCCAGGATCAGGAAAAACGATGGGAATGAAAACATTAAAAGGTATATCGGCTGCTTCCGGGATAATTAAGGGAGTTGCCTGTCGGTATATTGAGAAGATCGAAGAGAGAGTGCCACATTACATTATCGACAAAGATGGGGTAGAGCTAGAGGTATCGCGGCTAGATGACGCTTATAGTGAAGCAAAAGAATCGATTAAAAAATTGCAAAGGAGTTCACGCAATATACTCGGCAAAATAGAGATGGGGATATTTAATGCGCACAGTATGATATTGCAAGATGAGACTATTTACAAGGAAATGGTTGATTTAATAGGGAGCAGATCGATCAATGCTGAACACGCCGCGTATGACACCTTTAATGAATATGCCGACAAGCTAAAGGATAAAAATGGGCATTTTTCAGAAATCACCCATGACATAGTTGATGTGAGAGATAGGCTTATTACTTCTTTTAGCGGAATGTCCGGTGATTTTGGATGTTCTTTGGGAAAAAAACAGCCTGTTGTGATTGTCGCGAAAAGACTTACACCGTCCATGGTATTGAATATACCTAGAGAACATGTTCTGGCGTTTGTTACTGAAGAAGGAGGATTTACTACTCACGCAACTATTCTGGCCAGAAATTACGGGGTGCCCATTATATTAAACGTTGATGTTGAAAACAATATAAAGTGTGGGGACAAAATTATTGTTGATGGGTCGGCGGGTAAAGTGATAATCTCGCCGGATAAAAAGACAAACGATTACTATTCCGCAAAAATAGAAAAAAGATTAGCAAGAAAAGAACTTTGCCGGACGGGTAAGGATTCTTCCAAAATAAAATTACCATTTCATGTGAAAATGAAGGCAAATATTAGCACGCTGGACGAGTTAAAACTGCTTAAAGACCTCAAGTGCGACGGTATCGGTCTATTGAGGTCAGAGTTTTTGTTTTCGGGCAGAGATGATCCTCCATCAGAAGAAGAATGGTTTGCAATATATAGAGAGATCTTTGAGAAGATTGGAGATAAACCTGTAATTGTTAGATTGATAGATATCGGAGGCGACAAATTACCCGGATATTTGAGATTGCCACCCCAGGATAATCCGGATCTAGGAATACGAGGAGCGCGGGCTATAGATATGTTCAAGGATGTTTATCTTTCACATGTGAAAGGTCTATTGAGGGCAGCAATTTACGGGAATATAAGAGTTTTATTTCCTATGGTCGCAGATGTCAGTGATATTTTGTCATTTCGGAGCATAATTGGAAAGGCGAAAAGTGCTTTGCGCAAAAAACAGATAAAATTTCGCAATAAAATTAAAGAAGGGGTGATGATAGAAACTCCGGCCGCCGTGGTTTTGGCAGAAAATATTCTTAAAATGGTTGATTTCGCTAACATAGGTTCCAATGATCTGATCCAGTATACTCTTGCCGCGGCAAGGGGTGATCAATTAATAGAAAAACGATATCATATTTTACATCCTGCATTGGTAAAACAAATAGAACAGGTTGTCAAAGCCGGAAAAAAACTTAAAAAAGAAATATGCCTATGCGGAGAAATCGCAGGGTTTGAAGAATATTATCCTTTATTATTGTCAACGGGACTTAGGAGTTTCAGCGTAGAATCAGCAAAACTAGAGGACATAACGTGCCAATTATTGCATGAAAAAAAACCCGACAAATCCACTGCGAAAGAATTTTATAAATTAACTACAAAACATAGTATTGACCGCTTTTTTAAAGAGATCAATCGATAGAGAAAAACCGGAGAAAGATGGAAAAAAGCAAATACAAATATATCTACGGGCCGGTTCCATCCTGGCGGCTGGGAAGTTCTTTGGGAGTAGATCCTATCTCACAAAAAGAAAAGGTATGCAGTTTCGACTGTGTTTATTGCCAGATAGGTAGAACTGTTGTTCCTACGAGGAGAAGAAAAGTATTTGTTCCTGCTGAGGAAGTCGTTAAAGAGATCAAAACATTACCTCCGATCGATATAGATTTTATTACGTTTTCAGGTAGAGGGGAGCCCACATTAGCCAAAAATCTTGGGGAGATGATAAACGAAGTAAAAAAAGTAAGAGAAGAATCTATAGCGGTGATAACGAATTCATCACTTTTTTGTGATACAGGAGTAAGAAACGATTTATCTCAGGCGGATTTTGTAATTGCTAAACTTGACGCCCCTTCCGAGGCATGTTTCAAAAAGATCAATAACCCTGTAAGAGGGGTTAATTTGTTAGAAGAGATAGAGGGCATGCGGACATTTCTAAAAATATATGAAGGGAAATTCGCGCTTCAAATAATGTTTTTGAAGCAAAATGAACATCTGGCGGAAGAAATGGCCAAAGTTGCGGGAAAGATCGGTGCTAATGAGATGCAGCTTAATACGCCATTAAGACCGTGCAGGGTAAAGCCATTATCAAGAAAAAGGATGGAGAAAATAGAAAAGTACTTTTACGGTCTAAATGTGATCTCGGTTTATACAAGTGAAAAGAAGAAAGTTGATCCGGTCAGTGAAAAAGACACACTCATAAGAAGAGGAAAAGTCGGGTAATGGCCGATATTTCTATTTTGAGGGGGGGGTGTAAGATGGATCCCATCACAAGCCAAGATGCTTTTAAGTATTATCAAGGGAATTGTTATTTTCAAGGATGCGATTTTAAAAAGGCGATCAAGTGTTATAAAGAAGGGCTGAAAATTAATCCTGGAAACATAGTTATTTTGTATGAGATGGGACAGGTGTATTCTAAACTGCGAAAACATAAGAAGGCGTTAAAATATTGGAAAAAGCTGAAAAACCTTGCGCCCCATAGTATTCTGGGCGTAAAATCGGCGACATATTTGAAGAGGAGGCCGGTAAAAATTCGTTGGGTAAGTGAGGTAAAAGCATTTTGCGGAGTTTAGTACGTACAAGGAGTGAAGGGGTAAAAAATGGGCAAGGCTTATGAAGAAACAAATGAGGAAGGTTTGTATTCTCAGGAACTTGTGTCGCTAGCCAGTGAGCCGAAATATTACGGCAGGATGAATTCTCCAACAAGCAGTGCTTACATAAAGGGGCCATGCGGGGATGAGATGGAGTTTTATCTTGTTATTGAGAATAACGTGATTAAAGATATTTCCTTTTATACCGAAGGGTGTATAGCGACCAGAGTATGTGGATCCATGATAGCGGATCAGGCAAAGGGGAAAAGTATTAAAGAAGCACTGGATATATCACCCAAAAAAGTTATGGAACTCCTAAATGGTTTGCCCGCGAATCGTAGTCACTGTACTATTCTGGCGGTCAGTACTCTTTATAAAGCCATTGCGGATTTTTTATTGAAACCATGAAGATCAAAATACTTTACGACAATAGATCTGATAAGGATGGGGTTTTTCCTGTTTAGCGGGGAATGATGTGTTATTTGACACGGGCGAGAATGGCAAAAATCTTTTTCAAAACATGAAAAATATGGATGTTGATATATGCGACATCAAACATGTAGTTATCTCACATGATCATTGGGATCACACAGGTGGATTAGAAGCGGTTCTTAAGAAGAAAAAAAGGATCAAAGTATATGGGTGCGGGGGATTCAGCCGGGAGTTTAAAGATATTGTAAGTAAGAAGGGTGCGGAATTAATGGAATCGGAACTTTTTGATAATATCACGGGGAATATTTTCACGACAGGATCTATCGAAGGCACATACAAGAACGGTAGGATTGAGGAACAATCTCTGGTAATTAAGACAGCTAATGGTATGTCAATAGTAACAGGGTGTGCTCATCCTGGAATAGTTAACATTGTGGAACGTGTTAAAAACTTATTTCCTCAGGAAAAATTTTATTGTATTTTAGGAGGATTCCATTTAAAGGATATGCGTGACGATGAGATAGTTGGGGTTTGTGATAGATTAACGGCCCTGGGTGTTCAAAAGGCGGGTCCCGCGCATTGCAGCGGAGAGAATGGCATAAGGATCTTTAGTGAAATATTTAAAGAGAACTTTATTCAAGTGGTAGCAGGGACTGAGATCGAAGTTTAAAAAGGACAGTTATGAGATATTTACCAAATTTAACGGATGTTGATATCAGAGAGAATCATAAGATCTTCAAGGAGCGGCTTGATGTATACAAGAATGAAGGGTTGGATTTTTTAGCAAACAGGGAATACCTTCTTGATAAGGTCGGACTTGCTAAAAGCAAAGTGTTGGATGTGGGGACAGGACGGGGGTTGACCTGTCTATATTTGGCTGATGCGGGACATAGCGTGATAACAGTGGATATAAAAGATGAAATGCTAAAGATCGCGGCGCTTAATCTTGCGCATAAGAAATTATTGTCAAATGTGATGTTATATAAAATGGACGCATATGCCCTGGATTTTGAGAATGACAGTTTTGGAGCGGTGTTTATTGTAGAGGCATTGCATCATATAGAGGATCTGAATAAGATGTTGAGAGAGATAGACAGAGTTGTGATCTCTAACAGTAAACTTGTTTTGGCCGATTTTAATGAGAAAGGGATGTTTATTGTTGATAAGATCCACAAAAGAGAAGGCAATGTGCATACCAATTTATCTACAGGCCCAGAAAAACCGCGTGAATGGCTAATGAAACATGGTTATGAAGTTAAGCTGTATGATGACGTTTGCCAGTGGGTGATAGTGGCTATAAAAGGATGAAATGAAAACATATCTTGAATGTATACCCTGTTTTTTTAGACAGGCCTTGGAAGCCGGCATTATGGCGGGAGCCGATGAGATTGTTCGGAAGAAGATCCTTGATGATGTCGCTTTTGCTCTCCCGGGTTTTTCACTTGAGGCTTCCCCGCCTGAAATGGCCAGGATCATCCATGGCATCGTAAAAAAACATACAGGGATAGAGGATCCTTATAAAGAGATCAAAAGAAAAAGCAATATTACCGCTTTGGGAGTTTATAAGAGGCTAAAAGAAAAGGTGAAAAATAGCCCAGATAGCCTTTTAGGGGCAATCGAGGTTGCGATAGCTGGCAATATAATCGATTACGGCGTAAAAAACACACTGAACGTGGATGAAGAAATAGATAAAATTCTCAAGGATGAAGATAAAGCTATAAAAAAAGAAAAGGACAGTTGTTTTGAGTACAAAAAATTCAAAGATGAACTGGAGCAGGCATCAACGATCGTTTACCTGGGGGATAATGCTGGGGAAACGGTTTTTGACCGTGTTCTAATGGAGGAGATCAAGCGAATAGATGAAAACAAAAATATCTATTACGTTGTAAAGGCAAAGCCGATAATAAACGACGCTCTTGCCGAAGACGCGAAAGAGTCCGGAATAGATAGTTGTGCCGAGATTATTTCATCCGGCTCAGACGCTCCCGGTACTATTCTTAGCATATGTGATAAAGGGTTTATAGAACTGTATAAGCAAGCGGATATGATTATCAGTAAAGGCCAGGGGAATTTCGAAGCATTATCAGAGCCGGGACGGTCTGTTTTTTATCTTTTCATGGCGAAATGTTCCGTTATCGCGAAAGATGTGGGATGTGAGATCGGAGATATTATCCTACGTTATAACACTTAATATAGGAATGGTGGAGGATTGAGAAAATGATCACAAAAATACTCGCGTTTATTTGTCAAATATGTCCGTTATGCATTTTTGCTCGGGCATTCCCGAATTCTAAATTTGAAGGGATAATGAATTCTCTTGAAAAAAACTGTCCATTTTGCAGGGCATATAGAAAGACCAGGGGAGAATAGTTATGAAAATAGGAGTGATTATTTCGAGTAATGACGCGGAGACTTGTTGGAATGCTTTGCGGTACGCAAACTTTTGTTTAAAACAGAAGGACGAGGTCAAAATATTTTTCATGGGCAAAGGTGTCGAGTATCAAAAGTTAAGTACTGAAAAATTCAATACGATCGAACAGACAGAAGATTTTATCAAAGCGGACGGCAGGATATATGCTTGTGGAAGTTGCATCAAATCAAGAGAGCAGGAAAATTCAGAAATGTGTCCAATTTCCACCATGAAAGATATGTATGACATTATTAAAGAAAGCGAAAAGGTTGTGACTTTTTAAGTTGTAATGGGAAGTGTCAGGATTAAATATTTGTCGCGACAATGATTTGTTATAAAACAGAAACAGGAGGAGACAGAAGATGTATAGAGAGAAAATTAAGGTTTTGGATTGTACGGTTAGGGATGGAGGGCTTATAAACAATCATTATTTTGAAGACGGGTTTGTCCGTGAAGTGTATAGAGCGGTTTCAGCTGCCGGAGTAGATTACATGGAGATCGGATATAAAGCTTCCAAAAGTATACTTTCCCCGAAAGAATTCGGTAAATGGAAATTTTGTGAGGAGGATGAACTGAAAAAGGCAATAGATGGCATAGAATCGAATACCAAGCTTTCGGTTATGGTTGATATCGGAAGGGTAGAAAAGGACGATATCCTGCCATGTGAGGATAGTGTTATTGATATGATAAGAGTGGCTACATATGTGAAAGATATGGATAAAGCGATAGATCTCGCGAACGAAGCCGCGAATAAGGGTTACGAGAGTACGGTAAATATTATGGCGATCTCAAAGGCGCTTGATAATGAGTTGGATGAAGCTTTGGATCAGATAGAGAAAGAATGTAAAGCGAACACGGTAGTTATAGTCGATAGTTTCGGTTCCCTATATTCGGAGAGCGTCACCTTTTTAATAGAAAAGTACAAAAAGTTTCTCAAGACAAAAGATATAGGGATGCACGCTCATAATAACCAACAGCTAGGGTACGCGAACACCATACAGGCGATTATAGACGGGGTAAATTTTGTTGACGGCACCGTTTACGGGATAGGAAGAGCCGCCGGAAATTGCCCGCTTGAGCTTTTAATAGGATTTCTCAAAAACCCTAAATATGATATCCGTCCGATCCTGGATCTTATTTCAAAGGAATTACTTCCTTTAAGGGAAAAAATAGAATGGGGGTATCTGCTTCCTTATGCCATTACAGGAATGTTTAATGAGCATCCCCGTGAAGCAATGGCGCTGCGTAAAACCGAAGAGAAAGATAATTACCTCAAATTTCATGAAAGCATGTCCGCAACGGAAATTGACTGAATAAAATATCATTTAGATAAAACATTGACAAATACCTTGTTATATCGTATTATCCAAATAATGCGATATAACAAGGAGGTAGAAATATATGGATTATCAGAAAATAAGTGAAAACTTAAAAGCGATAGCGCATCCTGTTCGATTGCGAATAGTTCAGGGTCTTATGGTGAATGAATGTAATGTGGGAAGCATTGTTAAGAAGCTTGATCTTCCGCAGTCTACCGTTTCACAGCATTTGAGCATATTAAGGAACAAAGGGATAATTATTCCCAGGAAGGAAGGTGTGAAAACTTGTTACATTGTTGTAGATCAGAAAGTGAGAGACATAATAAATATTCTACAGATATAATTTTTCAAAATTATAACCAATTACATGGATATAACGATATAAAGTGAAGTGATAAAGATAAAACTAGGAGGTTGTAATGGAAATTAGTGTAAATGATAAAAATTTTGAAGAAGAAGTCTTAAAGTCTGAGATCCCTGTTCTCGTGGATTTTTGGGCACCGTGGTGCGGGCCTTGTCAAATGGTCGGACCGGTAGTTGAAGAAATTGCCAAGGAATATCATGGTAAACTTAAGGTTTGTAAAGTCAATGTTGATGAAGCGCCTTCTGTCGCGTCAAAGTATGGTGTAATGAGTATTCCAACACTGGCAGTTATTAAAAATGGTGAAGTAGTCGATAAAGTGACCGGCGCTCTTCCAAAAAGTGCTCTGGAAACACTATTTAAACCGCATATATAGAGCATAAAAGACAATGGGAGTTTATCATGAAAATAACAGATGTTAGAAAGACAGACACTATTAAAACACCGCATGAAGTGGAAGCAAGAAAACTTTATGATACTAAGGATGCTCAAGTGATACATTTGACTCTAAAACCGGGAGAAGCCCTTAAAAGGCACATAACTCCGGTAGATGTGTTTTTTTATGTTTTAGAAGGAGAAGGCATTGTAGAGGTAGGCGAGGAAAAACAGACAGTATCAGCGGATGAGCTGATAGAGAGCCCCGCGGGGATATTGCATTGCTGGTATAATGAGGGAAAAGCGACGCTGAAGATACTTGTTGTAAAAGTTCCGAGACCACAGGAAGCCACTAAAGTGTTATAAGCTTAGCAACAATAATAGGAGAAGGATTTATGAGGATATTGATAGTAGGCGGAGTTGCTGGCGGCGCAAGCACTGCGGCAAGGGCTAGACGATTGAGTGAAGATGCTGAAATAATCATCTTTGAAAGAGGTGAATATGTTTCCTTTGCTAATTGTGGTTTACCGTATTATGCGGGAGGTGTGATCAAAAAAAGGCAGTCGCTTTTGATCCAGACTCCGGAGAAACTAAAGGAAAGATTTAATATAGACGTACGGGTAAAAAATTTAGTTGAATCAATTGATAGAGAAAAGAAAGAGATCAAGGTTAAGGATCTTGTTAACGGGGAAGAGTATTTCGAAAAATATGATTTTCTTATACTTTCTCCCGGGGCTGAGCCGATAGTACCTCCGTTTGAGGGAGCTGATCTGGATTGTGTGCATGTAGTAAGGACAATACCCGATATTGATAAAGTAAAAGAAAAACTTGATAAAGGTATGGTAAAAAAGGCTGTAGTTATCGGAGCCGGATTTATCGGTTTGGAAATGGCGGAAAATTTCAGGGAGCTGGGAATAGAAACACATCTTGTAGAGAAGATGGATCAAGTTATGCCGCCATTTGATAAAGATATGGCGGTGATTTTACATAGAGAGATAGGCGCGAATGATATCAGGCTTCACCTGAATGAAGAAGTCTTGAGGATAAATAAAAAAGGCGATAGATGTTTAGTCAGTGCAAGATCCGGGAGAGATATAGAAGCGGATCTTGTTATTATGGCCATTGGAGTGAGACCTGAGATAGATCTGGCCAAAGCGGCAGGGATAGAAACAGGTAGAAAAGGTATAATTACCGATAAAACAATGCGGACATCGGATCACTCGATACTGGCTATAGGTGATGTTGTAGACTCCCTTGATCCTGTTACCGGGGATTACAGGAATGTGCCGCTTGCAGGGCCGGCGGCTAAACAGGCGCTGGTAGCTGTAAATAACATTTTTGGTATAGAGGATGAATATGACGGCACTTTAGGGACATCTATTGTTAAAGTTTTCAGTTTAACCGGAGCCATGACAGGTTCAAGCGAGAAAACACTGAAAGCTGCCGGGAAACCCTTTCTGAAAGTGTATACTTATCCGGCCGATCATGTAGGGTATTATCCCGGTGCGACTCAAATGGCTATGAAGGTTATTTTTGATCCGGATAGTGGAGTTGTTCTTGGCGCTCAGGTAGTGGGGAAGAACGGGGTTGCCAGGAGAATGGATATACTTGCTACGGCGGTTAAACAAAAAATGACCGCTAAAGATCTGGCGGAACTTGAATTATGCTATGCCCCGCCATATGGATCTTCAAAAGACGCCGTTAATCTCGCGGGTATGACCGCGTTGAATCATTTAAGGGGTATAACAAAATTAACACATTGGGAAGAACTTACCGGAGATGAATTTTTATTAGATGTAAGGACCCGTAAGGAATATGAAAAAGATAACCTTCCTAATTCAAAGAACATACCTGTGGATGAGTTGAGAAAGCGGTTAGACGAGGTGCCTAAAGATAAAACTATAACGGTTTTTTGTTATGTAGGTATTAGGGCTCATATTGCCTGTAGAGTATTGAACCAGAAAGGATATAACGCTTTAAATGTATCAGGGGGATATCTTTCTTTTATGAATCACAGAGACGCTTATGATACGGATGCAGTGCTGGCGCAACAGGTTGCTTTATCAGAAGGGTCTTTTTGTACCGGTCCGACCGGAGAGCCAAAGAGTAGTGAGGGTTAAAATAGCGGAACAAAAATGGAAAATTATAAACAAATAGATAAAGCTAGAAAAACATTGCAACTTGATGAAAGTGCCACTATCCCGGAAATAAAAGAAGCTTATAGGAAGCTATCTTTAAAATATCATCCCGATAAATGCGATGAAAAAGATAAAACAAAGTGCGAAGAAAAGTTCAAAGCGATCAATAACGCTAATGAAGTTTTAATAGAGTATTGTTTGAACTATAAATTTCCTTTTAAAAAGATAGAAGAAGCGGAAAATCAAGAAGAAAAAGAAAGGAAGGAACATATAAAAAGGTTTTATGACGGTTGGTGGGGAGATTTGAAGATGTGAACAATTTATTTGATGACAACTATAAAAATACGACAGAGGAGATAATATGAGTTTAGCAGTAGCCGAAAATTTATCAAAACAATACATAAGTGGCGAGATAACAATTGATGCGCTCAAAGAGTTGAGTTTTGAAATAAAGCCCGCATCATTTGTATCCTTTGTTGGGCCTTCAGGAAGCGGAAAAACAACATTATTGAATCTCATCGGATGTCTTGACGTGCCGACATCCGGATCGCTGAAGGTGTCTGGAACAGATGTTGCCGGTCTAACGGGTAAAAGCGCGGCAAAATTTAGAGGGAATAACATTGGGTTTATATTTCAGGACTTTAATCTTCTTCCAGTCTTGACTGTTTATGAAAATGTTGAATATCCGCTTCTTATGGTTCAGGATAACCCCCCGGGAGAAAGACGTGAGCGTGTGTTATCTTTGCTTGAATCGGTCGAAATGATTGATCAAAAAGATAAGTATCCGGATCAGCTTTCAGGTGGACAGAAACAAAGGGTAGCAGTGGCTAGGGCACTGATTACGAACCCGAAACTTGTTTTAGCGGATGAACCAACGGCGAACCTTGATCACAAAACCGCCTATATGGTGATAAATATAATGAAGAAAATGAAAGATGAATCAGGAACTAGCTTCATTTTTTCAACCCATGATCAGAAGGTTGTTGGGGAGGTCGAAATCATCTATACATTGGAAGACGGCGAACTTGTTGGAAAAAGAGATAAAGGAGGTATCCGCCATGTTTAACTTAATGAAGATTGCCGTAAGAAATCTCATGAGATATAAAAGAAGAACTTTTTTAACGTCTTCTCTAATCACTATGGGGGTTATATTTGTTCTAGTATTCATAGCTCTTTCCGGATCATTTAAGCACATGATGGTCAGTCAGATCACGGATTCTTTTCTCGGACATATACAGATCCACCAAAAGGGTTATGTGGCGTCAATAGATACGCTACCGCTGACAATGAACATGGGAAATCAAGCTATAGAAAAAGTTAAAAAAGCGATAAATAATGTTCCTGAGATAGAAGCATATTCGATGAGGATAAAATTCGGAGGAATGTTCAGTAATTTTGTTGAGACCACGAATATAAGACTTAACGGTGTATATCCTGGAGAAGAGATAAACACCGTTCCGCTCTTTCCGGCAAGGATAATCAAGGGGAAAAAGAGTATAACGAAGGGGGAAATACTTGTTCCCGAATTGCTTGCAAAAGGAATGAAAGTTACAATAGGTGATATGATAGTTATTGTAGCCACCAACAAGGACGGCTCGGTCAACGGGAAACAATTCAAGGTCGGTGGTATCCTTGAGAGTGCGACCGGTCCCGGAGGGAGGGACGGATATATTCATATCGATGACGCGCTTGAGGTGCTCAGGATGGACGATGGTCAGATAAGTGAAATAGCTTTGAGGATAAATAATTTTGCTAACCTTGATGCCGTGCACGCCAAACTTGGCAACATTCTCTTAAAAGAATTGAATAAAGCGGGCAAGCCTGCATTTGAGGTGCATACATGGGAAAAATTGTCGCCATTCTACAACATTGCCAGAATGATAGATCTTATGACATTTTCAATTAAACTGATGCTTATAGCCATCGTACTGATAAGCATCATGAATGTTATGATTATGGCTGTATATGAGAGGATAAGGGAAATCGGCACTATCGCTGCAATCGGTACATCGCCGAAGAAAATACTTTCCATGTTTCTTATTGAGGGATTTTCTTTAGGGGTATTCGGTGCTTTGATCGGCAATGTGATCGGAGTATCAGTTGTGTATATTCTAAATATTTCGAAGATCACTTTTGACTTTGGACGGCAGACAGGACTTGTTCTTGAACCGACAGTGAATCTTTCGGATATTATTGCCATATCTACAATAGTAATAGTAGTGTCCGTACTGGCAAGCCTTCAGCCGGCGTTTAAGGCTTCCCGGATGGAACCCATTAAAGCCTTAAGGCATGTATAGGAGGAGTTTATGATTAAAATTTTATTTACGTTCATGGCGTTGATATTAGCTGTTCCAGCCCATGCAGTAGACGGCAATGAACTGTTGGAACAGGTTGACAGGAACCTTAATCCTGAATCTTACGAATCTTACAGAAAATTGATCAATATAGAACCCAATGGGAGTAAAAAAGAGTTTGTTCTTTTTACCGTAAAAAAGGGGAAAGAGAAAGTGGCAGCCATGTTTATTTCACCGGCAAGCGAAAAGGGAAGAAGCACGTTGAGGCTTGATGAAAATATGTGGCTCTATATCCCCAATATAGGAAAGCCAATTCGCATAACAAGTCTTCAGTCGGTCGTTGGAGGAGTGTTCAATAACGCAGATATATTACGGCTAGATTATACCTCGGAATATAGTGTAGAGCAAGTTGAAGAAAATGACGAAGGATACCTTCTGCATCTCAAAGCCAAAACAAAATCCGTTGCCTATGACAAACTGAAGATGTGGGTGAATAGGGATAATATGCTGCCTTCAAAGATCGAAAGCCTTACAGAGGACTCAATGCTGATCAAGACGCTTTATTTTAAGGATGTTAAAGATTTTGGGGAGGGTGTAGTTAGACCGTCCATTGTCGAAACGGACAGCCCTCTATATAAAGATTATAAATCGGTTATGATCTTTGCAGAAATTAAAGAGAGGGAATTTAAAGATGAGGTGTTCACCTTAACGTTTATGCCGAATATGGATTCATTAAGATAATGAGATTATTTATTCTGCTAATTGTTGCGAGTGTACTTTTCCCGCAGTTAATTCTTGCCGAGTCTGAATATTCTTTTAGCCTAGATGAGATCGAAAAAAAACCGTATAGTTTAGGCGGGTATGTCGAGGCTCGTCCTGTTCTTTTCGGGCTTGACGATGACGCGGCTCTCTACAAACTGAAATTGTATAATCAAGATTTAGGAAAAACAGCGGAAGAATATAATGCCAGGCTCCAACTCGAGGGGGGGTACGAAAAGGGGATAGCCAAGTTTTATACTAAAATAAACATTGACATGCAGGAGTCCTATCTCGGCTGGAAGGATACAGAGACTATTCTTGAAGGCTATCTTTCCTTGAAACCTTCTTCATCTTTAAACATTATTGCGGGGAAGAAGGCTCTGAAATGGGGTAAGGGATACGCATGGACACCGGTCGCATTTGTGGACAGGATGAAGAATCCTGATGATCCTGATCTAGCCCTTGAGGGTTTTATCGGCCTGTTTGCCGACTATGTTAAAAGTTTCTCCGGTCGGCTAAAGACGGTATCTTTCACTCCTGTTTTAATCCCTGTATATGAAGATATTAATGACGATTTTGGAGAGACGGATCATGTGAATTTTGCCGGGAAACTATATCTTTTGCTGTATGATACTGATATTGATTTTATCATACTTGCTGGAGGTAGCAAGACTGCAAGCTATGGATTTGATTTCTCAAGAAATATAACCTCAAACTTTGAAGTGCATGGTGAATTTGCATTTATTAATAATTTCGAGAAAAAATTCATTAACAGTGCAGGCGATACTTTTCTTAATACGTATGATGCGAAGAGTTACCTCCTTGGTATCAGATATCTGACAGGATTGGACACAACATTTATAGCGGAGTACTACCATAATGGTACGGGATTTACCGATGGAGAGATGGAAGATTATTTTTCTTTTATCAATACAGCATATGGAACATATGCTGCCTCAGGGAATGACAATGCTCTCGGGAAGGCATTAAAACTTACAGAAGGTAACTATGGTTCGATAAACCCGATGAAAGATTACCTTTATGTACGTGTTAGTCAGAAAGACCCCTTTTATATTCTCTATTTCACTCCTTCTTTAACTGGAATATATAACATAAATGATCAAAGTTTTTCACTTTCACCCGAACTTTTATATGCTGGGATCACAAACTTGGAACTGCGGTTAAAAACCAGCTTTCTGATCGGTGGAAGTAAAAGTGAGTATGGAGAAAAACAAAATGATTACAGGGTTGAATTTAGGGTGAGGTATTATTTTTAATCGCTCAAACAAACAGAAAATATTTTTTACCGGATTGCTGGTCGTGCGGAAAATGTATTGAGCGATGTCCGGCTAAGGCAATAGATTATAAGTAAGAAGGAATGATATGGGTAATATTTTTGACGAACTTTATAGGAAGTATGACGCGTGGTATGACAAAAACAGATTTGCTTACTTATCAGAGCTTGAAGCGGTAAAAAAAGTTCTACCTGAAAAAGGATATGGGCTTGAGATCGGTGTCGGCTCTGGAAGGTTTGCTGCACCGCTGAGTATTGCAGTGGGCATTGACCCCTCAAAGAAGATGGTTGAACTTGCCAGAGGAAGAGGAGTCGATGCCGCTTTAGGAGTGGGTGAAGAACTTTCGTTTAAGGATTCCACCTTTGACTATGTGGCGATAATTGTTACATTGTGTTTTGTCCAGGAGCCAGAAAAAGTCATAACCGAATCAGCGAGAGTATTAAAGCCGGGCGGAAAGATTATCATAGGTATTGTAGATAAAGAAAGTTTTTTGGGCAAGTCTTACCAGGAAAAAGGAAGTATATTTTATGGCCATGCTCAATTTTTCGAAATTGAAGAAGTTGAGCAAATGCTTAAAGTAGCGGGATTCAGTGGGTTTTCGTATTATCAGACTTTATTTGATTATCCCGAGAAAATAAAGTCTATTGAAAAACCATTAGAGGGCTATGGAAAAGGCGGGTTTGTTGTAATTAATGCTGTGAAAAAGGAGAAATAATAAGATGGATACCAAAATAACCATAAAGCCAATAGGGATTATCCACACTCCGTACAAGACGACAGAAGGCATGCCGATTCAAGGAGCCTTTGAAGAGAAGGTTACGGGTACAGTTGAATTATTCCAAGAATATAAAGAGGGATTGAAGGATGTTGAAGGATTTTCACATTTAATCTTGATTTATTATTTTAACAGAGCCAAGGCAGAAAAACTCTTAGGAAAACCTTTTCTTGAAGATGAGGTTCATGGAATTTTTTCTATTAGGGGTCCCATGAGGCCGAACCATATTGGTTTTTCAATCGTAAAGATACAGAAAATAGAAGACAATGTTAGTACATTCTCTGAGGTGGATATTTTAGATGAAACACCGTTATTAGACATTAAGCCATATGTTGCATATTTTGATTCCAGGGAAAACACAAAAAACGGTTGGCTTGAAAAGCACTTTCTGAATGGGAAAATACCAAAACGAACTAGGTTAGAAGAAGCATAAAATATTGGAAAGCCGTTAGATTGGAAGATATTTTAAAAAGGATAATAGATGAGCATTAAAAAGGTTAGCTGGAAAAAAGCAATAATATTTTTCATTGTTATTGGAATAATTTATTCATTTCTCCCGCTTATCCCTTTTTGGCTTATGAAGCCTGCACTGTTGGAAGATAACAATCAGGCAAATGTAGAGAAAATAAAAGATAATAAGGGCTCATATTTTTCATTTATCGTTTTCGGGGATAACCATAACGGGCTTTTTACGAATGATGCATCTACGCTCAAGCTGATATGGCACATGAACAGGGAGGACAGATTCAAAAAAGTTCCTATAGATTTTGTTTTGAACGCAGGAGATGTAACGCTAGATGGTTCAGCGTGGGATTTTAAAGCATGGAAGAAAATGCAAAAACTTATAAAATATCCAGTTGTTGCGGCGATCGGTAACCATGATGACAGGAAGCTCTTTAAAGAACATTGTGGGGACTTACAATTTGCCTTCCCAAATAGGAACTCATATTTTATTGTCGTGGATAACGAAGGCGGCAGCCCTGATTTTGAATGGCTGGAAAAAGAGCTCAAGAAGGGGCAGAAATATGAGCACATCTTTATCACCATGCATAAACCCCCATTCGATCCGTATCAGCAGGAATGGTATAATATAGACAATGCTCCATGGGCTTATAAATTCAGGAAGATGTGTGCGGAGTATGATGTGGATATAGTCTTTTCCGGTCATAAACATATGTTTCAGCGTAATGAATTTGACGGCGTTGAAAATGTTTGTACGGGCGGCGGGGGCATGCTTATTGAAATACCAGAGGCGGATGGCGGATATCTTCATTATGTAAGGGTAATGGTAAATAATGATTATGTTACATATGAGGTGCGGAAAATATCACCTCCTTTGTGGCTTCACGTAACCTACTATTTAGGCAAAGAGGCACTATATTGGATACGGAACTGGTACGGGTCGGGATATATATTCGGACGAAGCACAAAGATCCTTGAACCGAAAGTAAAAGGACTTAATGATTATGAATATTGGTTTGATAAAAAGGGAAAAATAAAGGAATAAAGATAAGGATTTCATCTTATCTTGCGGCTTTTATAGAAATTTGGTAACATTAGGAAAAAGGATAAACAATATGCAGAAAGTCATCACTACAAAAAATCTGTGTTATACATATAAAACCGGCAATAGAAAGGTAGAGGCCCTTCAGGATATGGATCTTTCCGTGGATAATGGCGAAATATTTGGTTTTATTGGCCCAAACGGTGCGTGTGTCACGAAGTTGCATAGAAGATGAGGGAAGATCCCTCGGAGTCGTCATACAGGTGATGATTTCAAACCGCCTTAAGCTGCATTGGTAAAGAGCCTTTGTAGTGAGCGTTAAGGTAAAAGGCGTAAATAAATACGTCAGGTAAGTATCAAGGAGACGAACGCAAGTGAACCACTGAGCATGTGTCGAAA
>Ga0208904_1000909_pt1 | contig 21875 bp, 17 predicted proteins | sample AntAceMetag02UKB_FD_184774 | JGI IMG/M metagenome (GOLD analysis project Ga0208904, IMG submission 184774) | Saline lake microbial communities from Ace Lake, Antarctica - Antarctic Ace Lake Metagenome 02UKB (SPAdes) (version 2) | ecosystem: Environmental > Aquatic > Non-marine Saline and...
AAGCGTCGCAAAAACGGTACCCGAAACCAGCGTCAAAACACTCAACCTGCCGGGCATGCGCCCCATCCACTCGTCCATGATATCAATCACACGTCTAGCCATTCCCGAATGGAACAAGATGGTGCCCATCAATATGAACAGGGGTACAGGCGCTACGGTGAATTTTGCAATCGAGCTGAACAAGCTGACAGAAAGCATGGTTATACCTGCCGGCCCCATGAAGACAAGGACACCGAGGAGATTGAACAGCAGGAACGCAAAAGCGACAGGAATGCCGCTTAGAAGTATGAACATCAGTCCTGACAGCATTAGTATAAGAATAGTGCCCCAATCCATTGATCCTCCTTGATACTCGCTCTTCTATTATTGGCGTAAATACTTAAAAGCCCTTTTCAACGATTGAATGAAGAGCAAGAAAAAGCCTACCGGAATAATGAAGTAAATTGTAAATTGTGGTATCGTATAGTACTTGATAATAGTGACATCATTTTGATACAGGTATATCGTATATTGAGTGCTGGACCAGGTGATCACCAGGCACACAACGGCCATCACAACGGATATAAAGGCACTGAATCTTGCACGGAATTTCTCCCCCATGACGTTCAACACAAGGTCCAGCTTAACGTGTTCCTCTTTCTTCAAGACGTATGCAGTCGATAGAAATGTGATGAACAGTATTGCGTACTCGGTACCTTCAAAGACCCACATCAACGGTTGATTGAGCGTATTCCGTAAAACCACATCCAGGGATATGAAAATAGCGACTAAAACCAGAACGGCTGCTCCCAGGTAGCATAGATACAAAATAGCATTATCGAAAATTCTGTTTAACGCCAAAATAAATTTCTTCATGACTTTCACCATACATTTAGACACCATAAAACCAAAGGGGGATGAGACGGTCCATCCCCCTCTTGGGGATTGCTCAACAGCACAGTTGAACGTTTAAAGGAGTGCTATTGGCATTCTTAAAGGATAGGTCGTGTCAATTACTTCGACATCAACGGCCGGAGCGCCATTGCAGCCGGTGCTTTCTTACTGATCACTTCCCAACCAGCCTCTTGGGTAATCTGCAGGAACTCTTTTTCCATTGCAGGCGGCAGCGTATATACTTTTACCCCTGATTTTTTGAGCACTTCCCTGTCTTTTTTCACATACTCGGCGTATATCCCGGGGGATTCGGCTTCCATTATCAAAGCAATTTCCGTGAGTACCAATCGCTGTGCTTCTGACAGGCTTTTCCACTTGTTAAGATTGAGAAAGACCCCGGTGGGTGAGGCAAAAAAAGCCGGGCCCCAGATATACTTGGTAACCTCGTCCAGTTTATGGTCGTTGATGCCCAGTGTTGGAAACCCATAACCCTGGATCACACCCCGTTCCAGGGCAGTATAAACCTCACTCATCTGGGTCCGGACGATTGCGCCGCCCAGTTTCTTGATAATCGCATCATAGGCCGGTGTTGACCGCAGTTTCAAACCCGTGAAGTCAAGCTTGTCCAATGGCTTGTTCATGTAGAAATTGAAGTAGGGATACATTCCCAATCTAAACAGGAAGTAGACACCCTTCTTTTCATGGAAACTGTTCATGAGGTCTTTAGCTCCGGATACCCGCTCCTGAATGGGTGTGAGCTGGGAATATATCATGGCCCTACCTTCTGGTATCAGGCGGGCTTGATAAACTGCAGCAGTGTATGAGGCGTCGATTACACCTTTTCGCAGAGCTTCGACACCGTCAAAGGCCTTGAAAACCTCTGGGCCGCCAACTAACTTGACACTCAAATTGACCGCTTTTCCCTTTTTATTGGCCAGGTCTATAAACATGTGCAGGAAGGGGTCGGATGAAAATGTATCGGGTATCCAGGCTCCCCAGAGCTTGAGCTCAACCGGCTTAGAATTATCCGCTTGCACAGGGCTGATAAGAACAAAAAAACTAACCAGAATTGCAATCAATGTCATCAGCATTGCTTTTTTCATTTCAAATTCCTCCTTTATTAGTTATTCGCTACGGTTAATGATGGTTCTTTATACCGTGGCTTCAATGGGATACTCACAAAATGGGATCCCAGGAAAAAAGATATAAACCTATCAGAAAAGTCGAACACCTTGGCAAACATAAAGCGAATTCAACACTTTAATACATCACCCTCCTATCTTCTGAATTATCTCGCTCGGCTGGAATTGAACCTGTCCTTCCATTCACGCTGGCGAAATCAATTCAACAGTTAAAAAAATCAAAGCGACAGGTTCGTAAAGTCTTAAGGACACAGCAATCCTAGAATGAGTCCCCATACGAATGGTGTGACTATCGTCCCTGATGGATTGTTTTATCCAGTTTTCAGGGTCTCACGCACAATAGCAGCATCTGATTTCAGAGTATCAACAGTCTTATGCAAAGCCTCTTCTTCATCCGGGGCTAGACTGTATTCCAGGATTTCTTTAATCCCTTCCCTGCCCAGTTTTACAGGCACCCCCATGCTGATATCATGCAGTCCATATTCCCCGGCCAGTACGACAGAACATGGAAAAACAGTGTCGCTGTTTTCGACAATAGCCCTGACAATTGTTGTTAATCCAACAGCACATGTCCATCCTGAAGTGCGTCCCGCGTCTAGTGCCTCGAATATCTTAATGGTGCCGAACATCCCGGCACGAATCCGCTGTTTCATATCTTCCGACAATTGCGCCGGTTGTCCGTTCACTTTTGCAGAGCTGAACAGCGGAACCTGTGTTGGGCCGTGTTCTCCAATAACCAACCCTTCCACCCGGTTTGTTTTTTCCTTCAACTCCCTTGCCAGGGCATCCCGGAATCGAATGGTATCATTGAGTGAGTAACCGATCAGCTGTTTCCGGTCGAACTCACCCGAGAGAAAGGTTGCATAATTTGAAGCTTCAATTGGATTGACGGCTGTTATCAACACTGCTTTCGGGCAGTAGCTTTTAATTTTACCAGCGACCTCCCTGATAAATTCAGCCTGTTTTTGTACCCTCTCACGACGATCCAGGTGTAATGGCAGATGCGCTCCGGCCACATTGATTATAATGTCAGAACCGGTCAAATCCTCATATCCGCCATGCCTGACTTGGCAATCCGTGGTTGATACCGCTTCACCGAGGTCGACGGCGTGATGTTCAAGAACATTTTGCCGCTTCCCTCCCACCATTAATAGTTCATCAGCCAAACCTGAAACCGCAATATAAAAAGCGGTTGGGGCGCCAATGCTTCCGGTGGCTCCTAAGATAGATATTTTCATAGCAACTGTGCTCCCTTTATCCGGTGACGGGCTTAAATACTAAGGTTGTGAAAATTTGTTCCTGTGCAGCCAGCTGAAATCAGGTCTCAATTTTTTAGGTTTCGGCTCTTCATCCGAAACGCCGATTTTAAGGACACACACCAACTCCATGTCTTCGGGAATTTCAAGCAATTCTTCCGTTTTGGTTTGGGCTTCACCCCGTAAGGCGATAATTCCGGATCCCAATCCTTCAGCCGCTGCTGCCAGCAGGATATTTTCAATCGCCAACCAACCGTCCGCAACGGTTCCTTTATTGCTGCATACAGCAATCACATTGGCATTGGCGAAGGCTTTCTGTTGGAACCGTGCCGCTTTATCGACATCATCCTGGGTCTGCCCCTCTGCAGGCTTGAATTCCCTGTTCATATAGTATTTGAATTCAGCCAGTTTATTGATGAGTTCCTGATCTTCGACCTGGATAAACTCCCAGGACTGTTTATTCGCTGAAGAGGGGGCCTTTACACCAGCCAGGAGTAGCTTTTTGATTTGTTCTTCTGTGGCCTTCTCTTTAAAAACCCGAACGGTTCTTCGTTTATCAATGGCTTCAAATACATCCATAGTCTGTTCTCCTCAATTTAATTTGTCATAAACCATGTTAAAGTTTGTAACCTATCTCCGCTCCAGTGCCAACTGCATCCGGTATTAATCCAGGTTTGTTGCAGTCACCAACGGCATATAGGTCTGTTATGGCATTGCCAAGGGAATTGAATAAATCAAGATTTGATGCCAACGGTAGCGCTGGAATTACCGTATCTACGCGGGCGAACATATTCTCTCCCTTCTCTGTAAGGAATTTGACCCCAGATGGGGTTATTTCCTTGACTTGAGCGCTCATATGAAAAACGGTTCCTTTTCGCTCCAGCCAACCCAGCAGGCTATTTCTAGTTTCTTCCGGCACCATTTCCTGTCCAGGGAGCCCCTCTTTGTCGATGATGGTAACGGCCCTCTTGCGTTTAACAAGAAACTCCGCCAATTCACAGGCTTGAATACCACTACCGATAATTGCAACCCTTTTGCCGACAGGCATCCAGATTTTTGATAAGCGATTCAACTGATAGGAGTTGAAAATCCTTAAGAAAAACTTCAACTGTTTATGCAGGGCGGACATTAACAGCACATTTTTGAGATGGATGCCCGGAATATCAGGTACTACCGGTTTTCCACCAGTTGCAATTACAACAGCATCCGGGTTTAACGAAATGATGGAATTGGCATCGGCTTCTCTGCCTTTCTGAATGCTGACACCGAGGTTTAACAACTGCCTCTGCAGATATTTGTAAACCAGCGGTACATCTTCAACTCTCGAACCCTTGACAATCGCAGCGAGCGGCAGCAGACCGCCAACCCGGGCCTCTTTTTCCAGCAGGGTCACCTTGTGTCCCCTGAGGGCCGCAACCCTGGCTGCTTCCATACCAGATGGGCCACTGCCAACCACTAGAATATTACGGGGTTGTTCAACAGGCGTGAGGATTAGCTCTCTCTCTCTTCCCAGCCTGGCGTTGATCCGACACTTAATGGTGAGATTCTGTCTGCGGCGCGACCAGCAATACAGACACCCTGTGCAAGGGGCAATATCATCAAGTCTGCCGTTGGCAACCTTGTTCGGAAGTTCCGGATCAGCCAGGAGGCGTCGGTTCATGGCAATAATATCCGCTTGGCCTGCTTTTAGAATGGCTTCTCCCATATCGGGATTCAACCTTCCCACCGTTATCACCGGAACAGACAGTATCTTCTTGAACGCTTCTGCCAGGGGAACGAAAGCACCAGCACCATCTTTACTCCAATCGAGTTCTGCTGGTAGCGGGTCGACAGGCTCCGGGTAGACCAGTTGCTCCGGACCGGGATGGATGAATTCGTACTGCCTGTATCCATAACCCCGGACCTGAATGGCATCGACACCGGCTTTTTCCAATAACAAGGCAAACCCGCAGGCATCCTCAAGTACCATACCATCTGGTACCCCGTATTCAACCCCTGTCAGCAGGACACTCACCGGAAAGTCTTTCCCAAGCCTCGTCTTGATCGCTGAAACGATTTCAACCAGAAACCGGGAACGGTTTTCAAGGTTTTGCGGACCATACTCATCGGTACGTCGGTTCCATCCCGGTGACAGAAAACTGTTGATTAGATGGGTGGAGGAAGTATTAACTTCAACCCCGTCAAACCAGGCTTTTTTGGCTCTTTCTGCGGCATCGGCAAACTTATTGACCAGATCCTGGATCTCTTCTTTGGTAACCGATCTCGGTTCATCAAGATGCGGGTGCGGCAGTTCACTTTTTGGTAAGGCCGAGGCTGCGATGGGTTGCACCCCGGACCAGCTTTGCGGATGCCAGGGGCCGGAATGAAACAGTTGGATAAAAACGGGACAATTTTGCTTGTGTACGGCTTCGGTGAGTTTCTGGAAACCGGGTAGATAGGAATCATTCTCAAAATGAAGCTGAACCGATGGATGGTGGATCCCTGTTGGATAATCAACCCCGGTTGATTCCACCGTGACCAGGCCGACACCTCCCTTGGCCAGGGCTTCGTAGAAACCGATCATCCTGTCCCCAACCTGCCCATCCTCTTCGATGAAGGAGGTTCCGGCACCGGTCTTCATGATCCGGTTTCGAAGCTTGACCTGACCGATCTGGATAGGCTCAAACAGTTTTTGATATTTTTTTGCAGACATGACTCAACTCCTTGGGTTCACTCGTCGATATCTGGTGTCTCTTAATTCGCCACTGGGCTTGACTTATGTCGTTTTAGCTTCCTCTTTGATTTTCTGGTATTGCTGAATATCTGCTTTTGATTGATAGACGTGGTTTTTAAAAGCGTCTTGTGCGCCCTCCACATCACCTTCTTCCACAGCCGCCAGGATGGTTTTGTGCCCGGCGATAATCGAATCAACATTTGCGTTTTGGTGAACACTATGAAAGCGATAATAAATCATATAGCGTCGAATATTTTTTGTAAGCTCCTTCAGACGTTCGCTGCCTGCCAGATCAGCGATAATATCGTGAAACGCAGTGTCAACATCGATAAATTTCTCGATATTGCCTGCATCGATCTGTTTTTCTGCTTCAGAGACATTCTTCCTTAATGCAGATCGTAACTGCTGTGGTGTTTTTTCCATGGCCCATCTCAGAGCCAGGCTCTCCAAAACCAACCGGATCTCGCACATTTCATCAAAGTCATTAACTGAAATTTCATTGACCGTATAACCAACCCTGGGGATGGATGAGATCAGTTGTTCTCTTTCCAAAGTGTGCAATGCCTCCCGCACCGGGGTACGCGAGGTCCCGATACGCTTCCCGATCTCTGATTCCACCAGGCGATCCCCTGAGTTGTACTCACCGTAAAAGATGGCATCCTTTAAATGCTCATAAACCATCTGCCTGATGGTTTTTGGCTGTTCGATGACAATTTTTTTCATTCAAACATATTCCCGAATTAGGTAAAAAGGGCCGATTTTATACGGCGTAACCGATCTGCGCACCATCTTTCATCGCATCGACAATCAAACCGGGTTCTTTGCAGCTTCCTATCACATGCGTTTCACTAACCAATCCGTTGAACTGATCCGCGATTTTCTGATTGGGACCCCAATCCTGCGTGGTCATAATATTCTTACCTTCCAGGACATAGGAACGCCGGTCTTTCATTATCACCTCAAGACCTTCATCCGTAATCTTCTTGTATTCTACACCGGCCCAGATCGGCACACGTTTTTGCCGTAACCAGGGCCAGAGATTGTCCAGATCATCAATTGTCATCTTGTCTCCCAACTCCTCCTCAGGACCGTCATGTACAATCGTTACATTCCGGTTTCGTTTGGTCAGGTATTCAGCCAGTTCACAGCCATGCAGAGTCCCACCCATAATCACGACGCTCTTTTTAACCGGCATCCAGATTTTGGATAGTTTTTCCATTTGAGCCGAAGTGAAGAACTTGAGAAAGAACTTGAGCATGCCATGGAGCTTCTCAGTTTGGATAATCTTGGGATCATCAGCTCCGGGCAAGTCGAATTCAGTGTGTGCAGCACCGGCGGCAATTATCAGGGCATCCGGTTTTTCACGTTTGATCAGCCCAGGAGTCACTTCAGTCTTCAACTGCACTTTAACACCCTCTTTATTCAACTGGGTTGCCAGGTATTTCACAAAAAGTGTCAGATCCTCTGTCTCCAGGTCTTTGACAATGGCAGCTACCGGAATCAAACCACCCAGGTAAGGCCCTTTCTCGTACAGTGATACATCATGCCCTCTTTTGGCAGCCACCCTTGCCGCTTCCATTCCTGAGGGACCTCCTCCGATTACCATCACTTTTTTCTTTTTCTTGGCAGCCGAGAACATGAATTCTGGAATAATCTCCCGCCCAAGAGTTGGATTAATACGACATTCAAGTTTCAAGTTCTTATTCCGCATATCGAAACAGTGCAGACATCCGTGACAACAGCGAATATCTTCAAGACGACCATCCCGCACCTTGTTGGGGAGCTCGGGGTCGGCCAGAAGTCGTCTGGTCATCCCCACAAAATCCAAACTTCCTTCGCGTAAATACTCTTCCCCTAACTCGGGATCCAGGCGACAGGCTGTCCAGACAGGGATTTTGACCCCTTTAGCTTTCACTGCTTCTACCAATGGTACTGTCGCACCTTTACCACCACGACTCCAATCGAGGTGCTCCCTGGGGAGATCGTGGGGAGGTTCTGGAAAGAGGAGACGATCCGGTTGTAATAAACCACCACGGTGACCGTATCGTTCTGCACGGCAGTTGATACCATCAGTTACATCGGCAACAATTGCGGCCATTTCGACACCCTCTTCAAGAGTTATCGCCAGAGGATGATTGTACTCCACGATATTGAACAGAGTATGAACCGCAAAGTTAGGTCCTGTTCTCTTTTTAGCCTCTTCGATGCAACGTCTGAGGAACCGTGTTCGATTTTCAAAATTCTGAGAACCGTATTCGTCGGTTCGCCTGTTCCAGATGCGGGATAAAAATGTGGCACCCTGGTGACAGGTTCCGTGATTTATCTCACAAGCATCAAAACCAGCTTTATAGGCCCTTTCAGCAGCACTGGCCCAAAAGTCAATTTGCTGTTCAATTTCATCTTTGGTCATTTCCCTGCAGGGAAGAAAATCGGGTCCTGGTAGTTCTGACTCTGTAAGGGTTGACGCCGCAATCACGTCTCGGATTTTAGGGTCCCTCGGCAATAGACCGGTGGGGTTCCAGGGGCCCGCATGTTGAAACTGGATTGATACTGGACAGCCATATTTATGAACGGCATCTGTCAGTATTTTAAACCCTGGAATGTACTTGTCATCATCAAAATGCAACTGCACCCCTTCATAAGTGGCATCTTCATGGTAATGGACATGTTGGATTCCGTTTGGATACTCAACTCCACAGGACTCTACCACCAGAAAACCGACACCGCCTTTGGCCAGGCGTTCGTAATAGGCAACCATTCTTGGACCACAAGTCTGATCCTCCTCCATATATGAAGTTCCGTTAGCCGTCTTCAGCATTCGATTGCGGGTTTTAACCGGTCCTATCATGCCCGGTTCCAATAATTTTTGGAATCGATTTGCCATAATTTCCTTTTTATTCATTGTTCGAGTTGGCAATAAAGGTGCTTGAAACCTATATTACAGGTGCAGTTTATACGATTAGTGCGCGTTGAATGGGATTAACCTAAAAATGCTCTCTATGATTGATGCAAGTTTTTTAACAAACGTGTCTTACGCTTTCTATTTTCAAATGCGCTTGCCAATGCATCTCAATAAGGCGACTTGGCATTTGGAGACTTCACCCCAATGAGATTCCAAAATATCGTCTTTTCAAGCAAAAAATTATTAATCTGTGGGGTACAGTACCCTTTTGTAAAAAATTGCGCAAGCCCATTTCACTTTTTTTCCTACAAATTATCAGATGCTCACAGATACACTGAAAACAAATAGCAGCAACTTCTGATTTCCAAATCTGTATTGACTTAACCAGTGGCTCTTCAAAATCCAATCCAGGCAGAAAAAAGAGACATTTCTCTGTCCGCAAATCAAAAATCAGGAACCATAGTGGTGATTTCTTTGGGGAGTATATAGGGAGGGCTGGCGGAAAACAGCAAAAATTTGAGACTTGGTTTATAATTAACCCGGTGGATTTAATTGTCCGCAATAGGAGATTCCAACAAAACTCGAAATCCATAGAAATCAATACAGCTAATAACAACATCACTAAAGTCGTAGCCCATTTATCTAAAGGACCAGGTAATTGCACTTGAAAATCTAACTTGGAACCTGAACTGCATGTTGGAGTCTTGCCAGCTTTCGTTTTCGCTTAAACCTTGTTGTTTTGATTCTAGACCCTGACACCTGAAAACCAATTTCCATCTACCATCTATTTATAATTATTGATGCTAGAGGGAAAAGGCAGGCTTGCATACTCACGTTTCGCCTGATAGTCTCTCGCAAGAGGTGCGATATATTCAGGCGCGTCGGATTGTTTTTCCCAAGTAAGAGAAAAGTATGGAATCAGATTTTCAACTTAAGTGTACTTTTTGTGGCAAGAGAACGTGTGAAGCCGAATTATGCAGGCAACGTACAATTTTTGACTGTCACTATAACACTGTTAAAGACTGGCACCAGTTCAATAGTGCGAGACTTTAAATATCCCGATTTAGACTATGGCAAGCTACGATATCATCTTTGTTCATCCCCCCGCCCACTATGATTTTAGACGCAAGCCCCTGTTTACCGGCGCACTGGGAAGATCGGTAGAGACCGTTCAATTCACGAAGGTTCCGATAGGTATGTTGAGCCTTGCAGAATACCAGGATCGACATGGGTTCAAGGTCATGATTGATAATGTCGGGGACCGCATGGTGACCATGCCGGAATTTGATGTTGAGCTGCATATCAAGAACTGGTCTGCCCAGATATTTGCCATTGGTTTGCATTTTCAGCAGCATTCACAGGGAGCCATTGAAATCGCCCGACTGTGTAAACAATACCATCCACATTCACTGGTGATACTGGGCGGATTGACCGCCACCTGTTTTCATGAAGAGATAGTAGAGAAATTCGAGTGTGTGGATGGTGTTATCAGGGGTGAAGCTGAAAAGCCAATGTTACAGTTTTTGAGAGCCTATGAAAAAGAGGGCCGGGTCACCGCTACCCCAAACTTGACATATCGAGACAACAATGATGAGATCTGCGTCACGCCGATGATGGATGGCAGTCAAAGCCTTGATGAATTTGAATTTACACGGTTTGACCTGATTGAACCCAGGACTTCCATTTATCCTCAGGATTCCGTCCACCGTTGGAGTCTGGAGGTTTGTCGTGGCTGCATATACAATTGTACTATTTGTGGCGGTTCAGCCTACACCTATAAGAAATATCTGGGGATGCGCAAGCCTGCTTTTCGAAGTCCTTCCAGGATTGTCTCCGATATTAAGAAACTGAACGATCAGGGCATTCGGTTTATCGGCTTGTTCCAGGACATGCGCATGGCCGGCAAAAAGTACTGGCGGGAGTTGGTTGCCACTTTGATAAAAGAGCAACCAGACATCGAACGGCTTTCTCTGGATTTGTTGGTCCCGGCTGATGAAGATTTCATCCGGGAGATTGCTAAAATCGGTAGCCAGGTCATCTTCCACTTGTGCCCGGATACCGGTTCAGACAAGGTTCGTCGTTTGTTGGGCCGGCACTATTCCAATGAAGCCTTGTTGGAAACGATGAGAATCTGTCACAAGTACCGGATCCCAGTCACCAACTTTTTCTCAGTCGGTCTTGCAGGGGAAACAGAGGAGCAGATGTATGAAACCTGGAAACTCTGGTCCAGGCTGGACCAGATGGACCATGAGGCCCGCCTGAAAGGTCAATTTGGGGACGAAACAATCCCCAGCGGAGGACAGATCCTGGGACCCATCGTGCTGGATCCCGGGTCACAAGCCTTTGATGCCCCAGAAAAATTCGGTTTCAAATTGTTGTACAAGAACTTTGAGGAAACCCACAAAGCCCTCTCCCAGCCCTCATGGCATCAGTGGCTAAACTATGAAACATTGCAACGAGACAAAGATGCCATACTGGACATGATATTCCAGTCCACAGAGTTTACCATAGATCAGAGAGAGAAATATGGTTTCTTCGGTTCACAGGAGGCGTATTACGAACGCTGCCGCGTTGAGGCAGATCGGGTGATTGTCAAAGAACTGGATAACATCGCGAATCTTGACAATCCAAAGGAAAAGGAATTTCGGATTGTTTCCATGCGCCAGAATCTGGATAACCTTGAGAAACAAAGAATGGTCTTCCTTGACTGATCATTCCTTTATTACTGCCACTCTGGCCTCATCAATCCCGCACAAGGGGATAATCAACAAAGTTCCAGGTCAAAGTGCAAACACTTGATCTCAGATCCAGGCGCCAGATTTCCGACCTCTTCCGTTAAGAAAGCCAAACCATTTACTTCTGAAAAATTCAGAAAATGCGATGTTTTCTGAGAGTCCGGGTCGCTCACAATCCAACCCTCATCCGTCAACTCCAGCCTGGCCCGATTTAGATAAAGTCTTCCTTTCTTTGACTTGAATGGCGTGACCAGAGTAGCAGCGATCAACCGATGTTGAAAATCAGACCGCCCGCATGCTTTTTTAAGTGCCGGAATTAAATACAAGAGGCAGTTGGTCAAAAAAGCCGCCGGATATCCAGGCATCCCAAAAAGTAGTTTCCCTTTTTTTTCCATTACCATCAAAGGTTTGCCTGGTTTGATGGCTGTCCCTTGAATTAAAGGTTTGTAATCCTGCTCATTAAATATTTTTTTGATGTAATCGTAGCGGCCCATAGAAACACCACCTGAACTGACAACTATATCGCATGTATCCGTCAGGGTTTCCAGCGCTTGCTGTATTGCCTGTTCATCATCTTTAACCTGAAGCTGGGTCGTTATCTCAAGGTGAACGGCATTTAGCAGCGATTCAAGTATATAGCAGTTGGTATTGAATACTTGCCCTTTGGCAGGCTGCTCGTCGACATCACAAAGCTCATCCCCGGTGAGCAACATTCCGACTTTTACCGTTTTGTAAACCGATACTTCCGGTATACCGGCGTAGAACAATGTCGGATATATCGACTTGTTAAGAACCGTTCCGGCCCGCGCCAATTGTTTTCCGGCTGCTGCTTCGGAAGCAATTTCATTGATCAAGTCGCCTCTCTGTAAAGGCACTGATGAGCAGACCGATTCGGATTTTTCCTCACACTGTTCGACTTTGACCATACAATCTGTGCCGTCAGGCACAGGGGCACCGGTCATGACTGCTGCACACTCTCCCGGCTGCAGTGAAAATTCAGGCATGCGACCGGCGCCAATATCCCCTATTTTCTTGTACCACGTCACCTCGTCGGTGCAAAACGCATATCCGTCAATCGCGCTCAATCGAATTTCAGGAAAATTACTCCTAGTCGAGAGATCTTGGGCCAGCACGCGGCCAAATGATTTTTTGGTTGGAACAGTCTGGGTCTGTGGCTGGCGGATGGCATCTAAAATCTTTTTTTGAGCTTCTTGAAAAGGTAACATATTCGCCTCTAAAAATTAATTGCCAACAGCAAAAGGACAAACGGGAAAGTGACACTTTTTGCAGAAATGACAAAGACCGCCGTGGCCGGCATGGTAAAAATCTTCTTTGGGGATTTTTTCTCCGGCCAACAGTCGTGGCAGAAAAACATCCAGTGCAGTAGCTTTGAAATAGATTGCGGCGGCCGGTACAGCACAAATGGTTACATTGCCCATATATCCAACTGTGAGATTATTCCCCGGTTGAACAGGGTTGCCTTTGTTTTCATAGTTCACACCGGCATCTGCTAAAGCAGCCACGGTTTGATCATCAGGGTCGACGGATGTTCCGCCTGTAACAAAAACAATATCACACTTTTTTGCAAAATCCGTTACGACCGCACTTATTTCATCTTTTTGATCCGGCAGTATCTTTTTTTGAACGGTCCTGACACCGTACTTTCTTAAAATCCGGCTGATTTTTGGAATAAAGGCATCCTTAATTCGTCCCTCAAAAACTTCGTTACCGGTAACGATAATGCCCGCTTTTCTAAAAAGAAACGGTTTGATATAGATCAGCGGTGTTTTGAGAATCGACTGTATCTCTTTTATTATCTCACGGTCACAGAAAAGCGGGATGATCCGAAAAGCAGCCACCTGCTTATTCTCAGTCACGGGAAAGTTCGAATGCAATGTTGGGAGAGATGGAATTTCAAGCGCGTTGATCTTATATAAACGATCACGATCAACCTTCAATAACCCGTCACATGCAGCGTAAAAGCTGATCTTGCCCTCACTCGGTTCAGAATCGAATCTAATATTCTCTCCGGCGATCAATGGGGCTGAGATCAAAGCGGCATCGTCTTCGTGAATTTCATCCTCATCTCCCGTCATGACAAAGATGGATTTTTTACCCAGATCTTTCAGATAGGGCACATCACCTTCCGTTATGATATGCCCTCGCCTGAAGGCCCTGCGTTTTACGTTTTCTGTTACATTTACTTCCGTAATGTCATGACCCAGAGAAAGGCCGATCGCATCTTCCAAAAATACCTTTTTCATGTTTTTTTAGGTTGGGAATACTCGTCTGTTAAAAAATTAATCTTGAACTGATAATATAAGATCATCCTCAATTTAGGGACCAAATTCTGATTCGTTCCGGGCGATAATTTCTTCCATTAAGGTCAGGGTCTTGATGCCCCCCATCATCATCACTGGTATATCAACCTGATTCTTGATGCTGTGGCACCGTTCCCGATAGTAAGCCTCTTTTTCGATTTTATTGATCCTGGTCTTAAACTCAGTTTGGTCAAAGGTCTTGCCTCTCAAGCCCACACTGACTTCAAGCGAATCGATGCCCGCCTGCCTCCCTCAAGTAGGGATGGATTTGGCATGGCATCCCATGACCCAACTACGCGCCTTTTTCACGAAATCCGCTACTTCATCATCACTTCGAAATGTCCCACGATTTTCGATACCCCAGTGCGTCATGTCTTCCGGTTTTCGTAGAAATTTTTTCGGTGGTTTAAGCGCCGGATACCCCAAAACCATCATATCGTAGATATCAAAATTTTCAGGAATGCCCAGATAGTTCTTTATTAAACAGGAGTTGTAGGGTGTCTGGACTGCTGAATACCATTGTGCTCCCAGTCCAAGCGCAGCAGCAGCGAGGTGCATATATAAGAATGTACTGGCAAGGCTGGACTGGTAGATAAGTCGACGTCTGGTTTTGTCATTCTGAACTGCCATGGGTAATGCCTCCATCGCTCGCGGGTCACCGAAAACAATAATGTAGACGGGAGCCTCTGAATAATCACCGGGCTCATTGGTCATCCCCTTCAGTTCCCATTTTTTACCCTGCGAGACCGGCCTGACTTTTTCCATATCCAGCGAGTCGTTCCAGTAGGAAGCGGTAATGTCGACAATTTTTTTCTTATGCTCTTTCTCTTTCAGAACAATAAATTCCCATGGTTGGGTATCAAATCCGGAAGGGGCCCAGCTGGCCAATTCGATGATTTTTGTTATCAGCTCATCGGGAACAGCGTCGCTTTTAAAGCGTCGGGTACTCCTCCTGTTTTGAACCAGTTCCAGAAGGCTATCGTAATCAGAATTTTCCATTTTCGACCCTTGCAACAGTTTTTATCAATATCCCCATGGCATGATGGGGAAGAATTCGATTAGCTCCCATGAATCGGCATCCGTATAGCGATAGTTGAGCCTGAATCTGACAGACGGAAATATATTAGACAGCTCCTGCAAGGATGCAACAGGGGGTGCCCAGGCGGATTCGAACTCCAGACAAGCGGTCGGTTCAACAAAGGTTTCCGGCACAACGGATATAATATCCTCACTGCTGCCCCAATGTGTCAATTGCCAGTCGTATTGAGAGAAAAAACCGACCTGCTCGTAATTGGCGATCGACTGATTGAAAAGCGCAATCCCGGTGTTTCCATCGGACAGCTCCTGTGGACTTTCTTCCTGCGATTGTTCTGACAGGGAGCGTCTTAAACGTTGGATTTCTTCTGTAACCTCTTCTGCCGATGATTTCTTACTTTTTCCAAAATAGAGATTGTCGACGACCATCCGAGACGTTTCCTGATCCAGTGTGCTTCGTCCCTCAAAAGAGGGTCTTTTGGCGTTGAGGGCGGAGAGCGCTATAATTTCCGGAGTTAACGACAGCTGCAACTGCCGTGGCCTCATCTTGATTGAATTCAGCGAAAATTGCGGGGGACACGCCTCTCCTGGAGCCTTGGATTGAAGATGTACCAGGATTGTTTTGGCGTTTGTTTTAAACCGGAGTTTATTTGTAATATATTTAGTCATGGCGAATGGTCTTAGTTGTTAATCGACGTCAAGCCGTTTCAGGCCTTTTTCCAGAGTTTCGTTTGTAAAAAAATACAAAACAAGAGCCAGTGCCAGATTAGCGGCGCAGAAATAAAAAGCGTATTCAAAAGCAGCGGATCCCATCGACGATTCAGGGAAGAGGTGCTGCATGAGGCTCGCGAGAACCTGGAGAAAGACAGCAACGCCGGCCATGGTGAAAAAGTTAATCCCGGTCATGGCTGCACCAGCCATCTCAAGCGGCATCCGCTCCTTGATGTGGGCATACATGATCGGACCGGCACTGGTTACAAAACCGAAACCGAAAAAGAGAATAGACAGAAGAGCCATACTGGCGCCCGGCCTCAAACGGGCGAGCGTCACCAGAATCATAATTTTACCGATAAATCCCAGGCAAATAGGGATTTTCCGCGAATACAGGATCACATCAGACAGGTAGCCGAAGGTAGGACTGCCTACAACAATGCCGATACTCATCAAAAATAAAAGGTTACCGGTCTCAAGAGGGGATACCTGGATGGCCTTCATCAGATAAGGGCCCGCCCATAGAGCCTGCACAGCGGCAAACACCCCATAGCGGCTGAAAGTACCAAATGAGATAATCCAGAAATCCTTCTGGCTGACCAGGTTTTTGATGTTTTCAAATGTGTTTTTTCCAATCCCGCTGCTATCTGAAACTATCTCCTCGTGTACAAGAATCGGTGGGCGGTCTCTGACGACAACAAGAAAAAGGATAGCAACCAGAAACGTAACGCCCGCAAAAACGAGAAAGGTTGTTCGCCAGCCAATGATATCGACCAGAATCACCAGCGGTGTTGCAGAAACGAGATTGCCCACTGTCCCAATCGACATCACCAGAGCCGACAGGGTGGCAAAGCGGGTCGGCCCGAACCAGAGGGTTATCAGCTTTAATGAGCCCATCAGGTTGCAGGCCATGCCGGCGCCGATCAACACCCTGCCAAAAACCAGCATGGAGAGTGAATCTCCGATGGAAAAAACCAACGCCCCGCCGACAGCCACCATTGTCAAGCCCGTCATGGTCATCCGTGGTCCGATCTTGTCCAGATACAGGGCAATCGGAATCTGCATGATGGCGAAGGCATAGAAGAAAGCCGCTGACACCAGACTCAATCCGTTTGAGTCCAGCCCCAAATCTGAAATTAAATTGGGAGAGATCACAGCGATTGATGATCGGTAAAACTGTGACAGGACAAAACTCATGCAAGCTACTAAAAAAACCAGCCAGCGACGAGAGATTGAGATTTTCATATTGAGTTTGGAAAAATCAAGAGCAGACCGGCCATTTCAAAGGTTGTTTCTCCTGCATATGACAGTACCAATGATTCACTTAATTATCTGATTTAATAACCTTTGAACTTTGTTCCTGCTGCTGCTGCTGCTGCATCATCTTGTTGTATTCATCCCGCATTTCTACCGCAGCTTTGTCCATGGCCGGAGGAAGCGCCGTCAGGGCTGAATCCAGGCTCTCAGCCATCAAATCGGCCTCGATGGGGATCGGACCACTCGGACTGATCAGATCCGCGTGGCCGATAAAAACAGTCTTGCGGGCAGGGTCTTCCGAACCGTCCACTTTCACCGGGATCAGCTTCCTGATTGAAGCTGATTTCAGATCGGTATAAGTCTCCTCTCGATAAAGATTGTTCCTGTCAACCTGAAAGGAAATTCCTGTTTGCGTTCCTTTTGATTTCATACACTCCTTTTCTGGAAAATGGTTATAGAGATGGCCTGGGTCAGAGGGACCATCCTCGATTATTTCTCAAAGTTTAGATTACCGTTAATATAAGCTTTTTTGCAGGATAGACAAACCAGTTCTCCCTCCCCAGTACAATATTCATTTCTGCAATTGGATCTGTTTTTATGGCATGCACCACACCGTTTTACAAGTTTGCCCCCGCAGTTTTTGCAGGACTTTCCAATAATTTTTTCCATTCTGCCAAAAACAATATCAACTCAGTTGCTGCAAAAAGACGGTTATTTCTGTTCGGGATGTTTTTCATGTTCCCTGGTTATCCAGTTCGACGTGTACTGCAGCAAAAGGCATACCTTGTTCTGTGGCAAGTTTAAAATAGTTTTTCTGTTGAATGATCGACAACGATTCCAGATCTTCGAAGCCTCTTAATGCCAGTTTTTCTTTAATGAAATAGATCCATTGCCGACTTCTTTCCCGGTGATACATTCTTTCCCTGATTGCAGAAGGGGTCAGTTCTACTATTAAGATGTAGATCGGAAGCCTTTTCAACCTTGTCAGCAGGCTTTGGTAATCTGCTTCAAATCCGTCCTCAAACTCCCATTCAAGTAGTTTTAAAGAGAGATGAAACCGTTCCAGAATAAACAAAGAATCACTTCCTTCCTTTAATTTATCCTCAAGATAATCAAGAAACCGGTGGAGATACGCCAATCTCAGGGCAGAGACCCGGGGCATGTGAATATGCTTCCAGCTCAGAAACAACTCTTCTTCCTTGAATTCAAATACTGCCCGGTTCTTAAACTGGTGTCTCAAGAATCGTCTTAAGGTCGTCTTCCCCGAGCCGGCAATTCCCTCAATAATCACAATTTTTGTCTCTTTTGGAATCTCTATTTTCATCTTGGTCAGATAACTCTAAAATGATTGATGGAATGATACAAGTGTGACGGCTATTGGTGTTGCAGTTTTTCCGGTGGCAGACGGATCGCTTCATAAGGCACTGCCCTATCATCCATGATCTGTTTAATTGCACGATATGATTCTTGACGATGCAACCGCTGCCAAGCTAATATTTCAATCCCGGACCCGCTTTTGCAGATAATGCCCGGTCTAAGATCATCGTTTCCCGATACGGTGTTAAATGGCTTGTTTCATATTTACAGATAAAAAATTGACAAGTAAAGAACGAAGACGGTTAAAAAAGGCATTTTACAGGCCCTGATATTCAAAATCGGTCAGCAGCTTTATGGACATATTTTTTGCTCTCACCAACCAATTCCGGGTGTCCAGTTTTGTTTTCTCAATCATCACCGTCCCCGTTGTTCTCTGGCTCTTCACATATTTTTATCAGTAGTCCTGCGATGCTGGCCGATATCTGATCGTAAAACTTCCTTTTAGGCTCTTTATGGGGCAGAAGTGACACGGTAACCCGTTAACTAATATAAACAAGCAGCTAATAAGATTCAAGTACCATAATGGGTCAATCTTGGCGCATTTTTCACCCCTGGCGCTTTTAAATACCGTTTAACACCAATGAAGTAAGGTCTGAAACCGTCGGCCGGATATCCTTCCAAGTGGCATGCCCGTTGCAGCAAATTGCCGATGATCAAGATTATGACTTCAGATAAAGGGTTACAACAAACTAAACAATTTTAATAGATCCGGGAAATGGGTCACATTTGACCTGAAAGATTTGTCGTGTAGGGGATAGGGAATGAAAGTAAACGAAATATTGGATAAGGCCCGTGCTGAAAAGCGGACCATTTTGACTGAGATCGAGGCGAAAGAGATACTGGAAGAAGCCGGTATTAACTGCACCAGAACGATACTGGCCGCTTCAAAGGAGCAGGCTGTTGCATTGAGTGAGGAAATCGGATACCCGGTGGTCTTGAAGATCTCTTCTGTCGATATTACCCATAAAAGTGATCTGGGCGGTGTGAAGGTAAACCTGAACAGCAGAGAGGCTGTTGAAACCGCATTCGATGATATCATGTCTGCGGCCAAGGCGAAACATCCGGACGCTAATGTTGAAGGGATTTCGGTACAGAGAATGGCAACAGCGGGGCTTGAGGTAATCATGGGTATGACCCGGGATCCTTCCTTCGGTCCGGTATTGATGTTCGGACTGGGTGGGGTCTTTGTAGAGGTGCTCAAGGATGTGGCCTTCAGGATTGTGCCGTTGGAAAAGATCGATGCGACTGAGATGGTAAGCCAGATCAAGGGGAAGAAACTCCTGGAAGGATACCGCGGTCAACCGCGGGTTGACGTTCCTTTTTTGGAGCAGATGCTGTTGAACCTTTCGGCGTTTATTGAAAAGACGGACGGGATTGCGGAAATTGACATGAATCCGGTTTTTGCCTACGAAGATGGGGCAGTTGTCGTAGACGCCAGAATGATTCTGGAAGAAAACTAACCCGTATGACGATAATTTACCACTGAGTCACGGAGAACACGGAGAAAACCCCCGAGAGTTCTGTGTTTCTATGGTGAATTGATTCACTCTATAAAAAAACAAAAAAACGGAAGGTGCAACCATGATGGAACTGTTTTTTAATCCGAAATCGGTAGCAGTGATCGGTGCCAGTGGAACCCCTGGTAAATTGGGTTATGTAATTATAAAGAATATAGCTGACAGCGATTTTGACGGCGAGGTCTATCCAGTCAATCCGAAATCAGACGAAATATTAGGGTATAAGGTTTATCGTGCTTTGGCAGATATCCCCGGTGATGTTGACCTTGTTGTTACGGCCCTGCCGACGCCAAAAATCACCCTGTCAGCAGTAGAAGCCTGCGCTGAGAAAGGGGTTAAGGCCGTCATCATTGAATCTGCCGGATTTGCCGAAATCGGTGGAGAGGGCAAGGAAATGCAGCAGAAGATTGTTGATATTGCCAAAAAGAGCAATATTCGGGTGATGGGGCCGAATTGCTCCGGTATTGTTTCTCGCAACATTGTGACATCCATCTATCCGATGACCAAAAAAGTCCCCAACGGGAATGTAGTATTGATCGGACAATCAGGACTGTTAGCAGCTGGAATGGCATCGGATATCGTTGAAAATGAAAGCCTGAATATTAATAAAGTCTGTTCAATCGGAAACAAATGCGATGTCAATGAAAACGACCTTCTGGAATACTTTGGCAATCAGGATGAGGTAGATGTCATTTCGATGTATCTGGAAAGTGTCACAGATGGAAAAAACCTGACCCGGATCGCTAAAACAGTCGCGGCCAAAAAGCCGGTTATTTTCCTGAACGGCGGGCGTACCGATGCAGGCGCCAAGGCAGCCATGAGTCACACCGGCAGTATTGCCAGCAACTCAAAGATAGTGAACACGGCGATTCAGCAGACCGGCATGATTCAAGCTGATGATTTTGCCGAGCTTAAAGATTTCGCCAAGGTTTTTTCCACCCAGCCTATACCGAAAGGCAATCGCATCGCGGTCATCACCCTAGCCGGCAGTGTGGGGGTTGTTGTTTCCGACCTCTGCGCGGAGCACGGACTGGAGCTACCGAAGCTAACACCGGAAACTGTTGAGAAACTGAAAGACATGTTTGATACCCCGGTATCAAACCCGGTTGACCTGTTCTTTTCAGTGACCAAGGTCGGTTTCACCAAAACCCTGGAAACCACCTTTCCCGATGCGCTCAGGGACCCGGATATCGATGCTGCCATACTGATTCTGGCCGGTTTTGAGTACACCCAGGAAGCCGTTCAGAAGAAAATCATCCAAAAGATCGTCAAAGAAGTCGGAAAACCAGTGGTTGTCTGTATGATCGTTGGATACAACAAATATAAAAACGTTATTATGGACGAGTTGGGCAAAGACTTGCCGGTGTTCCCTTCTTTAATCTCCGGAGTTAAAGCACTGAGCAGGTTATGTGAATACGGTATCCGCAAACATAAAAGAGAATCATAAAGGGGAAAACATGTCATTTGAAAATATTATTCTTGAAAAGGAAGACGGTCTTGCCATCGTCACCTTTAACAGACCCGATGCAATGAACGCCTTAAACAACCAGACCCGCGCCGAATTCGGCCAAGTCATGCAGGAGTTGGAAACAGATGATGACGTCAAGGTGATCATTTTAACAGGCGCAGGCAAGTCATTTGTTGCCGGATCCGATATCAAAGAATTCAACCAGACCACACCATTTGCTGCACATAACATCAATCGCCTGGGGCAGATTTGTGAAAACATGCCCAAGCCGGTAATCGCAGCAGTTAATGGATTCTGCCTGGGTGGAGGTTGTGAAATCGCCATGGGATGCGATATTATTATCGCATCCGAAAAAGCCAAATTTGGTCAAACGGAAGTCAATGTGGGGGTCATCCCTGGGGGAGGCGGGACACAAAGATTGCCGAGGCTAATTGGCGTTTGTCGGGCAAAAGAACTGATTTTTACGGGTGATATCATTCGGGCGGAAGAAGCGGACCGCATCGGTTTGGTCAACAAAGTGGTCCCGATGGATGAGTTGATTCCGACCGCCAAGGAGATGGCCAAGAAA